>JFJP01012237.1_pt1 | contig 15955 bp, 14 predicted proteins | sample 431651 | NCBI WGS metagenome assembly JFJP01 (sample SAMN02602958, study PRJNA72255) | Microbial mat metagenome, whole genome shotgun sequencing project. | biome: fresh water; feature: sink hole; material: water; isolation source: purple microbial (photo- and chemosynthetic) mats found in... | reverse complement strand
TCAATTCACAAAAATCAGTAGGTGTTTCCAGTTGCTCTACATGACCTCATGCGAAAACACTCTTTATGCATCCCACAATTGTGAGCCATTAAATAATGAAATTTATTCCCACTCAAATCCCTGATGTCATCATAATCCAGCCGAGGATATTTGAAGACGAACGCGGCTTTTTTCTGGAGAGCTATCAAAAAGAGCGTTTTTTTGCTGCAGGTATTGAAGCTGATTTTGTGCAGGATAATCACTCAGCATCCACAAAAGGCGTTCTCCGCGGATTGCATTATCAAATTCGACAGCCTCAGGGGAAGTTGGTCCGGGTGGTCGCCGGCGAGATATTGGATGTGGCTGTTGACCTCCGCCGCCATTCCCCGACCTTTCGTAGCTGGGTGGGGGTTACCCTTTCGGCCGAAAGAAAGAATCAATTGTGGATCCCCCCGGGCTTTGCGCATGGGTTTTATGTGACCACTGAAAGGGCTGAAATACTCTATAAGGCTACAGATTACTATGCCCCGCAGTGGGAACGTTCCTTAATGTGGAATGACCCGGCGCTAGGTATTGAGTGGCAGCTTATAAATGGGGAATCTCCGACCTTGTCAGAAAAGGATGGGAAGGGATTGCTTTTGACGGATGCTGAGACATATGATTAGAAAATGGGAGAATCAATGAAAAAGGTTTTGATTACTGGCGGAGCGGGCTTCATTGGCTCCAATTTTGTGCGTTATCTGCTGGAAGAATCAGGCGGATCCGGGGTCCAAATTGTGAACCTGGATGCCTTGACATATGCCGGCAGTCTTGAGAATCTCAAGGATTTATCGGCAGATGCGGAACGATACACCTTTGTTCATGGCGATATTTGTAATCGTGACCTGGTGCGGGATCTGCTTCACCAGCATCAGATCGATACCATTGTACATTTTGCTGCTGAATCGCATGTGGACCGGTCCATATTAAGCCCCGAGCCCTTTATCCAGGCGAATGTCATTGGAACCTTTACCCTGTTGGAGGCGGCGCGGCAGTATTGGTTGGTGGAAAAGGCTCTACCTATCGAGGAGGTTCGTTTCCATCATGTCTCCACCGATGAGGTCTACGGTACCCTGAACCCTGATGACCCTGCCTTTTCTGAGACTACACCGTATGCGCCTAACTCTCCTTATGCGGCGTCCAAGGCCTCCAGTGATCACCTGGCACGATCCTACAACCACACCTATCAACTGCCCATCACGATCTCGAACTGCTCAAATAATTACGGTCCGCGCCAGTTCCCAGAAAAATTGATCCCCCTGATCATCCTGAATGCACTTTCGGGCAAACCCCTGCCTGTGTACGGGGATGGACAACAAATCCGTGATTGGCTGTACGTGACCGACCATTGTGAGGCGATCCATAAAATTATTACGCGTGGCACTCCTGGTGAAACCTATAACATTGGCGGTAACAACCAGCCTGCCAACCTGACCATTGTTGAAACGGTCTGCGACTTGCTGGATAAATTGCAGCCCCAGGTTGAGCCGCATCGTAATTTAATAAAATTTGTGACCGATCGCCCCGGACATGACCGCCGCTATGCCATGAATATTTCCAAGATTCAACGTGAACTGGGCTGGCAGCCCCGCTATTCATTGACTGACGGCTTGCTTGCCACTGTGGAGTGGATTCTTGCCAACCCCGATTGGGTAGCCGCTATTCAGAAACAGCGTGAATATAAAACCTGGATGGATAAAAACTATGAAAAAAGATAAATGTTCTCAACCCCTCCCAGTAAAGACCTTTAAGGTCATTACTGGGGAAGATGAGGCTTTTATGAGAAGTATACAGTCCGTGTTCCAATAACAGGAGGAGGCAACATGAAGGGAATTATTCTGGCTGGCGGACGCGGAACGCGCCTGCACCCGTTGACTTTATCGGCGAGTAAACAACTTTTGCCTGTGTACGATAAGCCGATGATCTATTACCCGCTTTCGATGCTGATGCTGGCGGGTATTCGTGAAATTTTAATTATCAGCACACCAGAGGATTTGCCGACCTTCCGCCGGTTGCTGGGGGATGGGATTCAATGGGGCCTGAAATTTAGTTATGTCGAGCAGGATCAGCCCCGCGGCCTGGCGGATGCCTTCCGGGTCGGTGCAGATTTTATCGCTGGCGATTCTTCCTGCCTGATCCTGGGCGACAATATTTTCTTTGGGCATGGCATGTCCGAAACATTGCGGCGCGCTGCCACATTGACTGAAGGCGCGCGGATCTTTGCCTATGCGGTGAGAGACCCTGAACGTTATGGTGTGGTGGAGTTCGATGACGAAGGGCGGGTGTTAAGCCTGGAAGAGAAGCCTGCCAAGCCCAAATCCAATTATGCCGTGCCAGGGATCTACTTTTATGACTCCAGCGTGGTTGAACTTGCGGCGAACATGCAGCCCTCCAAACGCGGCGAACTCGAGATCACAGATCTGAATCGTTTGTACCTGGAGCGTGGTGATCTGCGTGTTGAGGCACTGGGCCGTGGTGTTGCCTGGCTGGATGCCGGGACACACGAGTCGCTGCTGCAGTCTGCGAATTTTGTTCAGGCTGTGCAGGAGCGCCAGGGATTGATGATCTCCTGTCCGGAAGAGATCGCCTACCACATGGGATTTATCGATAAGTCGCAGTTGCTGCAGTTGGCTGAGAATTTGAAAAACAATGCGTACGGGCAATATTTGAGCCAGCTTGCGAATGGAAAAATCTAATGCGTATTCTATTGCTGGGTAAGACCGGGCAGCTTGGCTGGGAGTTACAACGCACCCTCGCTCCGCTCGGAGAAATTTCCGCGTTGGGTCCCGAAGAATTGAACCTGACGGATTTGGATGCCCTTGCCAGCCTGATCCACGCTACGCACCCACAGGTCATTGTGAATGCCTCGGCATACACGGCGGTGGATAATGCTGAAGGACAGGTTGACCTTGCCATGCGGCTGAATGCACAGGCTCCCGCTGTGATGGCTGAAGCGGCGCGAGAGTTAAATGCGGCTCTGATCCATTTCTCCACCGATTATGTTTTCGATGGTGAAAAAGACACTCCTTATATCGAAAGCGACCCGACGAATCCGCTTAATGTGTACGGTAAAAGTAAATTGAATGGCGAACAAGCCATAGTTGAGGCAAAGTGCGTGCATCTTATCCTGCGTACCAGTTGGGTCTACAGTCTGCGCGGCGATAGTTTTGTTTCCAAGACTCTGGCTTGGGCACGTCAGCAGGAAACTATGCGTATAGTCGCAGATCAGGTTGGCAGTCCAACCTGGGCGCGTATGTTATCTGAAATTACAGCAGCCATCCTTGCGCAAAGCCTTTCCGCACCGCAGGATTACCTGTCAGCACGGAGTGGCATTTATCACTTGGGCGGTTCGGGTGGCGTCTCCCGACTCGATCTTGCGCGCGCCATTTTACGGTTTGACCCGCGACCCGGTGAACAAAAAGTCCGCTCGCTCGAAGAAGCTCGCACGGAAGATTTCCCCACCCCGGCCCGGCGCCCGCTTCGCACTTCCCTAAATTGTTCACTTTTTGAAACGACCTTTGGTTTGAGGATTCCCAATTGGGAGGATAGTCTTGGTTTGGCTATGAGCGAACAGCCTGCCAATCCCGGTCCGTAAGAACCCTTTAGCGCACGATGCGCAGGTTCGGTAAACTGCTCAAGAGCGAAACCAGTAAAAGTCCTGCTCAAATACTGAAATATCACGTTTACCATCCCGTAAAAAAACAGTCTACTCAAGTAGACTGTTTTTTATAGCTTGTGCCAGTTTGACTGTGACTTCGAAACTTTTATTACAGTTTAATTTACTGGTGTTAATGTGGCGGTGGGTAGGAATGTGCCCGGTCCCGGGGTAATGGGTGTGCTGGTGGGCGGGCGTGTAGCCGTGGGAGTGACCATATTGGCTGGAATGATCAGCAAGTCGCCCACTTTGATGGCATTCGGGTCTGTGATCTCGTTTTCGGCAATGATGTCTTCGATCGTACTGTTGTACAAAGCTGCAATGCCGCCAAGTGAATCCCCAGCCTGGACAACATATTCCACTTTAGTACCCTTCGCCAGGTCTGGCGGGATGGGCGTGGAGGTGGGCAATGGCATGCCCGGGTTGGGCAGCAATATCACCTGACCTGGCAGGATGTTTTGTGTCTGTGGGTCTATTCCGATCGGATAGCCGGTGCTCTCATTCGTACCGCCATACGGGTTCAAAAAGAGGATCAGCTGAATGCCATCATCACCAAGACTATATTTTTCGGAGATCAAAAATAAGTTATCGCCATCCTGTACGGTGTAGTTAAACGGCAGCGAAAATGTAGCGGTGGGGGTGATCGTTGGCGTTGACGTGGCAGTTGAGGTTGCTGTCGGTGTGGATGTGCTGGTTGGGGTATACGTCATGGTTGGTGTGGATGTTTCGGTGGCAAAGAACGTGCTGATCGGTTTGCTGGGTCCGGCGAGCCATGCGATCAACAGAATTACACCACCCAGTACAAGCACACCGGCGATGATCAAAATAATATTCTTGGGTCCGCCGCGCTGCTTGCGCTTGCGGAAGGCATTAATGCTGCTTGATGGTGAAGATGAAATAGGAGGTCTATTGTTCATATTGGTTTTCCTTTTTACAAGGCGTGTTTGTCATAGCACTGTCCCATGGCACGCAATGTAAAAATAATTCTACCTGAAAAATGAAGGTTGTGGGGGACTGACGGTATTGAAGGTCGAAAGCCATCGACTTTCGACCTTCAATTTTTACCTCATATGGGCTTTTAAATATTTCCCTGTATAGGATTCTTTCACCTTCATCACCTCTTCCGGTGTTCCTTCGGCGATCAATTCCCCGCCACCGTCTCCGCCTTCAGGACCGAGGTCTATCAACCAATCTGCGATCTTGATGATGTCAAGGTTATGTTCGATGATAACCACCGAGTTTCCCGTGTCGACCAGTCTTTGCAGCACCTCAATTAACTTGTGTACATCCGCCGCGTGCAAACCAACGGAGGGCTCGTCCAAAACATACAGGGTGCGCCCCGTGGCACGGCGTGATAATTCCTTTGAGAGTTTTACGCGTTGTGCTTCACCGCCTGAAAGGGTGGTGGCGGGTTGACCGACACGCACATAGCCCAGTCCCACTTCCTGCAGCAATTTCAACTTGTTTTGCATCGGTGGATAATTCTTGAATTCGATCAGCGCATGGTCAACGGTCATATCCAGCACGTCGGAAATATTGTATTTGTCATGGAACATGACCTGCAGGGTCTCGCGATTGAACCGTTTGCCATGACATATATCACAAGGCACATACACATCAGGCAAAAATTGCATTTCGATCCGCAGTTCACCCTGACCCTGGCAGGCTTCGCAGCGGCCGCCATGTACATTAAATGAGAAGCGCCCTGGTTTATAACCGCGCACTTTGCTTTCCGGCAGCTCGGCAAATAATTTGCGGATCTCATCGAACAGGCCGGTGTAAGTGCCAGGGTTTGACCGCGGCGTGCGCCCGATGGGTGACTGGTCAATGTTGATGATCTTGTCAAGATTCTCCATGCCTTCGATCTTTTCATGGTCGCCTGCAGATGTGTGTGCGAACATCAACTTCGCGGCGAGTGAGTTGTATAAAATATCACTCATCAACGTGGATTTACCCGAGCCTGATACGCCGGTGATACACACCATTTTTCCCAACGGGATCGAGACATCAATGCCCTTTAAGTTATTGGCTGTCGCATTGATGATCTTCAAAGATTTGCCGCTGCCTGCGCGTCTCTTTTTTGGCACCTCAATCTGTTTGCGTCCCGAGAGGTAAGCCCCGGTCAATGACTTTGGGTGTGCCAGGATCTGTTTCGGTGTGCCCTCTGCGATGACTTCGCCGCCATGCTCACCAGCAGCAGGACCCAGATCAATGACCCAGTCTGCCTCGCGGATGGTTTCATCATCATGTTCAACCACCAGAACCGTATTACCCAGGTCGCGCAGACCCTTGAGCGTTTCGAGTAATCTTGCGTTATCCCGCGGATGCAGCCCGATCGAAGGTTCATCCAGCACGTATAATACGCCTACCAATCGCGAGCCGACCTGTGTTGCAAGGCGAATGCGTTGGGCTTCACCGCCTGATAAAGTCGCGGCGGAGCGGTTCAAGGTTAGATAATTCAAACCAACGTTTACCAGAAAATTAAGCCGTTCGTGGATCTCTTTGATGACTCTCTCGGCGATCGTTTTCTGTTTTGAAGTCAGCGGGGAATTTTTACCAGAGATCTTCTTGACCCATTCCAATGTTGTGGATACGGGCCAGGAGTTTGCCTCCACAATATTGACATTGTCCACGGTTACAGCCAAAGCGGCTGGGTTTAATCTTTTGCCGTTGCAGCTCGGGCAGGGACGGTCAGACATGAATTCACTGATCTTTTCACGGATGTATTCAGAGTTTGTCTCACGGTACCGTCGTTCCATGTTGGTGATGACACCTTCGAATGCGCGTGTGAACTTGAACTCATTTCCATTTGAGCCCTGATACGTCATTGGGATCTGTTTGTCGCCGGTGCCGTAGAGAACGACCTTCATTTGATCGGCGGATAATTCCTTTACCGGTTTATCCAGGTCGATCTTGTATACTTTTGCTGCATTGACCAGGCTTTGCCAATAGTAACCGCCTTCCTCCTTGGGCCCGCTCCACTCCATGCTAATGATCGCACCTTCATTCAGGGACCGCTCCGGGTCGGGGATGATGCGTTCGGGATCTATCTCCAGTTTGGATCCAAGTCCCTGGCAATCAGGGCAGGCGCCTTGTGGCGTATTAAAGGAGAAGGTGCGCGGTTCAATTTCCGAGATGCTGACACCATGTTCGGGGCAGGCAAGATGCTCAGAGAAATTCAGGTCGATATTTTCAGATTGAAGGTCCCTGGTTTTAGTTTCTGCATTCGATCCTTCGCCAGATTGCGGACGACCTTTTTGGCCATCCACCAAATTAATGGTAAGGTACCCTTCCCCAAACTTGAGCGCGGTTTCGATCGAATCGGTCAGGCGTGTTAGTGCGGCTTTTCTTTCTTCTTTTTCACCATCATGCGAAATGACAAGCCGGTCCACGACTGCTTCGATGGTGTGCTGTTTGTAACGGTCCAGTTCGATCTCATCATCCAGTGAATGGACAGTTCCATCCACGCGCACGCGGGTGAAACCAGCCTTGCGAATTTCCTCAAAGACTGCCTGGTAGGTTCCTTTGCGGGCCCGCACAAGTGGCGCGAGTATTAATATGCGGGAACCTTCACGAAGTTTTGCGACCTTATCCACGATCTCCTGTGCCGACTGCTTGACCACTTCACGACCGCAGACGGGGCAATGTGGAATGCCCGTGCGGGCATACAGCAAACGCATGTAATCATAGATCTCGGTTACCGTACCGACCGTCGAGCGGGGATTATGCGAGGTGGATTTCTGGTCGATCGAAACGGCGGGCGAGAGTCCGTCAATGTAATCGACATCGGGTTTATCCATTTGACCGATGAATTGCCGTGCATACGCCGAGAGTGACTCGACATAACGGCGCTGACCTTCGGCAAAGATGGTGTCGAATGCAAGCGATGACTTGCCCGAACCGGATAAGCCTGTGATAACCACAAACTTATCGCGGGGAATTTCAACAGTTATATTCTTAAGGTTGTGGACGCGCGCGCCCACGACGCGAATGACGTTGGCTGACATGGTTCTCCTTGGGGGTGCTTCAATTGTAGCACAAATGTTTTATTTCTTCCCTGCCTTTTTTTAACCCTCCGAATTCGAGTTATACTCAGTGCAACTTCTTAAATCCGGCGGTGTTATTTATTTCAACTCCGCCGGTAAGGTTTAATCTTGCCGGAACTCGAATATAACGAAGAGGAAATTCTTGCCCGCGCCTCGCAGGGCGACCGCGATGCCTTCGGTCAATTGTATGAGCGTTATGTGGACCGCATATTCAATTATGTGTACTACAGAACGGGGAATACACATGATGCCGAAGACCTGACTGCGCGTGTGTTCCAGCGCGCGATGAAGCATGTGGTGAACTACACGGACCGCGGCGTGCCATTCTCGGCCTGGTTGTATCGGATCGCTCATAACCTGGTTGCCAACTGGCACCGCGATCGCAGCCGCAAGCAGGAAATTCCACTGGATGATATTCCCATTCTGCCTGCCAAAGGGGATCACCCCGAGCGCAACCTGGTACGGTCGCAGGAACAGGAATCCTTGCTGCGCATGATCCGCACTCTGCCCCCTGAAAGGCAGAACCTGTTGATACTGAAGTTTGTTGAGGACATGTCCAATGCCGAGATCGGCGCGATCATGGGCAGAAGTGAAGGAGCTGTGAAGAGCCTTTATCATCGTACATTGCTTGCTCTTCGCGATCAACTGGAAGACCAAAATCTTAATCTTGAAGGAGAGTGAAACATGTTAGGAATTGTGGCTGACGGTGCTGTTGATATTACCGCTGCATGGCGTGCAGATTTTGACATTAAGAGGATCCCCATCAACGTCCACTTTGGCGAAAAGACCTTTATTCAGGATGTGGATCTGTCTCTGGATGAATTTTATAAACTGGTGGATGATAAATCCAACCCCTTCCCAAAGACTTCCCAACCCTCCCCTCATCAATTTGTGGAGTTTTACAAACAAAATTTCCAGCCCGGCGATACCATCCTTTCGATCCACATCACCAGCAAACTATCCGGCACGTATGCTTCCGCGGTTGCAGCGGCAGAGGAATTAAAAGGTACGTATAACGTCATTACCTTTGATTCGCTTGGAGGCTCGCTGGGCGTTGGCTTTATGTGCCGCGCCGCCCGCCAGATGGAGCGTGCGGGTAAAAGTGTGGATGAGATCGTCAGTCACCTTCAATCCATTCGTGACCAGATCCATATCATTCTCACCCTCGAAACTCTGGACTATGCGCGGCGCAGCGGACGGGTGGGTACGCTTTCGGCGGCGCTGGCTTCCGTGTTGAACGTTAAACCGATCGCCCTCCTGCAAAATGGACTGGTAAATATGGTGGAAAAAGTCCGTACCCGCAAAGGCGCCCTTGAGCGTGTGATCTCGCTTGGCAGGGAACTTGTCGGCGATAAGCCTGTTCACCTTGGCATCGTGCATGCCCGGGATATCGATTCCGGAAGCGCCTTGCTTGAAGAGGCAAAGAAACATTTCAATTGGAAGAGTGCCGAGATGACCGACCTTTCCATTTCACTAGCCATTAATTTTGGACCCGGCACGGTTGGTTTGGTGCTTTATCCCGCTGAATAAAACAGGTACGAATGACAAAACGCAAGCAGAATCACAACCCTGACGAAGATATAAAATTTCTCGAAGCGCACCTGGCTGGCACCTTGAAGCCGGTTGCGCCCACAAGGGAAATCGTGCAACGCCTGGGCAGACGCATCCAAATGCCTTATCGTGAAAGAATAGCCTCGCAATTTTCGGATTGGAGCAGGTTGTTTATTGTTTTCGCCGGTGTTCTATCCGGAATGCTGTTGATCATTACCGTTGCGCGGTCCGTTTATTATTTGATCGGGCGCAGAGGATAACCAGGAGGAACCCCGGAGGTTTAAACCCCCGGGGTTTATTCATTTAATAACCAATCGCACAGGATCCGCGCCTCGGCGACGAGGTCTGCATCGAAAGGGAGTTCAAATTCCTCGGTGACGCGCACGGTCAGGTGACTGGCGATCAATTGCATGTTGGGGGGCAGGTTCGTATTTTCCTGAAGTAGATTAAGCAGATCATAGGCGCTCATGCTGGGGACCTGGATTCCCTTGCGGGTCAGGTTTTCCCGAATGGCAATGCCTGCCGCGCGGCGCGCACAGACCCGGGCCTGGCCCTCATTTTTATTGACTCGAGCCTGCCGGGCTTTTTCAAATTCGTTGCGTAATTGCGTGTTAAAATCATTCATGTACGAAATTATAATGGCAATATCGGCAATCACAGGATAAAGTCACTTTTGCAAAAGTGACTTTATCCTTAAACAAAGGAGAAAAAAAATGAGATCCATATTCTTTCGATTGTTTGGATATCTGATCGCGGCAAGTCTGGCCTTGGTGGCGTGTGCGCCAACGGTTACACCAACTGTGGCAGCCCCCACTCAGCCGTATGAAATTACAGGTACATATGAAGTAACGAATGATTTTGTGCTGGCAACCTATTATGTGGAAAACGCCGTTGCTTTAACAGACATGCACGGCTTTGTCATCCGTGATCTGGAATGGGAGTTGCCGGTTGATTCCCAAGCGCTTGGTTTCATGACCTTCGACGCAGAAACCCTGAGCGGCACTTTTGAACTGGATCTGCCTGCCATGCCGGAAGGTGAATTTAATGATGTGGACCAGGATGACACCGAAGAAACAGGCGTTCAGATCTTTGCTGTGGCGTATTCTCCCAACCTGTATGGTGGACCTTTCGCGGAGGGCGATGATCGCTCTCGAGGCTGGCCCTCCTACCTGGCTTCTGTTAAAACAGATGCTGAAAACAAAGATGAAGTGACCGGCGGCAAACTGGTCATCTGGGCTCCTGATGCAAACCAGCAGTTTCCCACTGCTTTCGGTGCTGACAGTCTGCTCTTTACAGCCGACGACCCCGTAGCTGCCGTACCTGCGGGATACTCGATCGTCGACCTGGACCAATCTCCGTTTGAGGTCATTCAGGAAGGCACCCCGCAGATGACCCTGTATGAACCGCAGGATATTGCCGTTAAGGATTATGCGGCTCTGTCCTATACTGAAGCGTTCGATAAAATGTTCACAGTCATTCGCAAAGAGTACGCCTTTACCGACATGGAGGGCAAGGCGCCCGATTGGGATGCGTTGTATGCCGAATTGAAACCGCGCGTGGAGCAGGCTGAAAAAGCCAAGGATACCAACGCATTTTATCTTGCCCTGCGTGATTATACCCGTGCATTTAAGGATGGTCATGTTGGCTTGGATGGCGGCGACTTTGCCCAGCAGGATTTTGCGTCTGCGGTTTCCGGCGGATATGGATTTGCCATTAGGGAGCTGGATGACGGGCGGGTCCTGGTGATCTTTGTTCTGGATGGAGGCCCCGCTCAACTGGCTGGGATCCAGCCAGGGGCGGAACTGACCGAGTTCAACGGTCTGCCTGTCAGCGACGCCATTGACGCAGCCCAGTCTTTTTCCAATCAGTCTTCTGATTTTGCGATCCGCTATCAAAAAGCGCGCTATCTTCTGGCTGCCGTCCCTGGCACCGAAGCAAAAGTGGTGTTTGCAAATCCCGATGGAATTCCTCAAGAGGTCACGTTGACCGCCATAGAGGAGCGCCAGAGTTTCAGCCGTACATCGCTCTATTTTGGGGTTGATACGGCTTCTTTACTGCCCGTGGATGCCGAGATCATTCCGTCTGGGAATGAAACCGTGGGCTACATCCGGATCAACAGCAATTCTGACGACCTCAATCTGGTCATCCGCCTTTTTGAGCGGGCGCTGCAGCAATTTGAAGCCTATGAAGTTGCGGGCATTGTCATAGACATGCGCTACAATAACGGGGGCGCGCCGCTTGGTCTGGCTGGTTTCTTTACCGACCAGGAGATCCTGATGGGGCAGCTCGAATATTATAGTGATAAGACCGGCAAATTTGAGCCGGAAGGCTTGCGTGAGAAATTCCTGCCCAATCAAAATCAATATCATTTTGAAAAAATGGTCATGTTGGTGGGGCCTGCCTGCTTTAGCGCATGTGAGATCGAAGCCTATGGATTTAGCCAGCTGCCGGGCATGATCGTGGCTGGGCAATACCCCACGAGCGGTGTGGAAGCGGAAACCGCCCGTGGCAGTTTTCTGTTACCCGAAGGCTTTGGTATGACTGTTCCGACCGGACGGTTTATCCTGCCGGATGGCACCGTCTTTCTCGAAGGTCAGGGGGTACCGCCCACCCTGCGCATCCCGGTTGACGAAACTACTGTTTTCGCAACGGATGATATTGTCCTGCAGGCTGGCGTTGACGCCGTCCTGCAGCCGCTGGGTGCCGGTATTGCCCCGAGTGCCGCGCCAAAAGTTGCCACCGCCGCCGAAGCCGAAGCCGTGTTCTCCTCGGGTGCGGCATTCCTCGAAGACCTTGCCCGTGAAAGTTATGAAGCCGACACTTTCTCCAGGCCGGGCACAGCCGTTTATACCGTTCCGATAGCAGAGCCTGATCCTCTTGTTTGGGGGTATGTCTGGTGTTCTGCGAATGCTGAAACCCTGGCCTCAAACATGGAAAAGATACAACTTAAATTTATGCTAAATGATAAAGAAGTGTCCTCTGATTCTCTTGCGGCGTATGAACTCGAAACTGGCGGACAGGTTTGCCGATTGGTGTATACCACATTAAGTGATTGGACTCCGGGTGAGCATCACCTGACCACAACTGCCACTTTCACTGCCGGCATCAATGACGGCACTGCCGATTATGAACCCGGTGATTATGTTTTGGATTACACGGTCTATGTAAAGCCCTAGCAATAGTAAAAACTTCCCGAAGGTTTTGTGGAGTCCGAATCGGATTTTGCAGACCTTCGGGATATTGCTTCCATCCGGAAATTTTTTTACAACCATTTTACATCCCCGTCACACCCGTTTTACCTTGCCCGTCTAAAATCACATCGTAACCAAAAAGGAGGTTTACGATGACAAGCTTATTAAAAAAGGTGATCCTGGTGGTCTTGACCGCTGCCCTTGTTTTTGCGGCAACCCCGGTCTCCAACGCTTACGCCCAGGACGGGAACCCGCCCAAAGGTGAGTTGACCCCTATAAGATTGGAACAGGTCTGGGCGCGGGAATTGAAAGCCTATGAACGACTTGGCAGGGTATTTGCTGATATTGATCATACGGTTGCCAGACTCCAGGCGAGACTTGACCTTGCCGCGCAAAACGGCAGGGACGTGACCCGCCTTCAGGCCGCGCTGGATGCCTTCAAAGCCGCAATGACCAGCGCCAGGCCAGCCTACGAGGAGATGAGCGGTCTTGTCAGCGCCCACCTGGGATTTGACTCGAACGGCAAAGTGGTTGACGCCCTCCAAGCCAGGACCACTGTGCGGGAGGTGGGTTTGAAGCTGGATAAAATTAAGTCATCCATGGGCGGAACAGGCAGGGCGCTGCATAAAGCGTTAAAAGCTATCCGCGAGGAACGGTGGCCTGTACATGCGCCAACCGCCTCCGATTCATAAGACCGTAGTGATTTCGTCGTGTAAGAGACAGGTTTACGCCTGTCTCTTTTTATTTTTCATTCATTTTGCACTGCTAAAATTAAAGGATGAGGTCAAAAAAGATTTTTATGATCCTGCTGATTCTCCTGTCAGGTTTGATGCTGTTGACGGTGGGATATTCCCTGTTCAGCAGGGGACGTCCGGCGCCTGTGCCTGTAAAAGAGGAGGTCATGGCGGGTGTGACCTATCTGCGGATCGTCCGCTATCTTCCCCATTCCATGGTGGTGCATGTCCTGGTGCTGGATAAGAAGAACGGGTCGCCGCAGTTTATGACCACACCGCCCGATGAAGTGACAGGAGGCGCCCTATCTGCTCGCACCACCTCGCAGTTCCTGGAAGAGTATGGTGTTCAGATCGCCATCAACGGCGATGGATTTTTTCCGTGGTGGTCGCGCAGTCCGGTGGACTATTATCCGCGTGTCGGGCAGGCTGTCACCCCCAATGGCTTTGCTGCCTCATACGGCGAACGCTATGCGAACGGCTTGCAGGATGTCAGCCTTGAACCAACCTTATATATCAGCCGCAGGAACGAACTCACTTTTAACCGTCCGCCCAATAAAATCTACCATGCGATTTCAGGCGACCGGATGCTGGTTCAGGGCGGCAGGATCATCCCTGGTCTGGATGATACCGAAATTGACCCGCGCACTGCTGTGGGGATCAATCGCAATGGACGCTTTACCTACCTGGTGGTGGTGGATGGCAGGCAGCCGTTTTATAGCGCAGGCGCCACCCTTGCTGAAATGGCTGAACTTTTGCAGGAATTGGGTGTGTTCTACGCCATGAACCTAGATGGGGGCGGATCGTCCACCATGGTGATGGAAGGCGCAGACGGCGAGCCCGTCATTCTCAATTCACCCATTGACAGTTACATACCATTGCGCGAGCGTCCCGTGGCGAATCATTTGGGGGTCTATCTCAAATAAACGCGTCAGGAATTCGTTATGCAAGGGCAGGATGTCCTCAGGTCGAAAAAAACAACCAGGAATTTTGAACTCACTTGATAAATTATTGATAGATGCAACTATTAATCTTCGTATACGAAAACCTGGTTGCGTCCCAACCCTTTGGCTTGGTAAAGGGCGCGGTCTGCACATATTAACGCATCCTCTTCGCCGGTGCCATGATCTGGAAATACAGATACGCCCATGGATGCCGTGATCTTGATCTTTGCGTTATCATAGACGATCTCCATTTCGTTAATTTGGCACAACAGGTTTTTAGCGCGTTCCAGTGTATTTTCTAATGACGCACCAGGCATCATGATGGTAAATTCCTCGCCGCCGTAGCGGCAGGGAATATCTTCTGCGCGCAAGTTTCGGATGAGCAAGTCACCCAGTTTTTTTAGGACCATGTCTCCCGCCTTGTGCCCATATGTATCATTGACCTGTTTGAAATAGTCAAGATCCATGATGATGAATCCTATGGGTTTCCCCTCCCTGTGTGCGCGTGAAATTTCACGGTCGAGAGTTTCCTGCAAGAATCGGCGGTTGAATAACCCGGTCAGCGGGTCACGGATTGCCTGTTCCCGCAATGTCGCATGCAGGAGTTCGATTTCCTGCATTTGCGCATTTAATGCGTCATTGGCTCGCCTCAGTTCTTCCTCCGCAATCCTGCGCTCTGCAATGTCCCAAATCAGGTCTGCGAGCCGCGAGGAATGGCTCACGTCCTCTTCCGTGTAGTCCGACGGTTTATTGCCGACACCGATGATGCCCACCATCTTCTGGCTGCGGAAAATGGGGAAGACCATTTCACGTATCACCGGGGCGTGACCCTCTGGCAGTCCCTTGCGATGGGGCAGGCTGGCGTAATCGTTATGAATGATGGGTTTCCCCTCGCGCACACAATCCACCCATACCCCCGCCTTGTCGATGTCATAATGCGTTCCCTTGCCCTCGGCGGTGCACATTCCCGCCAATGTGCGGGTGGACCAAGCCTGGAGCGAGAGCGTTTTCTGGTCGGTTTCAACGAAATGAAAGAAGCCGATGACGCTTTCGCTCAGGACGCATAACTCATCCAGCGCATTTTGCAGGAGTTCATCCACTGAATGCGTCTCAGCAAACTTCATGATGCGCAGGCGGGCTTGGAGGATGTTATCCTCCCTTTTGCGCGTTGTGATATCGGTGAACAGGGAGTCGAAGCGGAGCGGGGTTCCCTGCCCGTCGGTTACGAACCGCGCGCGGTTCGTAACCCAGCGGACTTCGCCGCTCGGGCGCACGATTCGAAATTCCCATTCGCCCTGCCCCTGTTGAACCAGGTCTTTTGCGATTTGTTCGACGATTTGCAGGTCTTCGGGGTGGACAAATTGCAGGTATGCCCTGCCGCCTGCCGACTGTATATCCTCCTGCGAACGCCCGAAGATGTGGGCAACCGACGGGTTGGTTTGAATCAGGTCGAACGTTTTTGCATCCACCGAATACACCCCATCGAGCATGGAGTTTAAAATGCTGTTTAGTTTATCCTCGCTCTTCGCCAGCGCCTCTCCCGCCCGCTTGCGCTCGGTAATATTGTGATTGATAGTTACGCCGCCAATCATGCGTCCTTGCTCATCCTGAAGTTGAGAAACAGAGGCGATGACCCATAACTTGGCACCATCCCGCTTCTGCTGACGTAATTCACCCTGCCAGAATTTTTGTGCCATGAGTTGAGACTTCGCCTGCTCCTGTACGCCCGCTGGAAATTCCGTGCCGCAGACAGAGTCAATTAACTTTCCGAGAACCTCCGCTTCACTCCAGCCGTAGAGATTTTCAGCAGACTTGTTCC
>JFJP01027817.1_pt1 | contig 15959 bp, 14 predicted proteins | sample 431651 | NCBI WGS metagenome assembly JFJP01 (sample SAMN02602958, study PRJNA72255) | Microbial mat metagenome, whole genome shotgun sequencing project. | biome: fresh water; feature: sink hole; material: water; isolation source: purple microbial (photo- and chemosynthetic) mats found in... | reverse complement strand
TTAATCAAATTATGGAGATTGCTTCGAATAATCAAACCCTTAAACTTCATATTTGCTGGTTCAGCTATTATTTCCAGAATCAAATTATTGGTCTATAAAATGCTTTTTTGTGTGCCAATAGGTTTTTAAATCATTTAATTTATTTTTTACATTCTTTCTTATTAGTTTTCAGTTTAATCCCGATGATTTTCATGATTATTTACATTTATGCTGCAATCGGAGTGGAAATTTTCAATACAAATTCCAACGAATATCACCATACACACAATCCATATGTTTGGACTGATTATGCGGATTTCAATTCTTTTGGAAGTGCTTTCTTAATGTTATTTCAAGTGGTTGTAGGACCAAAGTAATTAAAACAATTAATATTTTTTTAAAAAGTCTCATAAAAAAAAATAGATGGGTTTTAATAATGGCTGATTATGCAGTTAAATTCGATTTTTTTGTGAGTGCTTTATATTTCAATAGCTTCCATTTTTTTGTGATAATAATACTCTTATCTTTAGTACGGGGGTTAATCTGGGAGGTTTTTATTGTGATTGATTCGATTATCAAACCAGAAACATTACAAAATCAGAAATTTCATTCGTTTTTTACAAAACTCACAAAGGATTTTAAGGAACCGGCTCATGAGTTGACATTAATAAATAATAAAAAAAACAACAGAAACCCATTAATTGATGAATCTTATGAAGAAAAATCAAAGTTAAGCATAAAAAATAATGATAATCAGATGCCTTTCAATGAGGAACTCCCTTTAAGTTATGATGGAGAAGAGATATCTCGACAAAAGACTGGAGAGAATAAAAAAAGCTTTATTGAAAACAATTTTACAAACCCAAATTTGAAAATAATAAATGAAGATATTGTTGAAGATTCTTTTGAAGTGACAGATAATAAAGAAATAAGCAATTCAAAATTATTAAGTTCTCTTTATCATAATATCGATCAAAAAGCTCCTTTTGAATTTCACATTAAAGATAAAAAAGAAAACACTTCAAATATAAATTTAAAACCCAATGATGATTCACAAAAAGAAGGGATTTATTCAAAATCAAGCAGTAAAGATTTGAAAATAGCTCGTGAAAAAGAAGATAAAATTGAAATAATTAACAGAAAAAAGAAAGAAAATGAAAATTGTGAATCAGGAGTAAATTTCAAATCAAGAAACGAAGTCAAAACGCTGAATGATATAGAAAAAATTACAATTGATTTTTATAAAAAGAAAATCAAACATTTGAAATATTTTCTTCATTTACAACAAAAACAAAAAGAAATTGATTCTAATGTTGGGAAGTTCGATGAAAACTCAGATTTTTTCGATGGGAAAAATGAAGCTTCAATGAAAATTTTAGAAGAGTTCTTGATGAATAATCTGGAAGATGATGAAATTACTGATTATTTTTTACCAGAGAAAAAAAATTCCCCTTTAGACTTTGAAAAAACAGACAAATCTGAAAAAATTCAAAATAAAAAAAAGTCACAACGTATAAATTATGGAAATAGCAAAGAATTTTTGCTCAAAAAAGCATTTTTAAAAGATTTTAATATGGAACAAATCAAGGTTTTTTTGATTTATTTTTAGAAAGCTTGAGATTTTTTTTAGAAATTTGAAATCAATTACTTTTCTTCAATTTATGGCGAAGAGTTTCATTATATGAGAGAAATTGATGTTGGGCCTTTGCTAAATTATGAGGGAGGCCTTTTACAAAACTTTATAAGGTTTTTATTTTTTTTGAATTTTTTTTTGTTTAGTATTTTAAATACTGCACTCTTATCATTAATTCACACATAATAATGCATGAATAATAAATAGAATAATGAGATACAAAGATATCTCTTGCCAAAATTATCTAAACCTTATTACAATGATGGAAAGAAAAATTTCTAAAATTTTGCTAAGAGATGGAAGTTTTTTCAAATTTCTATTCAAAGTTGTTTTTTATTTTTAATCTTAAAATGTTAAAATATTTTTTCTCCAAAAGAACAGTGAAACCAAGACCTGGTTTACTTTAAATCAAGATCATAGCGGCGATAAAATAACTTTAAAGAATCTATCAATAGGACCTTGGGATTTTTATGAGAATCTTTCTTTGATAAACGAAGAGATTTATTTGAGTAAAGATATTTTTTATTTCAAAGATGAAGTATTTTCCAGCCATTCAAAAAATCTTTATACATCTATTCAAGAAATATCACAAACCCTTGATGAATCTTTTTTAAAATGTGATTCTGAATCCATTTGGGATTTATTTTTGATTAATTTTGAATCTACATCTAGCAATTATTCTCGTTATTCTCGTAACATGTCAATAGATTCAGCTGGGCTTTGTAAAAAGGATTTTGCAAGCAATAAAAGCAATACTTTGGGGAATGACATAGTGAATAATATGATGGTTTTAGTGATTAATTATTCAGGAAAAGCCTGCTCTGAAAATAGTGATATTCAGAAAAAGAAAACTGTGAATATGAATGGATCGAAAGATAATGCAAAAAATTTTCCTGAAAAAAAGGAATCTGTTTTTGAAGCTATGAAAATCATGAATGAAGAGAAGTTTGGGAATAGACTACAAACAGTGAATAATATTCTAAAGAAATTGGAGTCGAAATATTTTAGAGAGAAGTTTGAAAAGGAAGAAGATCGGATCAAAGGAACATCGAACCTACCCTTTTCCTATGTCGTGGAAATGATTAAAGACATAAATGATGTTCTCAAGCTTTACAAAGACAATTTAATGACAATAAATCAATAATCAATATTTTTGCTTTTATCCATTTTAAAGGGTGAAATAAAAGAAAATGATTAAATTATTATTTTAAACAACTATATTTCTTTAGTTTTTTAAGACCTCCATTAAAGCCATTAATTTATTTTCAATTATGTTATATTCTTTCAAAAAACTTTCCCTGTCAGTTTTGATCATATTTCTAAACTCCTCAGCCAAAAAATTTGTTGATTTATAAACTTTGTTTATATTCTGGAAGTCGCTGGAGTTTTTCCATTCTGATCTTTTTGTAATATTTCCGCATTCTTCATTTTTTTTTAGTTATTCTTAAATTTATATAGGAAAAGATATTATTAAAAACCTGTTTCTTGACTTATTGAGTAATTTTCATTTGAAATATAATTGTTACTAGAATCTTGCCTTGGCTTTATCAAAGAAGAAGTTCTTCTCGATAAAGTCTTAGGATTATAATCTTCAAAAGGAAAGTTCTTTTTAAAAAAATTGAATTTTTGGTTATAATAAAGAAAACTTTGAAGTTTTGTTGAGTTTCGGCATAATTAATTTGAGGTTTAATGAGGGTTTCCTCAAAAGGGTTATTATTTTTGGGTAATTTACGATTGGGATCGTTCAAGCTTGTCGGGTTTAAGACTGAAGGAGGTCGGTAAATAAAATGAGACATTAAATAAAATAATTAATTGAATTTAAAATTTTAAAAATTCAGAAAATTTTAACGAGAAATAATTTTAATAAAATAAAAGAAAAAAAGAAAATTTTTTTATCAAAATAAAACAGGGATTCTACGCTGTAAAATCATATTAATCCATTTTTATGTGAACAATAATTTTAAAAGATTTTTTTTTTGAAGAGGGATGAATATTTTCATCTAAATTTATTTATTCAAAATCATAAAAAATTTGACTCTTTAAAAAATCTTTTTAAATTTTTTTCTTCCTTTTTTTATTAATCTTTTAGCAAAATTATGTGGATTTTCTCTTATTTTTTGTAGGAAATGATAAAATTGACATTTATTGATTTTAAATAAAATAACAACATGAATAAGTTTTAGAAAAATAATAATTTTTTTTGTGTGTATTTTAAATAACTATCTAAAATAAAGTCTTTGCATCAAGAAACCAACAAATTTTTTTTCTAAAGACACATCCACTTCTTTAAAAATGAGAACATCAAATTTTGATTCTGACAAGCTCAAAATGCTTTCAAAAATAACATCTACAATTCAAAACCCACCCAAAAATTTCTCCAATCTCTTAATCTTTGAGGAAAAAGTAGAAATGAAATGATTTTTCCTTTATACACATCTTTTTTAGAATCAAACCAAGGAGCTTTTTCAAGCAGTTATGGCTTTTAAAAATCCTAAAAACCTCAAACAAATTTCAGAGGATCCCTCAAAGGAACAAATACTTAATGAAGTGATCAGAATCTGCAACAAATTATCAATGGAAATGATGGAAGAAGGTAGAATCAATATAGAATTCCTTATTTTTTTTTGTTTTCAATAAAAAATTAGCAGTTAGGAATCCTTCGATTTACAGCAGCATCCAAGAGATTTTTGAACTAGTTGAGTCTTTGCAAAATCTCAATGAAACTCACGATATTAAATTCATAAACCTCGAAATTTCCTTTTACAATAATTATAGTGTTTTCTTCACAATGTAAAAACCTAAAAAAATCTTAATAATTCACAGAAAGTCCCTTTTTTTTTTTAAAAGGTCTAAAAATGAAAATAAAGCAAAGGAATGTTTAAAAGCTGCTGAGAAATTATTAGGAAAAACTAATCAACTATCACTTTGGGGATTAACCTATAATAATTTAGCAAGTTTGGCATCATTATCACAGGATTTTTTTCTGTCTTACAAATATGCAGAGCAAACCCTATATAAATTAGAAGCTTCTGTAATAATTTTTTCTTATATTTTCCAACATAATACTTCTTTTAGTTATTTAATCAGATAAAGGAATATCCAAAAAGCGAAAAAGCTAAACAAATACCTGAATTCATAACAGAATTAGTGTTAGTTTTGATTGGATATATTCATCTAGCGAACAGTCTTGAATATTTGCAAAAGAACCCTGATAAAATCCCCAAATTTGAGAAAACAACCACAAAAACTTCGAAAATTTTCTATCAAAACGGGCATAAATTAGCTCAGAAATACCTTTCAGATGACCATTATTTAACAAAGAAATTCAATTATTTATTGAATCATGGAAAAGAAGATTTAGGCTCCAATATAAAGCCTTTGTATTTTCAATTTAATGCTGAAGATTCTGAAAAAAATCAAGGGAGAAACAATTCCTTTCTAAACCGTTTGGATTCTTTTGATCGAACCTCCGAAATTGAAATTGAAGAATCTTCGAATAAAAAAAGCAGGGATTTCCGTGTAAAAGCATATAAATCCTTTCAGAATGACGCAAGAACAAAATCTCTGAATAAAGTTCGGTCTAATGAAGAGAACGAAGAGAGTTTTCAAGCCAATTTTTCGAATGTGAAACTGAATAAAAACAATAATAACATGAATGACTTTCCAAAATATAAGAAAAAAATGAAGGAAATTGATAGAACGATCAAAGAAATGAAGAAATTAAAAGAGAAATACGAGAGAAATGAAAGCACTTTTTTCTTGCAGAAGAATCTTGAATTATTGCTCCAACAGAAAGAATTGGAAAATTTCATTTCTAAAAAACGAGATTTTCAATCAAATTTCATGTACCCCTCATCAGGAATGTTCTATGCGCCACAACAACCGCCACAACCGAACTTTATAACTCTTAATAAAAGCCAAATCGAGCCCAGTTTCGCTACGAATGAGCTAATTTTACAGAAACAGAAAGAAATGGAAATGAGTTTATTAACTTTACAGAAAGAAAATCTCAAAATTTCGTATGAAAAAGATGAAAAAATGAAAGAAATGGAGAAATTAAAGGATTATGTGATGAAACTTGAGGCTGAAAGGACTTCAAATGAATTAGAAAAAAAAGTCAAGAACTTTGACAATTCAAATTCAAAGGATTTTAAGAAGCAGTTGAATAATGATATGAATCTAGCACCACTTAGTAGTTATAACAATTTGAATGAAAGCAATATCAGTGAAACAAGCAATAAACAAAGAGGAAAATTTTCGAATCGTGAAGAAAGAAAATTCAATCTTCCTTTAGATAATCTTAAAAAGGAAGAAATAGGCTCTTTGTTTGAAAATAGAAAGAAATCTGATATTGAGATTAAAGGAGGAAATAATCTCAAAAGATTAACAGGTGGTGCAAATGAATTTTCCAAAGATAATATTCAGATTGACACAGTTATTAATAAATTAAGCAATTATAATAATGCACCAGGATTGAGGAAATCAAGCTCAAAAATCATAAAAGAAGAGCAAGAAAGAAATATGCAAAGACAAGAAAAACCACAAAATTTAATTAAAACACAACAAGAAAAAGCTTCTTTTCAAGAAAAACCTCAAATTCAAGAAAAAAACCAAATCCAAGAAAAAACTCAAATTCAAGAAAAACCACAAATTCAAAAAAAACGATCAATTCAAGAACCTCAAATCCTAGAAAATATGCTGGTAAAAAACATGATAAATTTGAATAATCACAAGCCTTTGAGCATACGAGCTGAATCTATAAAGAAAATTCTTATTGATTACAAAGGAACAGGGTTCACAACTATGAAGTTAGAAAGTTTTAAAAAAGGAGATTCATTGTCTTCTATGGATATGGCTCTGGATGGAGTGAATCCAAGCCATTTACTAAAGAATATACTATCATCTTTTTATAAAGCAATTGTTGTTCGAAAAAAGGTCTATCTTGATTCTAAAGTGTATATATTTGAGTTTCGCATTTCGCAAGAAAATGAAGCTTCTGTGTTCAAACTAATTAGCTTTTATGAAGCTAATAATAAACCTGCCATTAAAGAAGAAATTCTGCAAATCAGTCTTATTAGGAAAATATTACAAAATATCGATTATAGAGATGTGATTCCTTTTATTTATCCTTTAAAAACAATTTCTTCAGTTATGAAGTTTAGCAGGTATTTCATTTTGCCTTTTTTAGGGATTGGTGATGCTAAATCCCCAGGAAATGAGGAAATAAATGGTGATAAAAAGGTTGAAATATGGCCAAAAGCGCATGGGTTGATTGATAAAAATATCAAACTAGTGTTTCTCGGGGATGAATTCTTCGTGTTCTTCCATTTTCTGGTTAATGATTGCTTCAGATTGATTTTATCAAAAGCAAAAAAGTAATTTTTTCTTTTTTATATTAAAGTTTTTTTGAGTAATCACATTAGTGGTACAACTTTACGAATTGAATATCAATTTGATGCCAGTTCTATGAAGAAATTTTTTGAGTCTTTAGATCCCAATAAACCCTACACAGATGAAATCCATGATCTAGTGAATGTGGTCGAAATTCTTGAGGATGAGGATATCAAAGAAGAGATGGTAACAGACGCCAAAAGCATTATTTCTAAATATTATCAAGCTAAAACTGAAAATGAGCTTTTTATCGAGAATTTTCGTTTATTGGATTATAATTCTTTCATAGCTTTTTTAGAGAAAACCATAAAAGAATTTGAAGAATTGCTAAAAAACAGAGGTTTTAACTCCTTGCAAGCTTTGATAGCTGAAGATAAAACCAAGATTTTTAAAGTTAAAGTCTGGAATGAAGGTAATCGTTATCGTTTTGGCATAATTGTTGAGAATATCGAGAAAAAAGAATTCGAAATCGTGCTGAAAAATGGATTTGAAACCCACGGTTTTTTCAGCAAAATCTTTTAAACAAACAAAAAAAAATCATTAAAATTGTATAGCACCAGATAAAAAAATGGTGAAAGCATTAGGTTCATCTTCATTTAATTTCGAGGGGATCTGGAAGAATTTTGGGTTATTATACACGAAATTAGATCCCAGTGACAAACTGGTGATTGCTAGCATTATCCTTGACTTGTATACATTAGAAATTCATGAGAAAGGTTAATTATTGTTGTGATTTTAAAACGAAAAATCAACAATTTTATTGAGCAGTTCTCGATAAGGATGACTTCGACCGTTATGAAGAAAATCCCATAATGCTTATTCCTTTAGAATGTGGAGGATTTTTTAGAACATTCATTGGAACTACCTTCAAATATCCTTTGACTTTAAGTTTGGTTGGGTATCAAGGTATGCCAATAGGAGTTAAAGTTGTGATTTTCGATACATTCGAATGCAGAGAAAGCGGCATGTTTTTTACTGTTAATCCAGAATTATGGAGGAAAAAAATCATTAAAGAAGCTAAAAAGAGAACAAAAAAATATATGAATGTTATACCATTGGAAGGAGATTTTGATCTACATTATATTCTAGAAAAAGTGGGGTTTAGAATTCTGATGAGCGCTATGCAATTTGAAAAAGGGAATAATGGAACCCAGACGATAGGAAGAGTTCTGGTCAAAGGGAATATGAGTGTGGTGGATAATCTCGAGAATTTGATGACTATGACCAATGTGATTGAAGTTTATCGAAATGAATAAAACTATTGTTACAAGATAAATTTCAAGTAAAACTTGAACTTTTTTTTTGTCTTTGTAATTTTTTTTATAAATTGAAAAAGTATTTTTGGAAGGAAGATTATTTTTAAGATTTTTAGCAATAAACTTAAACCAAAACTTTTGAATTTTTTTTCTTTTTCTTTAATCATTTTTCAAATTATTAAAAAAAACATTTATGACATTATGAATAATGATTAAAAACATTCATCATATGTAAATTATATAGAAAATAATTTACTCAAATTTTTTTTTAATTCATCTTATTCAAAAAATTTCCCCAAAAGCAATGTCAATCTTTCTTTGATCAGAGGTTTCGTTACGAATTCCTCAATTCCATATTCCTTATGTTTTCCGAAATATTCTTCTCCAAAATGTGCAGAACATGCAATAATTTTTGAATCAATTTTTTCTGGTAATGATTCATAGAATTTTTTTATTGACAAAGCTGTTTCATACCCATTTTTTCCAGGCATTTCAATATCCATAAATATCATTTTATAACTTTTGCAGCATTTGGGTACTTTAATTTTATTATAAAATTTTGACACCATTTCTATGGCTTCTTCACCATCATTTGCAGTATCTATTTTGAAATTGAAGGATTCTAATTGTTTTTGTAATGAGTAAATGTTAAACGCATTATCATCACAAATAAGAATCTCAGAACATTTGCAAGATTTAGATAAAATAAAATCTTTTATAAATTCTGTCTTATTTTCAACAGCTTCAAGTTGTTCAGAGTCTTTCTTACAAATGAAAATATCGCAAAAACTTTGCAAAGGAGCCGAAAAAGCAACGTTCATTTTATTTTCGAAAAATGTTTTTCCTTTTTTCAAGTGTTTCGTCACAGATAGAACTGAATCGTGTATTTGATCTATAGATTCGGTTTTCCTGAAAGCAAACATCGATGGTTTATGTAAAGGTGAATCCTTAAATGATTCATCAGCTTTACTTTCAAATGATCCAATATCATTATTTATTTTGTTTTTCCTAGCATCAGCCATAATCTTAAAAGAGGAATAAGTTTTCTTCATAGTTGGAGATTTTATGCTATTTTGACTTTTTAAATGCTCAGGTTGAAGAAATCTCCAAGAATTAAAAAATTTTGTTTTATCTTCCTCCTTTTGTTTCATTAATAGTTGGTAATGATCATCAAGATTTCCCTCAGAAAGGAAATCAGGAATATTGCTGATTTCATTTTTATCCTCAATCACAAAACTGAAAGTTGTGCCAAACCCATATTCAGATACAACATTTAATCCTAAAGATTTTGTGGGGTGTAGATTGATGGCTAAACTATTGCTGATCATGAGGCCCAGGCCCACACCATTCGAATTCATTTTTTTGTTTTCATCATTATTGATCTTTCCAAATGCTGTGAAGAGCTTATTTTTATTCTCATCTTTTATTCCTATCCCATTATCTTTCACTGAAATATGAATCTCATTTGGGAAATGTGGATTAAGAAAAACTTCAATCGTTATTTTTCCTTTGGTTTTTTTGAGGAATTTCAAAGAATTTCCAATCAGATTTATCAGAATTTGGCGAATTCTTCTGTGGTCGGACACTATTATCTCTGGAACATTAAATGATATATTGCGAACCACCTCAGCGTTTTTCGAGGTGGCTTGAATTTTAAATAATTCAATAATATCAGAAATTAACATTCTGATATCAAACTCTTCGAAATTCATGGTGAATTTATCAGATTCAATTTGAGCCATATCCAAAAGATCTTGAACCAAATAAAGCATAAAATTGCATGAAATCATTGCAGGAGTTATAAATTCCTCAACCAAACTTTCTTCTACGGAAGGTTTAAGCATCTGAAGCATACTTACAATGCAATTCAATGGGGTTCTCATTTCATGTGACACAAAATATATTTTATCATTCTGATTTTTTTTTTCTTTGGCGAGTAATTCATTTTTGTCTAATACCAATTGAATCTCTATTAAGAAAATAGGAACTTTTCTAGCTTGTATCAAAAGTGACAAATGAAGTTTTGGAGTAGAGAACTCTTCTGTGATTTGTATCTGTTCACGAATCCCAAAATCAAAAGTTAAATGTATTGTTTCAATCTCACTATCAATGGACACCAAAAAATTTTTCAATTCAGTTAAAACTGCTTCTAAAGAAATTTCCTGATGATTAATAAAAAATTGTTGAATAACATTTTGATCAAATGTTTTGGTATTTTTGATCTGATTCACTCTGTCTTTTGATTTTGGAGGTGCAAATTTAAACTTTATGTGAGAAAATTTCAAGCGCAAATTTAATAGCTCTGATGGACTATCTTCTGTATTTTTTAATAAACTAGCTAATTTTTCATTTTTGAATAATAAATTGGATTTTGAATCGAAAATTGCAATCCCTTTTTCATTGAACTCCTTTAAAACTCTTATTAATCTCGAATTTTTTAAACATTTACCTTTTTTTATTCGTTCTTTTTCGTTAATGAGTTCTTTTTTCTTTATTAGATCTTTGCATATAATATAAAAAATTATAGAAGTTGTCAAAATCAAATTTTTATCAATACGCAATCCATTAAAATTAATAAATCTGACAGTGAAATAAATCATTTCTAATAAGAAAGAAACTAACTTCAACTTTAGATTTTTAATCTGTTGGATAGACGTTATAATGAAAATACCAATTGTTAATGAGAAATTCCAAAATATGTTCTCATCGAAAATCAAATTTTCCCAAAATTCACATTCGCAATAAAAAATTAATAAAAGAATGTTGAAAGCGATTGTTAAATAATCCATGGTTTTTTCAGAAAAACTAAAGCATTTTTTGGAATGAAAGTAATAAAAAACCAATATGAATAAGGCTGAAAAGATAGATATTTCAATAATCTTGAGACAAATTAAAAGCGAATGAGTTTCCAAATATAAAGCTTTAAAATAGATGATATCTGTCAGGGTATTCAATATGAAAATGCATAGAAAGCATAGGAAATAGATGGATAATTTAGGTTTTTGGTTTTTTACCATAGAAACAAAAAAAAGTCAATGATAGGATATTTTTCAAAAATTATAATTTACCCTTTTAATTTTTAGAACATGAGTTTTATAGTTTATTTTTTTTAATGAAAAATGATCTAAAAAACATTCTTTTTTTAATTTTCTAAATTTTGTCCAAAAAAAAATTTTTTAACCAAAAAAAAATGTTTTTTTTAAATTGTGAGGTTTTTTCAAACAAATTCAATACTTAAAACATTAAAATTTTACTATTCTTTCCCTAATAAAAAATATTAACATTTTTTCAATCAAATTTTTTTTATTCAAGTGATTGATATACAAAATGAATGATGAATACGCCCAGGATTTCGATCCAGAAGAAGAGGACACTGATCTGGTGTATCCTGCTTTCAACAAATTCTTTATAACAAAAAACAAAGCTTTAAAGGAAAAAACTTTTAACAATATTGTCGTGTTCCTCAGCAAATTCAATAGTTTAATTGATCGTATTTATTCAAATTTGTCTCGAAACGCTACAAAAGCCCTTATTCTAAAAGATATTCTATATTCAGTTTATGAGAAACTCTTCTTTTGCCAAACGAAATTTGTGATGTTGAAAGGAAATAACGATTTTTTTATGAATCCTTTGAATAAATCACTTCTAAATGACGCTTTTGAAACCCATCAGAAAAGAAATGTTGAATTTAGTGGCGAAAGCCATGAAACGACAATAGAATTTTATAATCTTCTAAAAGATTCTCAAAAAGAATTTAAAAAAAACAAAAGTTTGGATAATGAGAGAATTATTGCTTTTGCTTTAAAGAAATATCGAAAACTACTAAAGAATAAAGAAGGAAAAAAGGATGAAGAAATTCTCAAAGAAATCGTTGGTTTTTATGAGGGAAAAACCAATGAAATAAATAATAAAGACTCAAAAATTAACGAAAATGAGCTGCTGTTTAGTAGAAAAGTGAACGTTGAAGAAAAAAGAATGAGAACATTTAAAGAGATTTTTTTGCATTATACCAAAGAAAACTCTCAGAGTCAGAAAAAGGGAGAATCTATGAATATTGGAGGTTTTTTAGCTTTTTTAAGGGATTTCAAAATCAACAATGAATTTATGTCGAAGCCGGTATTTTTTCTCTTAAAATTCATTTAAAAAAAAGTTTCTTTTAGAAAACATTGGAGATTTTCAGGAAAAATGCAGGGAATCAACATGAAGCAGATTTCGAGAATTTTAATAGAATTTTAAAGAAATTAAGTGAATATTTTTATTACAATGAATTGGAAAAGACACCAGAAGAGAAATTCGTTGATTTGCTTATATACATTGGTCTTGATGACAGAATAAAGGTTCAGTAATTTTTTTATTTTGATTTGTAAATTTTTTTTTTATTGCAATTTTTTTTTTTTTTTTTTTTTTATTTGAAGATTAAAGAAAAAATATCGAATTTGTTGACTGAAAATAGGCCTAAGGACCTAATTCTCATGCAGCGAAAACTCAAAGAATTAGATAATAGCACATTTATCTGCACCAAAAATGAAAAGGAAGAATCAGAAGAAGAAGAATTAAAGCTTCAAACGGTTGAAAACACTAAAACACCTAAGAAAGCACAAATAAATGAAGCTCATAAGAAATTAAACCCTTTAAGTTCTGCAAAATATCAGAATAATGTCTTAAATAGCAACAGAAGCAAAACTAAAAGTCCTTTCAGAACAAATTCTGAAGAAACGACACAAGAAAAATATGTTTCAAATAATAAAACACCCAAAGAAAATAACAATATTGCGAAAAACCAAAACATTTTGCAACTGAACTTCAACAATAAGGGTGGTGATGGTGCTGATTTAATGAAGAAAACGCCTGTGAAAAACCAATTATATGAGAAAATCTTCCAAAGAGCTCAAGAATTGGATCTAGAAGAGAAATTGAAGCATGAAGAGGTTAAAAAAAAGAAAGCTTCATAAGTCATAATTTTTTTTTTTTTTAGAGATTGAATAAATTGCAAAATTTACAAGAGAAAGTAAATGATAAAATTTCTGTTGGGAAGTCTAAATATTAAAAAATTTTCCTTTGTTTTTGCATTTTTATATTTTTATTTTTTCGTTTTAAAATAAAATGCTTGCAAACAAATTTTAATTTTTCCAATTGTAATTTTTTTATCTTTAATTCACATCTTTTTTTTTGAAAAAACTGTCTATAAATAAATCTAAATTTAAAATTTTCTATCTTTTATAATTTTAATAATTTTACATTCTCTTTGAATTTGTTTTAATTTTTTTTACTTTTAATGAGTTCACAGATAAATTCTTCCAAAAACTCTGCCTCCCAACTATTTTCTTCTAAGCCCTCTTCACAAAACGAGCTTCCAATTTTGTCAAAAACGCCAAATCTTCGCAATGAACATCCAATGAGAAGTCCCAAAAACCAAAATCTCTCCAATTTCTCCCCCTTTTCAGAGTTTCTTTCAAATAAATCGAAGGGCATAGAGTTAAATGAAGAAGTAATCAAACGAAAACTTCTTACAACAATGGGTCCTGATAAAGAAGCCACACTTGAAGCCTTCAAAGTTTATTTAAATGCTTTAATAAATCGTAAATTGGCTGCAAATAGTCAGAAAAATCCTCAGAATTTAAATAGTGAAGAGCAATTAAAGACGAAATTATCCTCACATATGAAGAAAAAGTCCATTCAGATGCTTGCAAATGATAAAATTGATGAAATTGTTACTGGGCCAGAAGACGAAGAATTCATTTTGGCTCATAAGAACTATGATAAAATTCTTTCAACTTCAAAGAAATTAAGAGATAGGATGAAAACTGAAAAATTCGACAAAGCTGCTCGCTTTTATAAGCATAAAATCAAACATTTTACAAATTTAGACACTTTTATTAATGCGAAGGAGTTTTTTGAGGATTTGAACCCTTGCAAAGTATATAATCCAAATCGACAAACAGCTTCTGAATATCAAGCCAAGAAGCATCTGGTCACAATAAAGAAGCTTCAAAAAGAGTCTAATGACTTCTATGATAAAAAAATACAAGAATTCACTGATAGAATGTTTGAGCTGGACGCTGGGGGTGTTGAAATAAAAGCTTCTGAATATTATAATACATCAAAATCAATAGATTCAAAATCTTCGAATTTTTCAGAGGAATCAAATGATTCAGGTGTTTTATCAACACTTATTCGCAATGATCGCAGAAATCCAACAAGAATGAGCATAAACAAACAGTCAATTTTACCTGTAACGAATATACCAAATATAAGACAATCGAATTTTACAGATAATATCGCATTTTTAGAAAAAGAATTGGGTATGAATAAATCAGTGGTGGATTTTTTTAAAGAATTCTATGACCCCAAAGGACAAATCAAGAAAAACAAGCTGAAAGTCTCAGAAATCGATACGATGAGAAACTGCGTGATGAGAAGATTGTTAACAACTGATAACTCTTTGAATCGTTTGGACTGTCAAATGGAAAACAATGAGGATTTCAATCAATTGGATGGGTTTTATAATCAGACACTAGAAGTTCTAAATAAAGAGAAAAATCTCACTAAACAACCTATTATTATGAAAAAAGATGATGATGAGCTTGATGGTTTGCTTAGATTGGAGAAATTATTAGAAACGATTTTAAAAACGAACCAACAAAGCAAAAAAGCTCAAGAAATCGATTATTTAAAGAAATATATTGAATATCAAGAAAAATCTAATAAACTTCTTAATCTTATTGATAAAACTTCGCGCACTATTTTCCAAGAAAAACACAAGGAAGTAGATACAAAAGTGAATCAACATCTGAAAGCTTATAAAAGACGTTCGATAGGCGGTCACATAGGGATGCAAAAATCGGCTTCTTTATTTGTTCCTTCTCCTGATATTTATCTTACAGCAGTAGATCAGGAATCTATTGATGAAAAAGACCCTTTGAGAAAATTATCACAAAAAACAACTAGACATTTCAAATCTCCTTCAATTTCTTTGCCATTGAATTATGAAAAAATAAGAAAAAACTCCAATATTCCAAATTTTTTTTCAACTCACAATGAAATTCAGCCTTTTTCTTCAAAGATTAAAAAACGCCAATCGATTTATGAAAAAAATTTGACAAATGAAATCGTGAATTTCAATCAAAATACTCATCTTTTTTTGCCAGTCGCCAAAAAAAGAGCGTTGAGAGCCATTAGTAATATAATAGAAAGAACTGGGAATGTTCAAGAAAATTATAGTAAAGAAAGGCAACATTTGGGAAGTTTGGAAAATGAAAGTGAGAAATTCTTCAACGATGTCAAAAGAAAAATCAATCCACCGCTGGAATCGATAGTGATGACTTTGGAGAAACCTAATATAAATTTCAAATTTCTTGGGCTTAAAAAGCAAGCACTTTTAGTGAGGAAGCATTATGTTTAATTGTCATTTTATCATTTTTCTATGAATTTTTGGAAATTAAAAAAAGAAAATTCGATTTTAAAAAAATGATAATTCAATTCAATTCAATTATTCAAAGCCAAATTTTTTTGATTTCTTCAAAAATAATTTCGTAACAAGAAAACCAAATAAATATATTAATAATTTTTTTTGAAATTTTTAAAAAAAGCTTACTTTTTTCTTAAATTTAAATGATATTTTAATAAAATTTAAAAAAGAATGAAATGCCAAACATTACAATCGTTTTATAAAAGGATTTAATTAACCCAAAATAGAAATA
>JFJP01034797.1_pt1 | contig 15962 bp, 17 predicted proteins | sample 431651 | NCBI WGS metagenome assembly JFJP01 (sample SAMN02602958, study PRJNA72255) | Microbial mat metagenome, whole genome shotgun sequencing project. | biome: fresh water; feature: sink hole; material: water; isolation source: purple microbial (photo- and chemosynthetic) mats found in... | reverse complement strand
GCTTCGCCGGGGACGATGGGATTCGGCATGGGTATTGGCGCCGAGGACATCAGGGCGATTGTCGCAATCGCCAAAAAGTGAGTCGTGCCGGGAACACAAAATAAACCACGGAGACAAAAATAATGGACAAGACCGGGCATTCGATACATGCCTTTGTCTTGTCCATTTTTAGTTGACCCAATTTTAAAAGAAATTACTCCGTGGCTCCGTGCCTCCGTGGCAAATTCATCGTATGAAGGATACTCAGTTTCCTACCCGGATGCGCCGCCAGACATCATTGTAAAGCTTGAGCGTTTCCTGCCCGAGGTCTTCCTTGAACTCACCCTTGGCCAGGTCGGTAAACTGGTAATTCGGCGTCACCTTCATGAGCGCCCGCGCGGGAACGTTCGGAGAGGGGATCATCAGGTAATCGGCTATCCTGGCCGCGATGTCCGGCCTGAGGATGTAGTCAATGAACTTGTAAGCCGCGTCGACGTTCTTGGCGCCCTTCAGGATACACAGGCTGTCCATGTACATCGGGGTGCCTTCCTTGGGGAAGAAGAAGTCCACGTCGGCACGCTTGTCCTCGGGATACTCGAGGAAGACGTTCTCCGCGTAGCCCTGCACGACCCAGAATTCGCCTGAGGCGAAGCTCTTGGCGAACGATTCGGCGTCGAACTTGACGAGGTTGGGCTTCCAGCGCTCGACGACGACGCGGGCTTCCTCGAGATGGGCCGGGCTGGGATCGTTGACGGAATACCGAGGGACTTGAGCGCGGCGCCGAGCACCTCGCGCATGTCGTCGAGCATCGTCATCCTGCCCTTGAGGTCGGTCTTGTCGAAGATGCTCCAGCTGTGCTCGTACCCGGTCACTTTGGTTTTGTTGACCGATACGCCGGCGGCACCCATCATGTACGGCACGCTGTGGGTATTGCCCACGTCGAAGCCGATCCGCGCAATCGCGGCCGGGTCGAGGTTGCCGAAATTCTTGAGCTTGCTCTTGTCGATCGGCTCGAGGAGCTTCTCGGCTATCATTATGGATACGTAATCACCCGAGGGGACTATCAGGTCGTAGCCGGAACCGCCGGCGACGATCTTGTTGTACATTTCCTCGTTCGAGGCGTACGAATCGACGACTACCTCGATACCGGTTTCCTTGGTAAAGTCCGTGATCACATCGTCCGGGATGTAGTAAATCCAGTTGAACAGAAACAGCTTTTTCTGGCCACCACCGCACGACGCCAAAACGTGTAAGGACATCCGCAGATGCCCCATCGTAAAGCGGTCTATTTGGCCGCAATGTACTTCAAGAAATTCCTTGTCGACCAGGTGAGCACCACGGTCCCAAGGATCATCACCACCGAGAGCGCGTTTATAACTGGCGACACACCGAAGCGTATCGCCGAGTAGACGTACAGCGGCAGTGTTGTCGCTCCCGGACCTGTCACAAAGAACGTAATCACGAAATCCTCCAGCGACAAGGTGACAGCAGTGAGGAATCCGGAGATGATGCCCGGCATCGATATAGGCAGGATGACGCGCAGCAGGGTCTGGGCCTCGCTGGCACCCAGGTCACGGGCTGCCTCGATGATGGAAAAGTCGAATTCCTCGAGCCGTGCGAGTACAAGGAGGAACACGAAAGGCAGGTTGAACGATACGTGCGCAACGAACACGGTGAACAGGCTCAGGCGCAGTCCAATACCCGCAAAGAAGATGAGCAGAGAAACACCGATGATGATCTCAGGCAGGATCATCGGCATGAACGTGATGGTCCGCAGGTACTTGCGTAGCGGGAACTTGTACCAGTTGACCGCGACAGCGCCAAGCGTGCCTATGACCGTAGCGACAAGGGCAGAACTCAAGGCCACGATGGCGCTGTTGCCGAATGCCCTCCACAACTGGGGTGATCCAGTGAACAGCTTTATGTACCACCTGAGAGAGAAACCAGTCCACGAGCCGGACTTTGATGCGTTGAACGAGTACAGCACGAGGACGAACAGCGGCATGCTGAGGAAGATGATAGTCCCAATGAACACGGCCTTGGAAAACGACGAGCGCTTTTTCATCGCGCGCTCCCGACCGGCATGGCCTCGGACACTATGTTCTTCTCCTCGTCACCGCTGCCGCCCAGCACACTGGTGCCGTTGGCCCGCAACAGCAGGAGCACGCCCATCGTCGTCACCAGGGTAATGACGAGCGAGATGGCAGAGGCCAGAGGCCAGTCGCGGCTCTTGGTCAGCTCGTCGGCGATCAGGTTGCCGAGCATATACGACTCGGTGCCGCCGACGAGCAGCGGGACGGCGTATGCACCAAAAATCGGGATGAAGGTGAAGAGGAACGCGGTAAGAATGCCGCCGCGTATGTTAGGGAGCAGCACCTTCATGATCGCCTCGAGTTTGGTCGCGCCAAGATCCCGGGCTGCTTCGAGCAGCGAAAAGTCGAACTTGTCGATGGTCGAATACAGCGGCAGGATCGCGTACGGCAGATACGTATAGACGAGCACGAGCATCACCGCTCCCCGGTTGTACAGGAAGCGGACGCTTTCATCGACAAGACCAGTCGCAAGCAGCAAGTCGTTGAGGAAGCCCTCGTTGCCAAGGATCGCAATCCACGCGTAGATGCGGATGAGGAAGTTTGTCCAGAAGGGGATCATCACCAGCATCAGCAGGATGTTCTGCTTCGTGCTCCGGGCCATGTAGTAGCCGCAGGGTATCGCTATAAGCATCGTGATCGCGGTTGCCCCCGCGGCAATCAGGATGGTGCTGAAAGTCACCTTGGCGAAGGTCGGATTTGCGATTGCCCGGTAGGCGTTCAGCGTAGGCGTCCACTCGATGCCGCCCCGGGGTCCGGGTGTGAGGAAGCTGTACGCGACGATGATCGCCAGCGGGGCGAGGAAAAATATGGAAAGCCACAACAAGGAAGGCAACGCGTATAAACCGCCAGGTTGGCGTTTCATCGCTTGACCTCGACGATATAGGCATCCTCCGCACTGAAGGAGAGCCAGACTTCGTCTTTCCAGGCTATCTCCGGTCCTTCGTCGGACCAGTCGGCGTGCTGCTTTATTACCTTGAGTACAAGGCCGCTCTTCGTCTTTACGTAGAATTTGCTCTGGAAACCCGAGTAGATGGGTTCTTCGACGACGCCGTACACCGCATTGATGCCCGCCCGCGCTGCGTGTGGTTCGTCGAGGCCTATCCGTATCTTTTCCGGACGGATGGTCCAGCTCACGTGTGATCCGACGGGCGGCGGCTCGAAGGCGGTCACGCTGATGTTGCCAAAGCCTTCAACCTCGAGTTCGACCATTTCGCCGGATACTGATTTCACATCAGCCTCGTACAGGTTGGTCTCGCCGATGAACCTGGCGACAAAATCAGTCGCCGGTGTCTCGTAGATCTCCTGGGGCGTACCGATCTGCAGCACCTTGCCCTCGTTCATGACAGCGATCCGGTCGGAAACCGACAGCGCTTCCTGCTGGTCGTGCGTCACATAGATGAACGTGATGCCTATCTTGTCGTGGATCGCGTCGAGCTCGATGAGCATGTGCTGGCGGAGTTTTGCGTCGAGCGCCGACAGGGGTTCATCGAGCAGCAATACTGACGGCTCGTTTATCAGGGCACGGGCGATAGCCACACGCTGCTTTTGTCCGCCGGAGAGCTGGGACGGTTTCTTGTGGGAGTGGGCGACAAGTTCGACCAGATGCAGGTACTTGGAAACCTTTTCCTGCACTTCGGCTTCTGTCGCCTTTTTTATGCGCATCGAGAATGCCACGTTCTCGAAAACGGAGAGGTGCGGGAACAGCGCGTAATTCTGGAAAACGGTGTTCACGTGACGCCCGTCGGGCGGCAGGGGCAGCACATCAAGCCCGTCGAGCAGTACCGAGCCGCTTTCGGGACTTTCGAAGCCGGCGATGATCCGCAGCAAGGTAGTCTTGCCGCAACCGGATGGACCCAAGAGCGAGAAAAACTCGCCCTTCCTGATACCAACGCTCACATCGTCCAGCGCCTTGAAATCGCCGAACGACTTGCGTACGTGTTCGATGACGACGTCGCTCCCTTTCACCTGTTTTTCCTTATCCCCTCCGTATATCCATGATGCTAATAATCGTTCGCACAATGGGGCAAATCGCCTAGCTTGTCAATCGGTAAACGACGATACATATACTGCGCTTATTCGCGGTATTTTAATGTTTCCTGCAACTTATACATCGTTTTGGAAACCATGTTCCCATGGCAGGAATACTTGCTTAATAATAGTCCAGACGGCACAATGCGCGCATGGAAAAGCACGATTCCGCCGCCGAAGCGTTCGGCCGCCTGCACGACATCATTGTCAGATTGCGCTCTCCCGAGGGCTGCCCCTGGGACCGCGAACAGACCCCGGCGAGCATACGCGGCAACCTGATAGAGGAAGCCTACGAGTGCGTCGAGGCGATAAACGAGGCTGACCTGCCGCACATCCGCGAGGAGATTGGGGATGTGATCCTCGTAGCCACGATGCTCGCAGTGATCTACGGCGAACAGGGAGCCTTCTCGATGGCGGATGCCCTGGATACCACCTCGGAAAAGCTCGTCCGCCGCCACCCCCACGTATTCGGCGACTCGGATGCCGATACCTCAGAGGCCGTCCTGAAGCAGTGGAACGACATCAAGGAGAACCAGGAAGGCCGCCGCAAGAAGGATTCCGTGCTCGACGCCGTTTCCAAGTCGCTGCCGCCGCTCGAGCGTTCGTACAAGCTGCAGAAAGCCGCCGCCAAAGCCGGTTTCGACTGGCCCGACCATCAGGGCCCCTGGGACAAGCTGGAGGAAGAGCTGCGCGAATCCAGGCAGGCTTGCGACGCGATAGAGGCCAAAGCCGCAAGCGGCGAGGACGACTCCGCCGAGCGCGCAATGCTCGAGGACGAGATAGGCGACATTCTGTTCTCGGTGGTCAACGTAGCGCGCAAGCACAAGGTCGACCCCGCGATCGCCATGCACCGCGCCGTCGAGAAGTTCTCCCACCGTTTCCGCCATGTCGAGAAACGCATGGCAGCCGCCGGCGAGAAGATGGAAGCCGGCAAGCTGGCGATGATGGACGTGTACTGGGACGAAGCGAAGAGAGGGTAAGCAGGCGGCCCCCCGTCAGCGCCTTACGAGCCCCCGCTGTACCAGGGTCTCCGCTATCTGCACCGCGTTGAGCGCCGCGCCCTTGCGCAGGTTATCGGAGACAACCCACAGGTTGACGCCGTGGGGTACCGTCGGGTCTTCCCGTATCCTGCCTACGTATACCGCGTCCTGGCCGTCGCAATCGAGGGCTGTCGGGTACACCTGTCTGGCCGGGTCGTCCATTACCGTCACGCCGGGAGCCTTTTCAAGAAGGGCGCGGACGGCTGCGGCGCTCAGGGGCTTCTCGGTCTCGATATTGATCGACTCCGAATGCCCGCGGTAGACCCCGACGCGTACGGCGGTGGGGCACACCTGGATTGTCGGGTCGAGGATCTTGTGCGTCTCGTGGACCATCTTCATTTCTTCTTTTGTGTACCCGTTCTCCTGGAAGACATCGATGTGCGGCAGCGCGTTGAACAGTATCTGCCTCGGGTACACGGCATGCTTGATCGGTTCACCGGCGACGAAGGCCCTCGCCTGGTCTGTCAGTTCGGCGATCGCGGGGCCGCCCGAACCCGACACAGCCTGGTAGGTCGATACGACGATGCGCTTTATCCTGTACGCGTCGTGGATCGGTTTGGATGCGACGAGCATCTGTATGGTCGAGCAATTCGGGTTGGCTATCAGTCCGGCGTGGCCGTCGAGCGCTTCCGGGTTGACCTCGGGCACGACGAGAGGCACCTTCGGGTCCATGCGCCAGGCGCTCGAGTTGTCTATCACTATCGCGCCTTCGCGGACAGCCACCGGCGCGAGGACCAGGCTGGCGTCGGCACCGGCGGAAAACAGCGCGATGTCGACACCTTCAAAGGCGCCGGGTTGTGCCGGACCGACGACTGCTTCCTTGCCGTTGTACAGCACCACGCTCCCCGCCCTCGCCTCGACATCGAGCGGCACCAGGCGGTCCACTGGAAACTTCCTCTGTTCGAGGGTCTTGATCATCTCGGTTCCGACGGCGCCCAGGGCACCGACCACGGCTACGGTATATCCGCTCATGCTTTCCTCCTGATTGTAATGACCTGCTGCGAGAACCCGGCGGGAAACTCGGCAGTAAGGATGACCGTCCTGTCGTTGCGTTTTGCGGTATTTACGCCAAGGATCTTTCCCCGGCAGACTGTATCTCCATAGCGATCGAGCATATCGACCGCGTCCCCGGCTGACGGCACAGGCACGTACTCCCACGGGAAGCGTATTGTAGCCAGATCACCCTGTATCTGCTTGATCGTGATCGCCTGCCCGGGGCACGCCGGGATGCACAACCCGCACGCCGTACACTTGCTCCGGTCGAACACCGGCAGGTTGGTGATCGGGTCGCCGACCTTGATGGCGCCGTGCGGGCAGCTGGTCTCGCAGGGGTTGCAGGGAATTTCTTCAACGCACTCGATGCACAGGCAGGCCGAGCGCGCCATGTCCTCCATCGACGGCAGCATGCCTGCCGCCGCGAGTTCTGAAAGGGATGGAGCACCTCTGGTCTTGAGCGTCTTTTCGTCGATCATGATTTTCGGCTCTCTTCCAGGATGTGCAGTTTGGCGTCGAAGCGTTTCTTGCCGAACACGCCTTGCCGCAGGGCATCCAGCCGCCGCCGTGTCCCGGCCACGCGATCTTCCATCACTGCATCCGTCATGTACCCGAGCGACCAGGCCGCGTGGATGCCGGCCAGCCGGCCTTCCTCCATTGCGGTACTCGCCTCTTCGACTCCGGCCGTATCCCCAACGACGTACACGCTGGGGTTGCTGGAGCGCATGTACGCATCGTGTACCGGCATGCGCCCGCCAAGTTCGGGTATGTAGACGTTTCTGCAGCCGGCGAGGCTGGACAGCTCCACAGATGGCGTGAGTCCGACAGCGAGGCAGATCGTGTCGACCTCGAGGGTCCGTTCGGTACCGGGGATGGCGCGGAACCTGTCGTCGATGCCGGCTATCACCGCCCGCTCCAGACTTTCTCCGCCCTCGGCGCGGATCACCGTGGTCCGCACATGAAAAGGTACGCCGGCCCTGGCCACCTTGGCCGTGTGCACGCCGTAGCCGCCTAGCGCGGGCGCGGCTTCCACCACAGCGACCACTTCGGCCCCTGCCTGCAGCAACTGGTAGCCAACGATCACCCCCACGTTGCCCGATCCGATTATAAGCACCCGCCTGCCCGGCAGGACCCTGTGCACGTTTATCAGCGTCTGGGCGCAGCCGGCGGTCATCACGCCCGGCAGGGTCCAGCCGGGGAAGCTCAGCGCGTTCTCCGAGGCGCCAGTCGCGATGATCATCCGTGAAGCGTCGAGCGTATACGAGCGGCTGCGCGCCTCGACTGCCCAGATTTTAAGTGCCGGATCGACGCCGACAACCTCGGTCTCAAGGCGCACATCGATGCCGAGCCGCAACGATTCCGCGAGCAGCTGGGTACCGATGTCGAAGCCGCGCACACCTGCCTGGTGCTCCCTGGAACCGAAAAATTTGTGTATCTGCTTGAACAGCTGGCCGCCGGGCTTGTCATTTTCGTCCAGCAGGACGACAGGCGCACCGGCCTTCTTGAGCTCGATAGCCGCGCACAGGCCGGCAGGCCCGGCTCCGACGACAGCGACCGGTCCGGTATCAGCGGCCATCGTCGCCCTCCGCGCTCCAGCTGCCCAGCCCGTCCTGGCGCTCTATCCTCATGCCCGCGCGCACCCTGGTCACGCAGGTCCGCACGCCGGGGACGCCGTCGACCTTCATCACGCAGTCGGTGCAGCGGCCGATCCCGCAGAACATGCGCCGCGGCGAGCCCTTCTTGGTATGGCGGAACACCTTCACACCCGAGGCGACCAGGGCAGACATCACCGTCTCCCCCTCTTTGGCCAGCATAGGAACGCCGTCAAGGAATATTTCCACATCAGTCGCAGTGTCGTCGTGGCCGAGCACGGCGTGTTCCTGCACCCGGTATGATTTTTTGTCCATCGCAGCCTCGTTCATGACCGATGACCTTCCGGAAAATCCGCAGGCGACGCTTCGGCGGATCCTTCCTCCATCGAGCGGATCGAAACCGGCCTCAATGGCGGACGGATTGTCGACATCTCGAGGTCTGCCGGGTTGAGGCCGAGTTCTTCGGACAGTATCCGTTCCACCAGACGCCTGCAGGACCGCCCCTGGCAGATGCCCATGCCGGCCCGTGTCCACCGTTTGACCTCGGTGACCGACCGCGCTCCGGCGCGTATCGCTTCGCGGATCTCCGCCTCGCTCACTTCCTCGCATCGGCAGGTATGCTTGTCTTCTTCCAGGTCCACAGGTTTCCTCCCACTTAATTTCAGCTGGCCGCGGTCACATTGGTCGCGTACAGGTCCCAGTACTTGGTCACGTCGGCAATAAGCGCGTCCATGTGCTGGATAATACAACCCTCGGCCGCATCCGCATCGTGCGCACAGATGGCTTCCAGGATGCGCCGGTGCGCCTGCCTGTACGTGGCATCGACCTGGCTCCTGACAAACTCGAACAGCTCTGATTGCTGTCCCATGGTCGACAGCATTTCATAAAGGGACTGCAAAGCCGCGTTGTGCGAGGCCCTGGCTATTTCCCGGTGGAACGCAATATCGATGCTGGCGATGCTCTCTTTGCGTTTTGCCTTTTCTTCCTGCTCCTCGAGGATATGTTCCAGGTTTCGCCTTTGCTCCCCGGTGATATGCTCGGCTGCCAGCCGGCATGTTTCGCGTTCTATCGCCCTGCGCGCCTGGAGCACCATCAGGAATTCCTCGAGCACCTTGCTGTTTATCAATTTTTCAAGCTGCAGGCGGTGGGGATCCATGCTGCTTTTCGCCTTGAGGGCTTCTATAAGCGCTATCCCCGCCTTCGTGATCACGCGGCCCTGGTTGCTCTTCCCTTGTACGTATCCAAGGTTTTCAAGACGGTACAGTGTACGTCCTATCGACGCCGAGCTGACTTTATAGCCCTTCGTTTCCAGGCTGTTGGCGAGCGCCCAGGATCCGACAGGTTCGTTGAAATTCCTGATGCTCTCGAGGACTACGATGTCCCGCTCCTCCAGTTCAGCCGACATGAACGGCTCCTGCGGCGGCCAGGGCGCGTTCCACCCTGAAGGGCGCTGTTTCAAACTCCGGCGTCTTGCCGCACACCAGATCGGCCATGAAGATCCCGGTGACCGGGGCCAGCGCTATGCCGTCTCCCTCGTGGCCGGCTGCCATGAAGAAGCCCGGATGCCCGGGAACCTCCCCGAGGAAGGGCATGCCGTCGGCAGTCGAAGGCCTGAGCCCCGCGAAGGTGCGGATGATGTTCGCGTCCGCTACGATGGGGAAGAATTTCCTCACCTGGGCCGCGATGAGGCCGAGCGCCTCCGGATTTGTACTCTTGTCGAAACCGACGTTCTCGCGGGTGCTGCCGATAAGGTAGTTGCCGTTGTGTGTACCGGTGAAGGCGAAGCCGAGGCCGAACCTTGCGGCTGCTCCGTCGCCCGCCCTGGCAAGCTCGGGCTTTAGTTTTGACACAATGTACTGTGCGCTCCACACGTTCGTCTTGCCGAGTTCAGGCAAGGCTTCGGTGACCATCACCTGGCCTTTTTTTGGAATGATGGGAAGCTCGAACCCGAGGAGTCTGCATACTTCATTGGCGTACGCGCCGGTCGCGTTGACCACTGCCTCCGCCTCGAGGCTCTGGCCGTTCGACAGCCGCACTTCCCAGTGATCACCATGCCTGCGAAGACTGGTCGGCGTGGCCCTGCTGATATACCGCAGGCCCAGCGCCTGTGCCCCGAGCAGGAAGGCCTTCATCAGTTGCATCGGGTTCACCTGTGAATCCCGCGTGCTGTACGTCGAGGCGATTACGTGCGGCGAAACGTGCGGCTGCAGCTCCCTGAGCCGCTTCGCGTCGATTATATCCACCTCGAGGCCAAACCGGTTCTGGCTGGCCACAAACTCCTCCATGGCGGACAGCTGGGCCTGGTCCTCGATAAGGATCGTGCCGCCGCGGTTCTCGAACTCAATGTCGACAGGCAGTTCCCCGACGAGCTCCCGGAATCGCTCGAGGCTGCGGAAGGCCATCTCGAGCAGGATTCCCGGCTTCTTCGACTGAAGGAGGATCATGTCGTCGCAGGAACCGGACGCCCCGGCTCCCATCACGACCTTGTCGACGAGCACGACGCCCTTGCCGCGGCGGCACAGTTCGTACGCGGTCGACAGGCCGTTTACGCCCGCCCCAAGGATCGCGACATCGCATTTAAAGTTTGCCATCGTCTTTCCTCAGAGCAGGGGCAAGCCGGAATGTATATACCCGGCGAGCGTGACGATGTCGAACACGGGCTTGCCGCAGGACTCCATGATTGCTTTTCTGAAAGGTGGCATGTTTGTACACTCCAGGACGACGAATTTGATGTCAGGATTCTTTTGGACAAGTCCCCGAGCGACATTCCTGATTTCCAATTCCACCACGTCAATGTCAGAAACCGGAACGGCACCGCGATCTCCCTTGTCGAGGAAGACCTTCGTGAATTCGGGGCTTTCATCCATCCCCGCTATCGCCAGCGGCAGGCCCGAAGCCCCGCACTGTTTAAAATGCATCTCGGTAAGCGAGGCCGCACGGGCGGTGATCACGCCGACCCTTCCACGCTGCCCGAACAACGCGTGCAGGAATGGAATCTGCAGAAGGCTCGAAGTGAACACGGGAATGCTCACCGAAGCCGCCAGCTCCTTCTGGAAGATGGCGAGAAAGCCACAGCTCGTGGTTATGGCTTTCACGCCCTCCGCTTCAAGTTCCCTGGCAGCGAGGATGAAGGGCTCGAGGAGGCTCGGATCCGCCTCCTCGACGACGCGGCGCGGCGAGGCTCCCCTCACTTTTAGATAACGGACGGGAAAGGAAAAAGTCCGCGCGTTCCCGATATCCCCGGGAATCCGGGGAAACCGGGTATCCAGCATGAGTATGCCAAGTTCCTCGCCGTAGTTGGTAAAGCCGCCGCGTGCAGTCATATCATGCGTGCATAGCTGAGAAATTTTTCACCAGCTTTCGGTTCATCAGGGTATAGGCCAGAAGGAAGGCTCCTCCGATGACGATGACGATCATGGCGAAGCTGAAGGTGGCCAAAAACGCTTCCTGGCATGAAAGGACGACAAGCCCGGCGGCAGCGATCCATAAAATGATACGGGTGACTAACGTGATGGGCTTGAAAAAGAAAGCTGTCACAGCCGCGGAGTTGATGGCGACAGCCATGAAAAGGATCAATGTCGTAGCGATGATTGCGTACAACGGTCCATGGAGTATTATGGCGCCGTTGTAGATGAAGACGAAGGGGATGATGTAGCCCATGATACCCAGGAAACTGGCTTCCCAACCCGTCTTCCAAGGATCGGATTCCGCTATCGTGGAGGCGCAGTATGCGACTATAGCGTCGGGAGGTGTGAGTTCCGCCAATATGGCGAAGTAGAAGACAAAGAGATGGGCAGGGAGCGTCGCGATGCCGAGAGCATTCATCGCGGGGGCACCGATCACCACCGATATGATGTAGGCGGGCGTACAGGGCATGCCCAATCCCATGATGATGCACGTGATCATCACGAGTATGAGGGCAGGAAGAAGAAAGCCGCCCGAGAAGCGGGCAACGACCGTCGCTATGCCGAGACCGAGCCCGGTGTATGTTATGACGCTGATTACAAGGCCCGCGCCGGCGCAGGTGATCGCCAGCATGATGCAACTCAAACCGGAACTTTCGAAGACCTTGAAAAGCTTTTTAGGAGTGAGCATTGTGCTCTTGCGGAGGAAACTCAGGGCGAAGGTCGTGGCGATGGCAATGACGCACGATCCAAAAGGCGAAAAGCCGATCGAGAGCATGACGACGAGGGCTACGAGCGGAAGCAGCAGGTAGGAGTCCCTTATGAGTTGCTTCCAGGGGAGCATGTCCTTCTCATCCATCGGCTTGAGGTTGTCCCTCAGCGCGACGAAATGGACACGCATGAAGATGCTTATGTAATAGAAGGCAGCTGGCAGGGCCGCTGCCAGAGCGATTGTCCAATAGGGGATACCGCTGATCTCCGACATCACGAAGGCGGCGGCTCCCATGATGGGCGGCATCAGCTGGCCTCCCGTCGATGACGAGGCTGCTACCGCAGCGGCGAATTGCGGGCGGTACCCTAGCCTCTTCATAAGGGGGATCGTGAACGTACCGGTCGCGTACATGTTCGCCACGCCGACGCCGGAAATCGTACCGAAGAGTCCCGATGCGACGACAGCTATCTTGGCTCCGCCCCCCGGGCCTCTGCCAGCAATCCTCGAGGCGAAGTTGGTGAAGAAGACACCCGTATTCGTCCCTTCCATGAAGCAGGAGAATATGACGAAGATGGCTACAAAGGTAGCCATAATACCTGAGAGCGAGCCGTAAATGCCGACGTCCGCGCCCAGATAGGAGATTTCAATCAGACGGGGTATTGATATGGGTCTCGAGTAGAAAATCCCCGGCAGGAAGGGTGCCACCCATATGTAAGCAATGAATGCGCCGATCAGGATAGCCATGGCCGGCACAACGGCGCGTCTGATGGCTTCAATCACGAGAATCATGTTAATTGCGCCTAGGATGACTTCAATCGCCAGGACCGGATCGACCTGGGTCAGGCGCATGTTCAGCCGATCGTTGAATATGATTACATAGAGAGCCGGAAATAGCGACGCTACCGCGAGTACGACATCCAGGAAGCTGGGCCTGTCCTGGGGCGACTTCTTCGTTGCCGGATACAGGAGGAAACCGAGGGGCAGGAGGAAAAGCAGGCTTATTCCACGCTGGAGACGTGGCTGTAGAGTTCCAAAAATCGCGGTGTACAGATAGAAAACCGCAATCGCCGCTGCCCATACTCCGATCATTGTCTTGAGAGGCCCTGATAACTTTCTCATTTTTCCACCTTGCCTGGTATGGGTTGTGACAATCAGATGCGCGCGCCGGCGGGCTGATCCGCCGGCGCAAACCGGTGAATGCCTACTTTATCGTTCCAACTTCTTTGTAGTACCTGACAGCGCCCGGATGGAGGGGAACCTGTACCGCGAGGGCGGTCTTCTTCGGATCAAAGACTTCGTAACTCGCACCCATCTGGACAAGGAAGGCTTTATTCTCGTTGAGGATCTTCGTCATCGCATAGACGACGGCTTCTGGCATCTTGGGGCTCACGAGAATCTCGGTTGCATGGGCGAGGGCCTGAATATTGTTCGGCATACCCGAATATGTTCCACCTGGAACCACGGCCAGACCTGAGGCCCGGGTTACAAGGCCAGATGTCGTGGCAAAATGATCGACACAGGCATCACTGACGGACATGAGGATGGACGGACGGCCGATGGACATCTCCGTGATGATGGCGGCAGGGAGTCCGACGCATGTCAGCGCGAAATCGACATGTCTGTCCTTGTAGAGGCTGGTCATATCGCCGTAAATGGCCTGAGTGAAGGTGCCACCGTTTTTATTGATCATATCGAACGAGACACCATAGTATGCTAAAACGTTGCCGATGAGCACAAACTCCGAGGTACCAGTCATCGGTCCGGCGACTTTCAGCTTATCGCCATTCTTGATCTTCTTCGCGAAATCCTCGATGGTCGTTACGTTCTGGTCCTTGGCCGCGAGCAAATGATAGCGGTCCGCCGACAGGGCGCCGGCGATGGAGTTGAGGTTGGTGTACGGTTGCTTGAAAAGCGGTGCCATCCCGGTGTATGCCGCCTTATCCAGCCAGGCGACGCCCCAAGCCATGTCAGCATCGCCCTGCGAGAGCATTATCGGGTTGGTTAGGCCGCCACCCGGGACGACCTTGATGGTGATGCGAGGTTCTTTCTGGTTCACGAGGTTGGCGAAGCCGCCCGCTACCGTGTACCAGCCACCGCCCATCCCGCCGGCGACCCAGGTGTAGGTTGCGGCCTTGATCTCATCGGCGGGAGCCGCGGCTCCCGCAACCGGTTTTTCACCAGCACCGCCGGCGAACGCGAGTCCAACAGTCACGCAGAGAACGATCATCAGCACGATCGCCTTCCTGAACATTTTCATAGGTACCTCCTGCATGGATTGTCCGCCACTCATCAGCGGATGAGTAATGATAAATCTGTTTTTAGGAGGTGTCAACAAAAAATCCGGAAATCTTCCCCGTTGTATGGAACGTCGAACCGGTTTTCACGGCATACGATCGCTTGAGTGCAACCTCCACGCCCCCGAGGTTTCTAATTGACCATACACACTCAAAGGTCTATCATGCCTTTGACAATTTGACAGATAGTGTCAGTAAGGAAGCTACATGGAACATCCCGGTATCATTCAAGGCGGCATGGGCGTCGGCGTTTCCGACTGGCGGCTTGCCAGGGCAGTTTCCATGCAGGGAGCGCTCGGTGTCGTGTCCGGCACGGCGCTCGATACGGTCGTCGCCAGGCGCCTTCAACAAGGCGACCAGGGCGGGCACATGCGCAGGGGCCTTGCAGCATTCCCCGACAGCAAGCTGGCCGGACGCGTGCTGGCTGCCTGGTACAAACCGGAGGGTACTGCCGGCACGCACGATTTCGCCATCATCCCGCTCCGCGAGGTTGTCCTCGAAACCCCTGATTCCGCGACAGCCGCTGCTTCCGCACGCACGGACGCCGGAATATCGGCCGTCGACGACCTGACGGTAGCGGCTAACTTCGTGGAAATATACCTGGCCAAGGAAGGCCACGACGGCCCGGTGGGCATCAACTTCCTCGAAAAAGTCTCGCTTCCCAATCCGGCGGCAATCTACGGCGCTATGCTCGCCGGTGTCGACTACATCATGATGGGCGCCGGCATCCCGGTCGAGATACCAGGACTCCTCGACCGCTACGCCCGTGGTGAACCCGGTGAAGTCCGCGTCCACGTCGATGGCGCTCCAAAGGAAGAACACTACGTCGCCCGCTTCGACCCGGCCTCGATACTCGAGTCGCCGCCGGCATCGCTCAAGCGGCCGTTCTTCCTGGCGATCGTGTCGTCGTACGTGCTCGCGGCGACGATGGCGACCAGAGCGTCCGGCAAAGTCGACGGCATCGTTGTAGAAAACCAGACCGCTGGTGGGCACAACGCCCCTCCGCGCGGCGTACTGGAACTCGACGGGGCAGGAGAGCCTATCTACGGCCCCAAGGACAGCGTCGACTACGCGAAGATGGTCGGGCTCGGCATACCGTTCTGGCTAGGCGGCTCGTACAGCATGCCTGAATCGCTCTCCGTATCCAGAACCGAAGGTGCTGCAGGTATCCAGGTCGGTACGCTGTTCGCGTTCTGCCGTGAATCCGGCATCCTGCCCGAGCTAAAGAAGCGCTTCCTGGAAGCCGTACAGGCTGGGAAAGCCCTCGTCTTTACCCACCCCGACGCCTCCCCCACGGGCTACCCGTTCAAGATCGGCCTCCTTAAAAACACCCTCTCGGAACTCACCGAGTTCCTCGGACGGAAGCGGATCTGCAACATGGGCCTCCTGCGGGAGCCGTACCAGGGCGCCGACGGCACAATCGGGTACCGCTGCCCGGCCGAACCCGAGTCGGTCTTCGCGGCCAAGGGCGGCAACACCGTCCGTTCGCCCAACGCGCGCTGCCTCTGCAATGCCCTGCTCGCGAACATAGGCCTGGGCATGGCGTACGCGGGAGGCAGGCTCGAAAAACCGCTCCTTACCGTCGGCAAGCACCTCGATTCGCTCCGCCAGCTCATACAGAAAGTTGGAACCGACTACTCGGCTATCGATGTCCTGCGCTTCCTCGGGCTGGACGCCTCTGGCAAGAAACTGCCGTCGGAGCCATCCTCATGAGCGGGGCTCAGGACAGGGAGCCCGTCGTCGTCACCGGCGCAGGCGTCGTTTCGTGCCTCGGAACAAGCATTGACAAGTTCTGGGCCAACATTACCGCCGGCAAGAACGGCGCGG
>JFJP01002037.1_pt1 | contig 15966 bp, 17 predicted proteins | sample 431651 | NCBI WGS metagenome assembly JFJP01 (sample SAMN02602958, study PRJNA72255) | Microbial mat metagenome, whole genome shotgun sequencing project. | biome: fresh water; feature: sink hole; material: water; isolation source: purple microbial (photo- and chemosynthetic) mats found in... | reverse complement strand
ACTATTGTGTTACATAGCCCATACTGTGAGGCAGCCACAATACGATTTCCGGAATGGTTGTAATGGCCAGCAGTAGCAACAACAATCCAACTAGGAACATCCACCCCTCGACCATCATGTCCTTGATCGGGATTCCGGTCAGGGCATTGGTTACGAACAGCAGCATGCCGAAAGGCGGATGAATCAGACCGATCATCATGTTCAATACGACTACCACGCCGAAATGAACCAGATCAATGTGCAGCGCATTGGCAATGGGCATCAGGATCGGAACGAAAACCAGCAACAGCACCGAGACGTCCATGAAGCAGCCGAGCACCAGAAACAGGACGTTGACCATCAGCAGAAACTGTACTTTGCTGAAATCCATGCCCAGCACCCAGTCCGCGAGGTGCTGCGGCACGCCTTCGGCCGTGAACGCGTAGTTCATCACGAACGAGCCGGCAATGATCATGGTGATCACCGAACTGCCACGTGTCGATTCCAGAATGACGTTAAAGAACGTTCTCCAGGTCAAGGCCCGGTAAACGACACAGGCCAGGATGAACGCATGCAAAGCGGCAACCGCGGCAGCCTCCGTCGGCGTAAAAGCGCCGGTATAAATACCCGTCAGTAAAACGATGGGCAAAGATAGTGGCAAGGCTCCCCGGTAAAAGATTTCCGGCCATTCGGACAATGGAATCCAGTCTTCCTTTGGCATCTTGCGATGGGTGGCGATGATGTGTACGGCAATCATCAGCACCACCGCCATCAGCACCCCAGGCACGACACCGGCAATGAACAGCGCGCCGACCGAAGCGCCCGACACCAGCCCGTAAATCACCAGCGGAATCGACGGCGGAATAATCGGCCCGATGGTGGCGCTGGCGACGACGATGGCGCCGGCAAAACCGGGGCTGTATTCCGGCTTCTTGAGCATCTGCTTGATGCTGACCAGTCCGGGGCCGGCCGCATCGGCAATCGCGCTGCCGCTCATCCCGGAAAAAATCACGCTGACCAGCACATCGACCTGCGCCAGGCCACCGGGAAGGCGACCGACCAGGATGCGGCAGAACTCGAACAGGCGATCACTGACGGTACCAGCGTTCATCAAATTGGCGGCCAGGATGAACAAGGGGACCGCAAGCAACACATAGCTGTTGTACAAGCCGTTGAGGATCTGCTCGGCAGCCATGCCCAGATCCTGACCTTTGACCGCCAGATAGGCCACACCACTGACCATCATCGAAAAGCCGATTGGCGCGCGCAGAAAAAAGCCTGCGACAAGGACGCCGATCAGCGCCAGCAGGGGGGCAGTCATTGTTGTTCCTTGGTGAATTTGAATTGGCCCATGATGACGGTGATGTTCCAGGCCGCTCGCACCGCCAGAGACACCAGCAACATGGCAAATGGCAGAAAGACCCACATGATGGGCCAGCCAAGAACCGGGGTGCCCTCGCGTGCCATGAAGTGAATGTAGTTCCAGCTTGCCGGCAAGGCCCAGGCCGACAGACCGCCGATGATCAGGTAACCGGCGATGCGCATCAGTTTTTGTACGGTCGCAGGGACGAGATCATAGAGCAGGCCGAACCTCACCTGCTCGTCTTCGGGAACCATGAAGGCAGCTGCCCACAGAACAACCCATATGTACAGGATGACGGCCAGTTCATCCGACCACATCAATGGCCGGTTGAATCCGAAACGGGCAGTGACCTGGACCACGAACGTGAGAAAGAGGCCAATGTATAAAAAACCGCCGACGATGTCGGCGGCATGTTTACACTTTTTTCCGATTTCAGCGAACCGCATTGATGCGCTCCAGCAGTCCCTTCGGCCAGGTTTTGGCAATATCCGACTTCATGTATTTTTCCTGCACCGTCTTGCGGAACGCGGCGACGTCAGGCGTCACTACTTTCAAGCCCTGCGCTTTGAAGAAGTCGACCAGTTCGGCCTCATCCTTGACGCGATTGGCATTGTTGTACCGCGCGGCGGCCTCGGCGGCTAGCCGGACCTTCTGTTGTTGCTCGGGTTTCAGAGCATTGAAGAACTTGCTCGAAATGGCCACGAAAACCGCATCAACCAGGTGGCTGGTCATGACGATTGTCTTGCTGACTTCGTAAAACTTGGCAGCACGAACGCTTGGCAGCGGATTATCCTGGCCGTCGATGGTACCGGTCTGCAGCGCAAGATAGACTTCACCGTAGGCCAGTGGCATCGGCGTTGCACCGAGTGCTTCACCGAGGAATAGCCACTCCTTGCTGGCCGGCATGCGCAGCTTGACGCCCTTCAGATCAGCCGGAGTTTTTACATCCTTGACTTCGCGCAGCATGACCTGACGCGTACCGAGGTAGGCAGTAGCCAGCGGCGTGACTTCGAGCTTCTGAACCACCGGCTTGAAGACTTCCTCTCCGACCGGTCCGTTGAAGACTTTCTGCTGGTGTTCAACGTCGCGGATGATATAGCCGGCGGTAAAAATGGAGAATTCGGGCACAAGCTTGGAAATATCCTGCGCCGAGATCGCCGACATTTCGAGGTTGCCGCGCGCCATCGCCGCCGGCTCAGTGCCCTGCTTGAACAGTGCCGCATTCAGGTGAATCTGCACGTCGAATTGGCCCGGTGCCGATTTTTCCAGATTCTCCTTGAACACGGTCCACATCTTGGCGTGCCAGTCGTCCGGTACCGCCGGTGTCGAAATACGGATGACCTGCTTGGTCTGTGCCACCGCCTGTGGTGCGGCAAAGCCCAGACCGAGTGCGACGACCAGGGCAAACGTGCTGAAGCCGGCGCGGCGTAGTGCGTTTTGAAGTGTTGTATGGCTCATGATTGATCCTCTCATTCAGTTGCGTTGCAATAAACAGAGGCCATATTGCGCCTCCCTGTTGAACCCGTCCGGCACGTGCGTCCGGTACCCCCTTGCAAGCTCTACCCCGCGGCTATCGTATTACGGGGTAAAGCCCGATTCTTCGCTTCCTGCTCGCACTCCACTCCGGTTGCGAACTCATCCCTGGTCATATTCAGCCTTGCGGCCAAATTTGCCTTTAACGGCAAGGCCATAGCTCTTTACGGATTCAGCGATGGCCTGCAGATGCTCCTCCGTACTGCGGCCGGCAAATTCCCCCGCCGCCGCAAGCATGTGATTGCACTCATTCTCGTCCATGAAATTCGCAGCCTCAAGCAGAGCGGCTTCGTCCGCCTCTGGAACAGCGAGAAAGCCGTGTTTATCCGCATGAATAAACTGGCCCGGCCGAATGGTCCTGCCGAAGACTTCCACTTCGCATCCCCAGCGCACCGGCCAGGAAAAGGCATGGCCCACGCACATCCGGCTGGCCAGCGCCTTGAATCCCGCATTGCTCATCTCATCGACATCACGGACACAGCCGTCAATGATGGTTCCCACGCAACCGAGGGAACGATGAATGTTGGCATTGACTTCACCCCAGAAGGCGCCGACGAAGGCCGGCTTGTCCAGGTCCTGAACCACCACAATCTTGGGCCCGGACTGAGAGGCCACATAAGCCCAGTACGCATTGAAGCCATCGGGATTCTCGTCCTTGTGCTTGCGTTCTGAGGGCTGGCAAACCACGGTGACAGCATAGCCCACCATGACCCCCATGTGCGGCATGTAGTCTATGGTTTCTTCCTTGTTAAACGCTTCTTTCGAGGCATCGCAGGCGGTGATCTGCTCCCATCCGTTGTATATCGTTGGTGTATTCCATCGTTTGAGCTGCAACAGCTCAGGATGTTTCAGCATCTTTTTCCCCTGAATGTTCAAATTGACTTGTTCAGCGTTCCAGGAAAGCCTGCAGATCTTGATGTGTGGGCATGCCGCCCTGGGCACCCGCCCGCGTGATGGAAAGTGCGCTGGCCGCACAGGCCAGTCGCGTCAGTTGGGCCAGATCCTGCCCCCAGAAAGCCGCCAGTGCACCATTGAACGTATCGCCCGCACCCGTCGTATCGACAGCCGTCACGGCAAAAGCGGCCTGATGCCGTAACTGTCCGGTGGTATCGGCAAACCAGGCGCCATCGGCGCCCCGGGTCATCAGGACACGTTGCGGATACTTGCCAAGCAGTGCTTGCCAGCCACCTTCATTGCATGGGAATACAAGGCTCAACTCGTGTTCGTTGGGGGTAAGCAGCGTAAGCTGATCGAGCAAAGTCTGTGGCAAAGCCATGGCCGGCGCTGGATTGAGTAGAAACGGCTTGCCCAGACGCGCCGCCAGTCCGGCTGCCGCGGCAACCACCGCCAGCGGAATTTCAAGCTGGCAGAGCACGACATCAGCGGCGACAAAAGCGGCTTCGGCCGCCACGACATCTTCAGGGGTCAGTGCGTGATTGGCGCCGGCAACGACCACGATAGCATTTTCGGCCTGGCTGACCGTAATGGCCGCCACGCCCGTCGAGATGTGCTCGGCAATGCGCACATGGCGCGTGTCGATGCCTTCGGCTTTCAACTGCTCAATCAGCTCAAGGCCGAAAGCATCATTGCCCACGCAAGCGATGATGGCGACCTGTGCGCCCAGACGCCGGGCAGCAACGGCCTGATTGGCTCCCTTGCCGCCGGGAAAGGTACTGAAACGCTGCCCGAGAACTGTTTCTCCTGGCGCAGGAAACCTGCCGGTCTCTACCACCAGGTCCATATTGATGCTGCCAATCACCAGAACACTGTTCATGCCGTACCTTGGGAAAGCGACTGTAGAGCCAGACAACTAAAACGTACTCAGCAACTATCGATTCTACCTGAGTGCCGGTGCTTGTCTACTATTTCCTTGCTCAATATTTTCTCTGGAATGGCTTGAGCTATCACGATTTAGCTGATAGCCTTTACAGCCATGGGCTGCAGACAGAATGAGTCGCGCTATTGTTTTCATTGATCAAACAGGTGGAATGCCATGAGCGCAAAGAGAATTGAAGGAATCGTACCGGTCATGCTGACCCCATTTAACGAGGCTGGCGAGATTGACTATGCGGGGCTGGAGCGGCTGATCGAGTGGTATATCGCCAAAGGCTCGGATGCCTTGTTCGCGGTCTGCCAGTCCAGCGAGATGGTGTTCCTGTCGCTGGCTGAACGCAAGGCATTGGCAAAATTTGTCGTTCGCCAGGTCGCAGGGCGTGTGCCCGTAGTGGCCTCAGGCCATATCAGCGACGATCCGCACGGACAGCTTGAGGAATTGACTGTTGCCGCCAACTCGGGGGCGGATGGCGTAGTGCTGGTGACCAACCATCTTGACCCGAAGAATCGCGGTACGACGACCTTCCGCGGCAACCTGGACTGGCTGCTGGAACGCTTGCCCGGAGATATTCCGCTCGGCCTGTACGAATGTCCGGCACCGTATCGGCGCATGCTCAGCGACGAAGAAATCCGCATCTGCCTGGATACCGGACGTTTTGTGCTGCTCAAAGACGTATCCTGCGATCTTGACATCGTGAAGCGACGCGTGGCGCTGACTGCCGGATCACCTCTGGCGATTCTCAACGCCAATGCTGCGATTGCCTACGACGCCATGAAAGCCGGATCGCGCGGCTTCAACGGCGTGTCGACCAATTTTCATCCCGATCTGTACAAGTGGCTGTATACCTCGGGGGTGAAGCATCCTGAACTGGCCGAAGAAGTCGCGACCTTCCTCGTTCTGGCCGCACTTTCCGAAGCCTTCGGTTATCCGGTTCTGGCCAAGATCTACCACCAGCGCCTCGGAACCTTCACTTCAATCAAAAGCCGGGCCATCAGCTTTGATGTGCGCGAGCGCTTCTGGGCGCTGGATGCCATTCTCGACAAAGTGGTCGCCGGTACCGAGGCGATGCGCGCGAAAATTGCCGCGTTGTGAGCTTATAAATTACGGCAGATCAGCCTGCACGGCACGACGTCATGCGGGCTGCTGCGTTTCTTCCCGCTCATCGGCTCGATCAGCCGCGCGAAAACCCGCTCGGCCAGTGCGGCTTCGTCCTGTCTGATCGACACTACACGATTGGGCAGCAGGTCGAGCATGGTGTGATCGTCGAAGGTACCGATCAGGATAGTCTTGTCGATACTGCCAATCTGGGACTTGATCTGCTGTAGCGCGCCTTCAAGAACCAGCAGCGATGAACACATGAAAGCACGCGGCGGGTGCTGCAGATCATCAATCAGGCCGTGCATCAGGTGCCGGCCGGCCGATGTGCTATCCTCGGCATCCAGCCGGATCAGGCTGCCGCCTTCAGGGATTCCTTTCTCCGCGCACGCCGCGGAAAAACCCCGGATACGATCCTGGATACTCGGCGATTCGGCGTGCCCGCACAGGAAGTGACACGAGATTTCTTGCTGCAGCATCCGGCGAGTCATTTCAAGCCCGCCCTGAAAATTATCACTGAGCACCGTCGGATAATGCAAGGAGCCATAGTCGCGGTCGAACATCACGATGGGCACACGGGTCTTGTTTTCCAGCAGCTTGGGGAGAGTCGCCGTCTGGCAGGGGGCAATCACCAGTCCATCGACTCCACGCGCCAGCAGATTGGCAATGGCCCGATTTTCAAGTTCGGGATCTTCGTGCGAAGCAACCGTCAACAACAGCAAATCGCGCTTGCGGCAAAGAATCTCCAGCGCCGACATCAGGCGGGCAAAGAAGGCATTGGCCAGATCCGGCACAACAAAACCGATGGTATCGCTGCGCTTGAGCTTGAGGCTGCGCGCCGCGTAGTTGAGCGAATAGCCGTGAATGGCAATATAGTCTTCGATCAGCTTTCTGGTCTTGGCGCTGATACGGAATTTTTCCGACTGGCCGTTGATGACGAAACGGACGGTGGTGATGGAGAAACCGGTTGCCCTGGAAATTTCTTCGACGGTTTTGGACATGCTCGATACCTGCGGATTCGCCAGCAGCAGAAGGGTCTTGGAAGCTGTTCATTATGGCAGTATTTTCCGGTCATTTCCCGGCCAATAGCTGTTTTAGCCTCGAGTCTCGGGCAGGCAACGCCTCAGTTCGCCAACGCGGCCAGCAGTTTGCCGTGAATGCCGCCGAATCCGCCGTTGCTCATCACCAGGATCTGATCGCCGGGGCGAGCCGCTGCAACGATTCGTCCGATCAGAGCATCCAGATTGTCAGATACAATGGCCTTCTCGCCCATTGGCGCGAGCGCCTCTGCTGGATCCCATCCGAGATTGGCCGCATAGCAGTACACCAGGTCGGCTTCGGCAAGACTGGCCGGCAGTTGCGCCTTCATGACGCCAAGCTTCATGGTGTTCGAGCGCGGTTCAAGCACGGCCAGAATGCGCGGCGCACCGGCGCCAGTGCTGATCTTGCGCCGCAAACCGGCCACCGTTGTCGCGATCGCCGTCGGATGGTGGGCAAAATCGTCATAGACGCTCACGCCGCGCACGGTCCCTCGCAACTCCAGTCGACGCTTGACGTTCTCGAAGCGCGACAGCGCCTCCAGCCCCTTGTCAAAAGGCACACCAACGTGCCGCGCAGCAAGCAGGGCGGCAACAGCGTTGCTGCGGTTATGCCCGCCATTCAATGTCCAGTTCGATTTGCCGATTTCTGCGTCACCGCGCATCAGGCGCAGCGAACCCTCGGTATCGCTGCCTTCGATACGCCAGCCGGACGCTTCGTTGAAGCGCTCGACCGGTGTCCAGCAAGCGCGCACCAGCACACGCTCGAGGCTGGTCTCTCCGGCGTTGCTCACGAGCAGGCCATTACTTGGCAACGTACGTACTAAATGGTGAAATTGCGTCTCGATCGCTGCAAGATCAGCGAAGATGTCGGCATGATCGAATTCAAGATTATTCAGGATCAGCGTCCGTGGGCGGTAGTGGATGAATTTTGAACGCTTGTCACTGAAGGCCGTATCGTATTCATCCGCTTCGATCACGAAGAACGGTGAATCGCTCGATTTTCCCGACAAACGGGCCGATACGCCGAAGTTTAGCGGCACACCGCCGATCAGAAAACCCGGACTAAGCCCGGCGTCCTCAAGAATCCAGGCCAACATCGACGCAGTGGTCGTTTTGCCATGCGTACCGGCGACGGCCAGCACCCAGCGCCCCTGCAGCACATTGTCGGCCAGCCACTGCGGACCCGAGACATAAGGCAGGCCGCGGTCCAGTATTTCTTCAAGCAGGGGATTGCCGCGCGAAATGGCGTTACCCACCACATACCAATCCGGTTCAAGCGCAAGCTGTTCAGGGGAATAACCTTGCACCAGATCGATGCCTGCCGCTTCGAGTTGCGTGCTCATCGGCGGGTAGACCCCGGCATCGCAACCGGTGACACGGTGCCCTGCTGCGCGAGCCAACTGGGCAACACCACCCATGAAGGTGCCGCAGATACCAAGAATATGAATATGCATGAAAATCCAAGTTAGAATTGACCGGCCAGATGGATTTTACACTTGGAACCGTGGTGAAACCGAACCACGGAAATTGAAGCCAAAGGCTGCAACAAGCACGCCATGACCCGAAGCAAGGACTTCCCGAACCACAGCGAGCGGCGCAGGCTCATTGCCTGTGCCGCCGCTCGCCTGATCGCCGAGGACGGCATCACTGACTACACGCTGGCCAAGCGCAAGGCGGTACACAGCCTCGGCCTGCCGGAAAATACGCAACTCCCCGAAAACGCCGAGGTCGAAGCCGAGTTGCGTCTCTACCAGCGCCTGTTCCAGGATGAGGAACAAACAGGAAGAATTGACCATCTTCGGCAAAAATCATGCGAAATAATGTCTATCATGCAGCGATTCAACCCCTATCTTACCGGGTCCGTACTCGATGGAAGCGCTGGGCGCTACGCTGAAATCGATATTCAGTTGTTTACGGACAGCGCCAAGGATGTAGAAATCTTCCTGCTCAACCAGGGTATTGATTTCGCCCACAGCGTACCGCGCTCTGACCGAGCAGAGGCTGTACTGACCCTCCACAGCGAAGACGCCGTGGTCAATCTGATTGTTTATCCATTGAACGAAGAACGGGTCACGTTCAAAACGCGGAACGGAAAGCTGCGCCAGCGCGCGCGCCTTGAGGCGGTCAACAAATTGCTGAGCGCAAACCGTCCGGATGCGGAGGCCCCTTGAGAATCAGTAAAACTTTCCTCGTCGGGATTATCGTAGTGATTCTCGCGCTGGGAGCTGGCGTTTATATCGGCATCGTGTCTCAAGGTGTTCGCAGCGAGCGGGCGCCCGGGCCGGCGCTTTCCCGTGAAGTTCTCGCACATTTTATTTCCCTGCGCCTGAACGACGCTGATGGAAAACCCCAGTCCTTTTCTCAATGGCAGGGGAAAACCCTGGTCATCAACTTCTGGGCAACCTGGTGTCCGCCATGCCGGGAAGAAATGCCGGCATTTTCACGTCTGCAGACCAAACATGCATCTAACGGCGTCAAATTTGTCGGTATTGCACTCGATAATGCTGACAACGTAAGGACTTTTGCAAAACAGCATCCCGTCACCTATCCGCTCATCATTGCCGAAACCGAAGGCGGTGAAATAACCCGACAACTCGGCAATTCGCGCATGGCATTGCCTTACACCGTGGTTCTCGGACCTGGTGGAGAAACACGGCTAGTCAGACTGGGCCGCGTTTCCGAGCAGGAACTTGACGACTTGCTGCAAACCATCATCGTCAGAAAATAGTCCTTGCTGGACAAAACGCTGCGATATGCGTCAAACTGCAGGCATGAAGAAGCAAAATGCAGCATCGTCGGGCAGCCAAAAGAGTTCATTATCATCTGTTCTGTACTTGACAAAGCTTGATCTGCCCGCGCTTTAGTCTCTGCCCCACATCAAATCACTACAGGCTGTTGTAAGACAAACATCCTTGTTCGTCCGTCGCTAGCTATCACTGCCGGTGACCATGTACTCTAGAAGGAGGTAGTTTATGGATCTGCGTAAACTCAAGAAATTGATTGATCTGGTCGAAGAGTCGGGCATCACCGAACTTGAAGTCACCGAAGGCGAAGAGAAGGTACGCATCGTCAAGCACTCGAACAGCGCCCCGCAGCCAACCTACATGATGCCGCAAGCCGCACCGGTGGCCCCCCATGCAATCAGTGCACCGGCCGTTTCCGTTGAAACGAAATCGGATCTGCCGGAAGGACAAGTCGTCAAATCACCGATGGTTGGCACCTTCTATCGCTCGGCCAGCCCGGGGTCCGATCCGTTTGTGGAAATCGGCAGCACAGTCAAGACCGGCGATACGCTGTGCATCGTCGAAGCCATGAAACTGCTCAACGAAATTGAATCCGACTGCGCCGGAACAGTAAAAGCCATTCTGATCGAGAACGGGCAGCCGGTGGAATACGGCGAACCCCTGTTCATCATCGGCTAAGGGGACGTTCCGCCATGTTCGGGAAAGTCCTTATTGCCAATCGCGGTGAAATTGCGCTGCGGATCCAGCGCGCCTGCCGCGAACTGGGCGTCAAGACAGTGGTCGTTCACTCCGAGGCCGATCGTGACGCCAAATACGTAAAACTCGCCGATGAATCGGTATGTATCGGCCCGCCGCCCTCGAATCTGAGCTATCTCAATGTGCCGGCCATCATCTCGGCGGCCGAGGTCACTGACGCCGAGGCGATCCACCCCGGTTACGGCTTCCTTTCGGAGAACGCCGATTTTGCCGAGCGCATCGAGTCTTCCGGCTTCGTTTTCATTGGTCCGCGCCCGGAAACCATTCGCCTGATGGGTGACAAGGTGTCGGCCAAGGATGCCATGAAGGCCGCTGGCGTGCCCTGTGTTCCCGGTTCGGAAGGCGCTTTGCCCGAGGTACCGAAAGAGATTCTCAGGATAGCCAGGGAGGTCGGCTATCCGGTCATCATCAAGGCGGCCGGTGGTGGTGGTGGTCGGGGAATGCGTGTGGTGCATACCGAAGCGGCGCTGCTCAATGCGGTGACCCTGACCCGATCGGAGGCCCAGAGTTTCTTCGGCAACCCCAGCGTATACATGGAAAAGTACCTCGAAAACCCGCGCCATGTGGAAATCCAGGTACTGGCCGACAGTTTCAGGAACGCCGTTTATCTGGGCGAACGCGATTGCTCAATGCAACGCCGGCACCAGAAAATCATTGAAGAAGCGCCGGCTCCCGGAATTGCTCCGCGCCATATCGTGCGCATTGGCGAGCGCTGCGCCGAGGCCTGCCGCCGGATCAACTATCGTGGAGCCGGCACCTTCGAATTCCTCTACGAGAATGGCGAGTTCTACTTCATCGAAATGAACACGCGCATTCAGGTTGAGCACCCGGTGACCGAAATGATCAGCGGCGTGGATCTCGTTCAGGAACAGATCCGTGTTGCCGCCGGCGAGAAACTGCGCTTCAAGCAGCGCGATCTGAGTTTCCGCGGTCACGCCATCGAATGTCGCATTAACGCCGAAGATCCCTACACGTTCGTGCCATTTCCCGGAAAGATAACATTTTATCATCCCCCCGGCGGCCCCGGCATCCGGGTGGACTCGCACGCTTACCAGGGCTACATCGTGCCGCAGCACTATGATTCGATGGTCGCCAAAGTGATCGCTTACGGCGATAGCCGCGATCAAGCCATTCGCCGCATGCGCATTGCTCTCTCGGAAATGAGTATCGAGGGCATCAAGACAAACATCGCGCTGCACCAGGAGCTGATGCAGGATGCCGGCTTCATCAAGGGAGGAACAAACATCCACTACCTTGAGAAAAAACTCGCCGCCAAAGGCGAGGTCAAGAAGAACAACTGAGCCGCCCATGGCCTGGCTCTCCGTCAGCATCGAAACCGATTGCCTCCACGCCGAGGCTCTGGCCGACGCCCTGCTTGAGGCCGGTGCCCTATCGGCCAGCATCGAGGATGCCGACGCGGGCACAGCCAATGAAACTCCGCAATTCGGCGAGCCCGGATCGCTCATCACGCCGGGCTGGGAACGTTCGCGTGTCGTCGCCCTGCTTGAGTCCGGTACCGATGCCAGTGAACTGATTGCCGCCTGCGCCCCCATCGCCGGACTTACCAACATACCGGACTTTACCCAGGAAGATGTCGCCGAACAGAACTGGGTACAGCTCACCCAGTCGCAGTTCGATCCGATTCGCGTTTCCGCACGTCTGTGGATTGTCCCCTCCTGGCACGAGGCTCCCGATCCCGACGCCATCATTCTGGTACTCGACCCGGGCATGGCTTTCGGCACCGGCTCGCATCCAACCACCCGACTTTGTCTGGAATGGCTGGAACGCTCGATCCTCCCTGACCACTCGATTCTTGATTACGGCTGCGGTTCAGGTATTCTGGCCATTGCGGCAGCCAAACTGGGGGCCACAGACGTCCTCGGTGTCGACATCGACCCACAGGCCGTCAGCGCGGCAAGAAGCAATGCCGAGCGTAATGAAGTTAGCGCTCGCTTCGACGATTCAGCAAAAGACATCAAGGGTCAGTTTGACATCGTGATCGCCAATATCCTCTCCAATCCGCTCAAGGCGCTGGCGCCGGCGATCTGTTCGCATGTCCGCCACGGTGGCCATCTCGCGCTCTCCGGCATCCTCGCCGAACAGGCCGAAGAGCTGATCGGCGCCTACGCACCCTATCTCCCGCTCAATATCGCCGACAGCCGTGAGGGCTGGGTTTGCCTTGCCGGAACCAAAGTCTAGTAAATATTCGACCTGAGATGACACGCCAAATGAATCCTGTACTACAGCCCTCACCCCAGCCCTCTCCCGCGGGAGAGGGTGCGCGGCAGCGCGGTGAGGGCCGTGCGAAGGCGTTTGCTCAGTCCTCTCGCTTCAACATGATTGACTACTAGACCATGAAAACGCGCTGCCCCAACTGCCAGACGACGTTTCGCGTCACTCCCGAACAATTGAAGGCGCGCGCCGGCAAGGTGCGCTGTGGGCAGTGCCAGACCGTATTCAATGCGCTCGACAGCCTGCTGGAGGAAACCAGCCAGCCCAGCGCATCAGCCGCGATCGCCACATTATCGGAAACATCCACCGTTCAGGAAAGAGTCCCACCAGCATCGACACCGCCGACGGATTACGGACTTGCCGTCCTACTCGAACCTTCCGATTTGCCACCTGAAGCAATTGGCATCACGGAAGAATCGCCCGCTGAAGAAGTCCAGCCGCTGACTGAATCTGCCGCACAGGAATTGGGCAAAGCCACCGGGCTCATCCTGCCGCGCGAGACCAGCGAGATCCCCGGCTACAGCAAGTGGGCTGAAGGCGTAATGGCGGCTCCCGTCGCGCTGCCGGTTGAAAAAACCGTCCGCTGGCCCTTTGTCATCGTTGCCCTGCTGCTGGCACTGGTACTGGCCGGACAACTCCTTTTCCGCTTTCGCAGCGAAATCGCCATTACTGTCCCCAGCCTGCGCCCGATCCTCGAGGAACTTTGTCAGGTCCTCGAAGCGGATATCCCCTTGCCACGCCATGTTGAACTGGTCAGCATCGAAACATCCGACCTGCAGAGCGATCCGGCACGCGGTAATCTGCTCGTCCTGAACGCTACACTGCGCAACCGGGCGAATTACGGGCAGGCCTATCCTTCGCTCGAACTCTCGCTGACCGATACGCAGGACGCCGCCATCGCCCGCCGCGTTTTCCCGCCCGGCGAATACCTTTCCGCGAAGACACCGAAAGACCAGCCTTTCGCGGCAAATTCCGATGTCGCCGTTCGCGTGTGGATCGAAGCGAAAGACATCAGCGCCGCCGGCTATCGACTCTACGTTTTCTACCCCTGACCCGGATTGTGGGTCGGCCTTCAGGCCGACTAGAGGATGGGCAAAATGAGCTCTTCCCGCCAATGCTATAATCTGCGCCCACTACCCTTTTCCTCTTCACGCCTATGTCCACGCTGATCTGCGGTTCCATCGCCTACGACAACATCATGGTTTTCCATGATCGTTTCAAGAACCACATCCTCCCGGAACAGATTCACATCCTGAACGTATCATTTCTGGTACCCGAGATGCGTCGTGAGTTCGGCGGTTGCGCGGGAAACATTGCCTACAACCTCAAACTGCTGGGCGGCGACCCGCTGATCATGGCCACGGTGGGGGACGATGCCGACTCCTATCTTGTTCGGCTGGACGACCTTGGGCTCTCGCGTGCGCACGTGCGCCGCATCGCTGGCACTTTTACCGCGCAGGCGTTCATCACCACCGATCTGGACGACAACCAGATCACCGCCTTCCATCCTGGCGCCATGAGTTTCTCGCACTTGAATCAGGTTGCAGACGCTAAAGCTGCCACGCTCGGCATCGTCGCTCCTGATGGTCGTGACGGAATGCTCAAGCACGCACGCGATCTAGCGGCCAATGGCGTTCCTTTCATCTTCGATCCCGGTCAGGGGCTGCCCATGTTCTCCGGCGAAGATCTGATGCATTTCATGGAACTTTCCGACTACGCCTGTTTCAATGACTATGAAGCCAGGATGGCGAGTGACCGGACTGGCCAATCGCTGGAACAATTGGCTGCCAAGGTAAAGGCCCTTATCGTGACACTGGGTGCTGAGGGCTCATATATTTACGCTGAGGGTCAACGCTACGAGATTCCCTGCGTTGAAGCAGATGAAGTGGTTGACCCGACCGGATGCGGCGATGCCTATCGCTCCGGCCTGCTCTACGGCATAGCAAACGGATGGGATTGGGTGAGAACGGGACGACTGGCGGCAGTAATGGGCGCCTTCAAGATTGCCCATCGTGGCGGGCAGAACCACCGCCCAAGCCGCGACGAAATCGCGGGACGTTACACAAAGGCCTTTGGCAAGGCGCCCTGGTAGGAGGAAGACGATGAACGCGTTGAGAGTAGTTTCTGTTCTTTTGGTTTCGCTGATTCTGGCCGGCTGCGCCAGCAGCAGGTCGGGTGACGTTTACTCGCGCGATCAGGCACGAAGGGAGATGATCGTCAGAACCGGCATCATCGAAAGCGTGCGCGAAGTCAGCATGGAAGGAACAAAATCCGGCGCCGGGACCATTGCCGGAGCGGCAGTCGGAGGTGTTGCCGGAAGCACGGTCGGAGGCGGCAAGGGGCATATCGTCGGCGCAATCGTCGGCGCGGTGCTTGGTGGCGTAGCGGGCTCGGCAATTGAAGAAAACTTCACCAAGAAGAATGCACTGGAAATCACCGTCAAACTTGACGGCGGTCAATTGATCGCGGTGGTTCAGGAGATGGGCGAGTATTTCCGTCCGGGCGAACGCGTTCGCGTGCTGAGTGGCAGCGGTTCGTCGCGGGTCACCCGTTAAACTGCCGATTTGATGAGACTTGTCGGCCCGACGCCGCAACTGATCCGAATTCTCCGTTGCCTGAGGCTGGCACTTCACTTCGTGCGGATTGGCTTCGGTGCGGCCGTTATCTACCCGCTGGTCGACGACAAACGTCGGGCGGGACTGAAGCAGCGCTGGTCGCACCAGATACTGAACATTCTTTCCGTTCGGTTTGATGCCCAGACGACAGACGCGCCCCCGGGTAGTCTGATCGTCGCCAATCACATCTCCTGGCTGGACATTTTTGCCATCCATGCTTTGCGGCCATCCGCTTTCATCGCCAAGGCCGAGATACGTGGCTGGCCATTCATCGGCTGGCTGGCCGAACGCAACGATACGGTCTTCCTGCGCCGCGGCAGCCGTGGCCACGCACGCACGATCAATACGGAAATCGATGCCCTGCTTAACGCCGGCAGAGATGTGGCCATTTTCCCGGAAGGCACGACGACGGATGGTACCCATCTGCTCGGCTTTCACGCGGCCTTGCTGCAACCCGCCATAGAGACGGGACACCCGATCCTACCGCTGGCCATCTCATACCACGACGCGGATGGAAACCTCAGCCTGGCGCCTTCGTTTGCCGGCGAGACCACGCTGATGCAATGTTTTTCGGCCATTCTCGCCTGTCGTTCATTGACGGTTCGCCTGATTGCGGCACCGACAATCGACAGCGTGGGGAAAGCCCGGCGAGAGTTGTCTCAGGAAGCACACACCGCGATTGCAGCCACGCTGTCTACCAGGCCCGGATTTCATCTTGCGAGCAATCCACCTGAAAGATCGCCCGGTCTTCAAGCCGGATAGCCGTCAGCGCACC
>JFJP01038741.1_pt1 | contig 15969 bp, 11 predicted proteins | sample 431651 | NCBI WGS metagenome assembly JFJP01 (sample SAMN02602958, study PRJNA72255) | Microbial mat metagenome, whole genome shotgun sequencing project. | biome: fresh water; feature: sink hole; material: water; isolation source: purple microbial (photo- and chemosynthetic) mats found in... | reverse complement strand
ATCGTGTAACCGCTTATTGAAAGTAATTAAAGCTTGTGAACTCAGATATGAGGATGTAATACATAAAAATATCATCAAAAAACTGTGCCTCATATTCATTTTTTTTCAAATTTACAAAATAATAGTGTGTAAATAAAAAAAATTAAATGGATTATAAAGCCCAATCAGACAGATATTCATCCATGCCATATAATCGCTGTGGTAATAGCGGGATCAAGCTTCCCTTAATTTCACTGGGATTATGGCATAACTTTGGTGACATAGATTCCTTTACCAATGGTAGGGATATGATATTGAAAGCATTTGATTTGGGGATTACCCATTTTGATTTGGCCAACAATTACGGTCCTCCAACCGGAACGGCAGAAAAGAATTTTGGAAATATTCTGAAAACACAATTAAGACAATACCGTGACGAAATGATCATTTCCACAAAAGCGGGGTATACCATGTGGGAAGGCCCATATGGAGACTGGGGTTCGAGGAAATACTTGGTGTCGAGCCTTGATCAAAGTTTGAAAAGAATGCAACTTGAATATGTAGATATATTTTATTCACACCGAGCAGACCCAGAAACTCCTTTGGAAGAAACGATGCAAGCATTGCATGATATTGTAAAGATGGGCAAAGCACTCTATGTAGGATTGTCAAACTATAATCCGGAACAAACCAGAAAAGCTGTTGAAATATTAGAACAATTGGGAACACGATGTTTGATTCACCAACCCAAATATTCTATGTTTGAAAGAACGCCTGAAAAAGGCTTGTTTGATGTATTAAAAGAAAAAGGCATTGGATGCATTCCATTCTCACCATTAGCCCAAGGCATTTTAACAGATAGGTATTTGCAAGGAATCCCTGAGGATTCTAGAGCAGCAAGGGCATTCTTCTTAAAACCAGAACAATTGGCCAATGAAAAAATGGAAAAAGTGTATCAATTGAAACAATTGGCAATAAAACGCAATCAATCTATTGCACAATTGGCGTTAAGTTGGGTTTTACGCAAGAAAACCGTAACCTCTGTTTTAATTGGAGCAAGTAAAGTAGAACAAATTATTGATTGTGTAAATACAACAAAGAATTATAAGATCAGTGAAGAAGAAGAAATAATGATAGAAAATATATTGGCTTAATGGAAATACGAATACTACATTTACTCGAGGGAGCACGCGCCGCAGAAGGTTTAACAGTTATTATAGATGTATTCAGAGCATTTTCAGTAGCGCCTTTATTGATTTCGAAAGGAGTAAATAAAATCATACCTGTAGACTCAGTAAACACCGCACTGCAATTAAAATCAGAACATCCTGAATACATTTTGATAGGCGAAGTGAATGAAGTTATGGTTGATGGTTTTGATGTAGGTAATTGTCCTACGCACATTAAAGAAATGGATTTACATAATAAAACGGTTATACACAGGACCAGCAGTGGCACGCAAGGACTGCTGAATGCGGTTAACGCAGATGAAATTATCACCGGAAGTTTTGTAAATGCTGGAGCCATTATCAGATACATCCAACAAAAAAATCCACAAATCGTATCACTGGTTTGTATGGGATATGCCTGTGAATACCAAACCGAAGAAGATAATTTATGTGCCCAATATATAAAAGACAAATTAGAAGGAAAAGAATTTAATTTGAATGATTATATCCCGCAACTAATGAATGGTAGTGGAGCTAGGTTTTTTGATCCATCAAAAATTCATATTTCACCACCCAGTGATTTTTATTTTTGTTTACAAACAGATGTTTTTGATGTTGTATTGCGATTGGAAAATAATCAATTGATGGCGGTGTAAAGCAAGTAATGAATGTAATCAATTCATTTCATTATTATTAACTATTTTTCTAAAATTCATTATCATTAGCAATAGTACCTTTTGAGAATGCATCGAGTAATTTTAGTTTTAATACCTCGTTATAATCTTCTTCAAATAATATTGAAGTTAATATTTCGTGAAGCAAATCTTTGTCAATATTGCCAGCTGCTACATGGTAACTAATAGTTTCCATTTTAAATAAAAAGTCTTTTACAATTGATAGGTAGCCATTCATTAACAGAAACATACTGCAAGCTGTAATTGCAATACGTTTGTTACCATCCTGAAAACTATGACTTTTATTTGCCACCCAAAATAAATGCGTTAATTTATCTTCAAATGTGGGATAATAATCATCGTTTTGCATTTGGTCAATGGCACATTCCAATGAATGAAGGTTAAGAATACCAACAGCACCGCCACCACTCGCAATAATTGTTTTTTGGTGTATAGCGATAATCTCATCGATAGTATTGAAATATATGCAAGTCATTATTCGCTTTGTTTTAAGCGTTTCATTACATCTTTAGCTTCTTCGAGCTGTTTTTCGAAATCAACACTTTGCTCGCCCAAAAACCGTTCAAAATCGGCAGGTGAAACCGATTGAATATATTCTTCGAGCTTTAAGTGCAATGCGTCACGAAAATGTAGGTCGCGGGAAGCCATTTTTATTCGGGCATCTTCAATGTAGGGGCGTTGCTGCGGATGTTGTGTAAATTTGCTAAATATTGTATCGACTTCTGCTGGTTCAAGCTTACGTTTTATTTTATTACTATGCCTCTCCAGTTCAAAAGCCAGCCCAATTTCAAATGATGCAATGCTATTTAATACTTCTGCATACATGGTGTCGCGGGCATTGTCGGTTTCGGCTAATTTTAATATTTGTTTATACTCTTTGGCATTTTCTTTAAATATACACTGATAAATTTTATCGGTATATAACGAATATTTGTAATTGCCCATATTAACATAATTACTTAAAGCCGAAGTAAAATCTTTACGATAATTACTTTCTTGTATGGCTGCCGGAAGGTAATTAGCATCGCGACGGTTAATGAATTTTGTACCACCACCTGTACGCTCATTAATAGTGTCAATAACAATATCGAGCATTTTGCTGCGCAATAATTGGGCATTACTGCTTTCTTTCAGCAACATAGCAAGGTTTAGAAATGAACGAAAATTAAATAAGCCAAGCTGGGTTGTTTTGCTCCCGACATTAATGACAGGAGCAAATTGCAACTTCAATTCCTTTAAAGCATTACCTCGTATTAAAACATATCCATTGTGTTTAAGTTCTACTTGATATTGTTCTAAATATCTATCGAGAGTACGTTCGTCGATATCGAAGAATTTAACTACCATTACTTTGGTAAACTTAAATTCACCCTCGAATAATATACCTTCAAACCCAATATACTCCTGAATACGCTGAATGGCATATTTATTATTTAAAATATTTTGACGTTGTATGCTCGAATTTGTTAAATCGTTCATATAATTAAGTTTTATAATTTATTCAAATTGGCAACTTTGAAATTCTCAATGCAAAGTTGTTTTACACGTGCCATTTTAATTGGAGTTAGGTTAATTACACTGCTAAAACTTTGGTTACTTCTTCCCCAAACTGTGAAATAATCCTTACCGCTATTTTCTGCCCTTTTTTTGAAACTTCGATAGGGTGTGAAATATGACCATATAAACGATCGAAGGCTTCATCGTCTATTTCAATTTTCAATGTTTTCTCGGCTTTCTTTTTGGTATCTTGTTTGGCGGCTTCGCTAAGGCCTTTTTTCCATTTGTCGAACTCGGTGCTTTCGCCACCGCAAAAGAAGACTTGTTTTACAACGAAGCTGCTACCATCATAATCATCATCAACCATCCAGTAGGCAATGTCGTTTACATTGCGGGCTTTTACTTCGTCCTTAATAGGGTCGTAAATATCAAGGCCTTGTATTTCTACTGTAACGGAATTGCCTTTTTTGTGAATGGCAATATCGGGTTCGCCAATGGTAACAAATGATGCTGCTGATTTGGCGGGTTTTTTCTTTAAACCTTCCTGTAATAAATCGTCGTGTATTCGTGCTTTGGTAACTTCAAAGTTGCCAAGGCTAGTAGTTTGGTTGCTGCCTTGTATGTCGGTAGAGAATATTCTTCTGCCGTTTCTTATGTCGTTATAGTTTAAAGAGCCGTCTGCATCGGTTGCATAATGGAGCTTAGGCTCGTCATAAGGGCTGTTTAAAATAGGATTGTCTGAACTCATTCAAAAATTGTAATTTAATTTAAATTCCGCAATTCATTAAATATGACAAAAAAAATAAAAATATTCAAAATAAATGCAATGTAAAGAAAGTTGTTGAAAAATAAGGAAAACTAATTGTAAAATATTTCTTGACTTTGACTATGCGACACCCTAATTAAAATCTCGCCAAAATTCTAAACCGAATAGTGATGCTATTGACTTTTGACGAGGAGTTAGAATCATTGTTTTTGTTATTGTTTCTCGACTTTCATTTTATTTAAGCATAACAACTTGCGGCAATAAATGCTTCCCATCTATAGAGAAACCAGTTTTTCGCAAAACATCTGCAAAATCTGTTTCAAAATAAAGTGTAGTAACGTCATAAAAAACAGCTCCAATTTTGTCGCCAAGCACCTTGCGGGTGTTTTCTACACTGATTTTTTTTTTGATTATATCTTTTTGGGTATCATTTAACTTATCGAACTAACACCTATTGTTTTAAGATAGCAAGCCTTACCATCTCGTTTTTTTATTACAACAACAATGGGACTAAGTGATCTATTAGGGTTTTTGCGAACATACATTTAGCAAAATTAATAATAACAAAATCATGCAACAATAATGTTCGACTATTGCTGGAATCACACCCTCAATTCGAAATTTTTTCCCAAATATTTTCTGCGAACTTCTTCGTCACCTGCCAATTCAGCAGCAGTTCCTGATTTAAGAATATCGCCTTCGTATAAAAGGTAAGCCCTATCAGTAATGGATAAGGTTTCATGTACATTGTGATCGGTGATAAGCACACCGATATTTTTTTCTTTGAGTTTTTTAACAATTTCCTGAATATCCTCAACCGCGATAGGATCAACGCCTGCAAAGGGTTCATCTAACAGAATAAATTTTGGATCAATAGCCAGTGCCCTGGCAATCTCAGTTCTTCTTCTTTCGCCACCCGACAATTGAATTCCGTAGCTTTTGCGAATTTTATGGAGACCAAATTCACCTAATAATTTTTCGACCCTTTCAGCATGCTCATTTTTAGGGATGTTTGACATTTGTAACACCGCAAGAATATTATCTTCAACACTCAATTTACGAAATACTGATGCTTCTTGAGCCAAATAACCTATACCCATTTGCGCACGTTTGTAGATAGGTTGCGCTGTAATATCTTGTTCATTAAGAAATATCTTTCCTTCATTAGGTGCAATCATGCCCACAATCATATAAAAAGTGGTAGTTTTTCCGGCACCATTAGGTCCAAGCAATCCAACAATTTCACCTTGAGAAAGCGATACCGAAACACCTTTCACCACATTGCGATTTTTATATCGCTTTACTAAATTATCAGTTTTTATGGTCATCATAATAAATAAATATATAGGCAAAAATACATCATAAAATAATTTGAAGCTTGGCTTTTATTAAAAACGGATCTACATCGGGCAAATATAGGTAATTCAACCGCCAAACGGCATCTATTCGCAGCACTTTAAATATGTTTTCAATCCCAATGCTCAATTCAGTATAAGGTAAATTTACCTCACCCAATGCATTAGGAAATATCATAGCATTTTTATTCTCGGCATTCAACGATCCAACTAATGATTTTACAGAGGCAACTTCCCTCCATTTCAATTTTCGAATTAATGGAATATAATTAAACAAAACGCCCTGAAAATGCTGCTCTGCATTAAGGGATGCATAACGATCGCTAACAAATTCATAATAATTCATCATGTTGAATGCATAATAATCTAAAGCATAAGTTTCATTCCCTCTATGTAATTCCAATAAAGGATAAGGTAATTTACCAAAAATTTTACCGGCATCTATTGTGTACTTAAAATAGCCAAATGGACTGGTATTGAAATAATGAGTTATCCTAAGATTTAACTTATTATAACTATATTGACTCCCCAAAAAACCCTTAAAACCATGCGTATAAAAGAGATCAAAAACAGGATATAAAGTACCCAGACTCATGCGCTCAAATTCACCCATCACGTACTTTTCTTTATATGCAAAGTGTGTTATTAATGTAAACTCTGCTGTGCTTATGTTACCTATACTTGAAGTATCAATACCATTCGAAACTTGAAAAGGAATATAAGGGGTAGGATAAAATCGCTTATAATTAACTACAAATGTATTCATGAATCCTTGATACCATTCATGTTCATAATACTGATACACTTGCTCCGTCATAGTCAACTTGTAATTAGGTCTTTTTCGAAGTAAAGATGAAAGAATATTATCGGTTCGAAAAGCATTGATGCTGTTTCCAAGTTGCTCCATATCTTGTTTTGCAAAACCACCAAAAGCTTTGCGGGGACTTTTATTTAACATATATAAATATCCGGCACCAAACTTAAATCTTTCATCTTTTGTTCCATAGGCTACATAACCATCGAGCATAAGTTTTTTACTAAATTTATTGCTGGTACGAAAACTTGCCCTAAAGCGATTGCCTTCAATAGGGTTGAAACTGTAAGTGGTAAAGTAAGGACCTATTTCTATATATCCTAACACGTAATAATAGTTTACAAAAAGATTCATTATATCAGCAAAAGTTCTATAGAGAGGAACATTTTTAATGGAATCAACCATTTTAAAAACTTTCAATTCTTTCTCTGAAAGTTTTTCGGGCCTAACGTCTTCCCAATAATTTTTAGACACATCCATTGCAGAATCAGCAACAACAATATTGGCATTAAGTTTTTTAACCTCAATAGGAACAGTATTATTAAAATCGTAGTTTCTATAACGAGTATACTTGCGGCCAAAAAAGCCCTTTATTTTTTCGGTTTCAGCAACATTAAAATCCACCAACAACTCTTCAGTATCTAAATACCAAAGTGAATCGGCATATGATTTAAACTGGTATGTGGCCACTAAATCATTAATGAAATTGATATTAGCATCTTGATTCAGTCTCATTTGAATTTTAATAACAGCAAAAGAAGTATCAGCAACCCAAAAATCGCCTGTAAAAGTCCGCTCCTGTTTTCTTAAAGGCTTAAAAGAAATATGGTAAGCCCACATACCATCTAAAAAAGCACTATCAATCAAATAATATTTATAGTAAAGCAATCCCAAATCTGAAATTGGACTCACAAAACCTGCCTCATAAAAGGACATGAAATTGTCATAAATATTAAAAGTTTGAGTAATTCGGCCTGTTAACTGAGATACACTTTGATTGCGGACGCCTGAAATTTGCGTAGCTTTAATTACTTCTTTTTCAATACGAGGAAAATTCTGATAATAAAAATCAGAAACGGTTTCTGTAATCAATATGGGAAGATAAGCTTTACCTGTTAGCGCATTGGTATCAACATTTTCAAAAATAAATTTAAATTGATTAAATATTTTTTTGTCTTTAAAACTATCATCAAGGTTATTGATATCAAACTGTATTTTATTGTATATTTCGCAGTAGTAGCGATCTATTTTTTTAGGATTATTAAAATCTTTCTTCTTACTAATATTTCTTAATATGGCATGAGCTGGATTTTCGCCCGGTTTAACTACTATTTCCTGTAATTGCAATACATCGGGTATTAACTCGAAATTGATAGTTTGAAAAGAATTTCTGTTAACTTTCAAAGTTTTATTCTTATAGCCAACAAATGAAGCCTCTATATAGTCAGAAGAAATTCGAGATTCAATAAAATATTTTCCATCAATATCAGAAATGGTTCCAGCATTGGTTCCTTTAAAAGAAATACTAACAAAAGGCAGCGGCTCTCTGGAAATAGAATCTACAATAATACCCCGCACCTTAGTATATTGAGCATATGTATGCGTTGAAAATATTAATACAAACGATATTAAAAAAAATCTCATTCCTACAAAATTAAGAAATCTATGCGGTTTGTTTATTTTTCTTTCGCATAACTGAAGCTGATATGAAAATACTAATTTCATATAATAAAATTAAAGGTAAAGTTACCAAAGTCATGCTAAATATATCGGGAGGCGTAATAATAGCAGCCACAATTAGAATTCCTAAATATGAGTGTCTTCTGAATTTACTCAAAAAAGAAGGTGTTACAATACCCAACTTTGTTAATAGTAAAATAACCAAAGGCAATTCGAAAACCAGTCCGCTAGCTAATGTAACTGTAGCCACAGATGATATATACGAACCCAAGCTGATCTGATTGATCACATCGGCACTAACAGTGTAATTACCCAAGAAATGTACTGATAGAGGGACTACTATAAAAAACCCGAATAAAATTCCTATAAAGAAAAGCAAGGAGGTGAAAATAATAAACCCGCTAGCTGCCCTTCTTTCCTTATCATATAAAGCAGGCGCAATAAAACGCCATAGTTCAAAAATAAGATAGGGGAATGCCAAGATAATACCAGCGATAAGTGAAACAAGTATGTGCATGTTAAATTGGCCGGCCATGCTTATATTGATAATAGTAAAAGGCACCTGATTAATGCATAAAACAGGGGTATTCCATTTTACTGATAGCTCGCAAAGATATTGATTGGTAATAAAATCAGGATTTCGAGGAGCCAATATAATGTCATCGAATAAGAATCTGCTGAAAATAAATGCAATAATTGTAAATAGGCAAACAGCAATAAGAGAGCGGATAATATGCCAACGCAGATCCTCTAAATGCTGAAAAAATGACATTTCATTACTTTTCACTTCTTCCATAATATTATTTTTGCTATATTAGCGTTTTATATGTAAAACAAGAATAAGATGCTTGAGTTTTTAAGAAGTTTCAAATTTAGATAATTTTAAATCTTTGTAGTAGATATTCATAAAAATAATGTAAATTTGCATACACCGAAAAACACAAATCATCTTAAAGTATTAATTTTCATATTATTATGATTTAATTTCTATTAATGGATACAAAAGTGGATGTTGCTTTACCAGAATTACTAAAAAAGTATTTTGGATTCAGCAGTTTTAAGGGGAATCAGGAAGAGATTATTCAAAATGTCCTGAACGGGAAGGATACGTTTGTGTTAATGCCTACGGGAGGTGGTAAATCGTTATGTTACCAATTACCTGCCCTAATAATGGAGGGGACTGCCATTATTATTTCGCCCCTAATTGCCCTGATGAAAAATCAGGTTGATGCTATGCGCGGATTTAGTGAAGAAGATGGCATAGCCCATTTTTTGAATTCTTCGCTCAACAAAACGCAAATTGCAAAGGTTAAGGAAGATATTACATCGGGCAAGACTAAATTACTTTATGTTGCTCCAGAATCTCTTACCAAAGAAGAAAATATAGCCTTTTTAATGCAATCAAAAATATCGTTTTACGCTATTGATGAAGCGCATTGTATATCAGAATGGGGTCATGATTTTAGGCCAGAATATAGGCGTATCAGACCTATAATCAATGAAATTGGAAGCGCTCCTCTCATAGCTTTAACAGCAACAGCTACGCCAAAGGTACAAAGCGACATACAAAAGAATTTAGTGATGATGGATGCCCTGGTTTTCAAATCATCCTTTAACCGTCCAAATCTGTATTATGAAGTAAGGCCTAAAGTGAATGCTTCCAGAGAGATCATAAAATTCATAAAAAGTAATCCTGGAAAAAGTGGTATTGTATATTGCTTAAGTAGAAAAAAAGTAGAAGAACTTTCAGAATTATTGCAAGTAAATGGGATAAAAGCACTCCCATATCATGCAGGAATGGATGCTAATACCCGTGCAGGCAATCAGGATAAATTCTTAATGGAAGAAGCGGAAGTTATAGTTGCTACCATTGCATTTGGTATGGGAATTGATAAACCCGATGTAAGATTTGTAATCCATTATGATATTCCCAAAAGTTTAGAAGGATATTATCAAGAAACCGGTAGAGCTGGGCGTGATGGTGGTGAAGGTAAATGCGTAACGTTTTACAAGTACCAGGACATTCAGAAATTAGAAAAATTCATGCAGGGAAAGCCTCTTTCTGAGCAAGAAATAGGCAAACAGTTATTACTTGAAACAGTATCATATGCTGAATCGTCAATATGTAGACGTCGACAATTGCTATTCTATTTTGGAGAAGTAACTGGTATAGAAAACTGCGAATGTTGTGACAACTGTTGTTTTCCAAAAAGTCAATTCGACGGACAGGATTATATTCTAGATGTGCTAGATACTGTTGTTACGGTAAAAGAAAAATTTAAAGCAGACCACATTGCCAATTTGCTAGCCGGAAATATTACAGCATCCATCAAATCGTACAAACATAACGAACTAGATATTTTTGCTTCGGGCAGTGAAAAAGATTCCAAATTTTGGAATACCATCATCAGACAATCAATTATATCAGGTTTATTACAGAAAGACATTGAAACATTCGGCTTGCTGAGTTTGACTGAAGAAGGAAAAAAATATATTGAATCTCCTTTTGAAATAATGGTTACAGAAGATCATGACTACGAAGGTGAAGCGGATGATGAAATGGAAGCTGCCGCACAACATATGGTTACAGCCGATGAAGAATTATTGCACATATTAAAAGATTTACGCAAACGCATATCAAAACAAAAAAATCTTCCTCCTTTTGTTATCTTCCAAGATCCGTCTTTAGAAGATATGGCCATCCACTACCCTATTACTTTGGAAGAATTGCAAAATATAGTAGGTGTTGGTGCAGGTAAAGCACAAAAATACGGTAAAGAATTTATTGAACTGATAAAAAACTATGTTGAAGAAAAGGAAATTATCCGACCGCAAGACATGGTTGTAAAATCGGTTATTAATAAATCGGGAATAAAAGTTTTTATCATTCAAAGTATAGACAGAAAGCTTTCTTTAGAAGATATTGCTGCGGCAAAAGGTTTAAAAATGAATGAACTGATTAATGAATTAGAAGTTATTGTTAATAGTGGTACCCGAATTAATCTTGATTACTACATCAACGAAATTCTGGATGATGAAAGACAGGATGAAATATATGATTACTTCAGAGAAGCCGAAACTGAGTCGATTGACGAAGCACTGAAAGAATTTGATGATGAATATACCGAAGAAGAATTGCGTTTAATGCGGGTTAAGTTTTTATCAGAAATGGGCAATTAGTATGTTTGTTAAGTACAACAGATACAAAACTGAAGTTATAGATCAAGCATTTGTTAGAACCGATGGCTCCACATTAGCCAAAACCATCAGGGTTCATTTTTACTCAGATAAAGAATCAGAAGTATTAAGTAAGGATTATGGATTATTAGATAGTTTAGAAATATATAGAGCTATTAAAAATAATGAAGCTCTGAATCTCAGTCAAGCCTATATTAAAGAACTCAACATTAAAGATTTAAAAGAAAAAAATTTCATTCCTGCAGAGCAAATGATTGAAATTCAGTCGATAGATGCGCAAAACAGCTTCTTCGACGCTGCAGCAGGAATCGATCTTTCTTTTGTTTCTTTCGGCAAAGGAAACATTAATTTTTCTCACTCTGTTTTTGCCCGTTCAACAGTTAATTTTCATTCTTCCCATTTTGAAAATGGAAATGTAATGTTCGACCATACAATTTTTAATTGCGATGTAGTAGACTTCTCAAACACAACATTTGGTGAAGGTGAAATAAACTTTAAAAGTGCATATTTTCATAAAGGATTCAAAAATTTTCAATATGCCAATTTCGGAAAAGGAAGTATTATATTTATAAATACTCAATTTAATGATGGCGATGTAAGCTTTATCAATTCAGTTATTCACGAAGGAGACGCCCTATTTAAAATGGCCCATTTCGGAAAAGGAAGAAAAGATTTTCACTATGCAAAATTTGGCATTGGAACGGTAAGTTTTGAAAAAGCATATTTTCATTCTGGGGAAGTTAATTTTAGAAATGCTGAATTCGACAAAGGAAAAGTTAACTTTAACCGCTCTCAATTCGGTGATTGTGAAATCCTATTCGATGGTTGTGACTTGCATGCCGGAGGAAAATTCAGTTTTAGAAAAGTAAAAATTCATTCGGGCGAATTTGCTTTTTCATTGGTCAATTTTAAAGATAATGAAGTTTATTTTGACGAAACCGATTTTGGTAATACTAAAGTTACCTTTTATAATTCCTGTTTCAAAAAACTTTCATTAAAATCATGTCATTTAAATAACTATGTTGATTTGCGAGTATCATCCTGCAATCATCTTGATCTATCAGACACCATTGTGCGGGATATTATTGATTTAAAACCGTTTAATTCCCCTGTGAATATAAACATTATGGACATTACCGGCATCAGACTCATTGGTAGAATATACATAGATTGGAAACTAAACAATGTAAAAGAATTGATTCAAAGACAAGAATACAACTCTTTTCAGCATAAAGCAGAACAATATAGAGCCTTAAAACAAAATTTCAATGTTACCGGATTGTATTATGATGAAGACAAAGCATATTTAGAATTCAAACGAATGGAAGCTAAAGCAGTTTTGGTCATTAATAAACAAGAAGGTTTTTTAGGCAAAATATGGGGCTATTTAAAGTATGTAGCAAAAAAGCTGATACTTGATAATATGGGACTTTACGCTACCTCTCCTGAACGGGTTTTGATAAGCGTAGTTATCGCATGGTTTGGCTTTGGAATTCTATTTTTTCTCACTGAAATGGCTCACTTAGGAAATACCGTTTCAGCCGTTAATAATCCCGATCATTTATCCATTTTGTTCCAATCATTTTATCACAGTGCTATTACATTTTTCACTATTGGCTATGGCGATGTTTTTCCGGTGGGTTTATCGCGATTGGTTTCAGCTCTAGAAGGTTTTACAGGAGTATTCATGATGTCGTATTTTACCGTTGCCTTTGTAAGAAAGATACTAAGATAATTATCGTTTTTTTTCTCCTCAATCAATATTTTTCGTAAGTTTGCCTCAAATTTTAAGTTTATATTTTTATTTGTTATTCTATTAATTGAATTATATGAAAATTTCATACCATTGGTTAAAACAATATATTAACATTGATACTGCACCTGAGGAATTGTCTAAAATATTAGTTGATTTAGGATTAGAAGTCGAATCAGTAGAAACAGTTGAAAGCATAAAAGGGGGTTTAAAAGGCTTTTTAGTAGGTGAAGTAAAAGAATGCCAAAGGCATCCGAATGCCGATAAGCTAAGTGTGACCAAAGTTGATATAGGGAATGGTCCATTACTTGACATCGTTTGTGGGGCACCCAATGTAGCAGCAGGACAAAAAGTTATTGTGGCAACAATTGGAACTACTGTTTACACCCAAGATGGATCATTTGAAATTAAAAAAGCAAAGATAAGGGGCGAAAATTCAGAAGGCATGTTATGTGCGGCAGATGAAATTGGCATAGGAAATTCGCACGATGGCATATTGGTATTGCCCAATGATGTTAAAGTAGGGCTCCCTGCAGCAGAATATTTCAATGTTGTAAGTGATGTAGTTTTTGAAATTGGATTAACACCCAATAGAGTTGATGCGGCATCTCATTATGGTATAGCAAGAGATCTGGCTGCTTATTTTAGGTTAAATAAACAGGCAGTAAATTGTAAACTTCCTGATATATCGGGTTTTGGGGTTGATGACGAAACATTGAAAATACCTGTTACCGTAGAAAATCCACACGCCTGCCCCAGATACTGTGGAATAAGTATTTCTGGACTAAGTGTTAAAGAATCACCCGAATGGCTTCAAAACCGACTCAAGTCGATAGGAATGAAACCTATCAACAATGTAGTTGACATTACCAATTTTGTATTGCACGAACTTGGACAACCATTACATGCTTTTGATGCCGACAAAATAAAAGGCAAAAAAGTAATTATCAAAACTTATGAAGAAGGCAAAGAAATAACAACACTAGATGGTGTTACAAGAAAACTGTCATCATCTGACTTAGTTATTTCTGATAGCAATGATGCTATGTGCATTGCAGGTGTATTTGGCGGCTTAGAAACAGGAACTACAGAAAACACGAAAAATATATTTTTAGAAAGCGCCTATTTTCATCCGGTTTGGGTACGAAAAACTGCACGCAGACATATGTTGAGTACCGATTCGTCCTTTCGATTTGAGAGAGGAGCTGATCCCAATATGGCACCGATAGCTTTGAAAAGAGCAGCCATGCTCATAAAAGAATTAGCTGGAGGCAAAATATCTTCTTCTGTATTTGATTTTTATCCAGAACCCATAAGTCATCAAGCACTAGTATTACACTTTGATTATGTAAATAAACTTATAGGAAAAAAAATTCCTATTGATACCATCAAAAGCATACTTACCTCACTAGAGATTATAATTGAAAAAGAAACTTCTACTGAATTAGAATTATCTATTCCTCCATATAAAGTAGATGTAAAAAAAGAAGCCGACGTTGTTGAGGAAATCATGCGGGTATATGGCTATAATAATATTGAAATTCCCATTCAGCTAAAAGCTAGTTTAAACAATGCCGAAAAGCCTGATAAATACAAGCTGGTAAACATGATATCCGATTATTTATCAAGCAATGGCTTTAATGAGATTATGTCTAACTCATTAACAAAATCAGCATATTACAAAGATTCAGAAAAATATGCTTCCCGCATGGTAAGTATTGAAAACCCTTTGAGCGGCGATTTGAATTGTATGAGACAAAGTCTTATTTTCGGAGGTTTGGAAGCCATACAATTAAATAACAATCATAAAATCCAAAACATTAAAATATATGAATTCGGAAACATATATTGGATCAATGAAAGCTATAATGGTAGTGAAGTTCTAAAAAAATTCAAAGAAGAGCAGCACTTGGCATTGTTCATGAGTGGACTGAAACAAGAAGTTAATTGGAATAGTCCCGCATCATATAGTGATTTTTATTACCTCAAAGCATTTGTAAACAATATTTTATTCCGAATTGGAATTAACACTGATGCTATAAAGCAAGAAGGGCATCAATGCGAATATATTTCAGAAGGATTATCCTATGAAGTAAACAAAAAAACAATAGCAGTATTTGGTTATGTTCATCCTGCTCTTTTAAAAAAGATGGATATTAAAGGAAATGCATTTTATGCAGATATATGTTGGGACGCAATAATTCCTTTGATTACGAACCATGCGGTAAAATATAAAGAAATTCCTAAGTATCCTGAAGTTGAAAGAGACTTATCGATGTTGATTGATGAGCAAATAAAATTTGAACAAATAGAAAAAGCAGCCAGAAAAGCAGAGAAAAAGCTGTTGAAGGACATCAATTTATTTGATGTGTATAAAGGTGATAAAATTGAAGCAGGTAAAAAATCATACGCCATACGTTTTATGCTTCAGGATGAAAGTAAAACCTTAACAGATAAAGAAATTGAAACTGTAATGGAGCAGATCAGCAAGCAAATTAATATAGAAACAGGAGCCAAAATAAGGCAATAAATGAAAAAATCGGGCGCATCAAAATATTTATCCCTGGTAAAATTTAGTCATACCCTATTTGCTCTGCCCTTTGCCATAACAGGTTATGTGCTGGCCATCACCAAATATCCTTATTCATTTGAATGGAAGGTATTTATTCCAATTATACTGTGTATGGTATTTGCAAGAACTGCTGCCATGGCTTTCAATAGGTATTTGGACAGAGAAATAGATAAAAAAAATTTACGTACCTCACAAAGAGAAATCCCTGCAGGACTCATATCAGATTCATCGGCTTTAGTTTTTGTAATTATCAACGCCATTTTTTTTGTTGCAAGCAGTTATAGCATCAATATGCTGGTTTTTTATCTATCACCCATAGCTTTATTAGTAATTTTAGGATATAGCTATACCAAAAAATTTACCTCATTATGCCATTTTGTATTGGGTTTGGGTTTGTCATTGGCACCCATAGGCGCCTTTTTGTCGGTTACCTCCTATTTTGCAATCATGCCCATTTTATTGTCCCTGATTGTACTATTTTGGACAGGAGG
>JFJP01038739.1_pt1 | contig 15972 bp, 13 predicted proteins | sample 431651 | NCBI WGS metagenome assembly JFJP01 (sample SAMN02602958, study PRJNA72255) | Microbial mat metagenome, whole genome shotgun sequencing project. | biome: fresh water; feature: sink hole; material: water; isolation source: purple microbial (photo- and chemosynthetic) mats found in... | reverse complement strand
TGTAATATAATTTATGGGATGAGGAACAAGCACATATTCATTTGGACATTAATTTCATACTTAATGTAAGCTAATTTTGAATCCTTACTTATTGTTAGTGGTTAAACATAAACGCAAAGGTATCACTTCTTTCCGAAAGTCAAAAACCCGAACCAAAATCTAGGTCCGAGCGAAGGCCGCCAGGCCCCGCGAGAACGGCATCGGCGAAAATGTTCGGGACATTCGGCGGATTTGACAGCGCAAGCTGCTATATTCGCGGCAAAAGGCTGCCGGAAGCCCCGCGGCCAAAACCCATCCGCCCATGCCCAACTCCATCTTCCTGCAGATCTACGGCGACGGCGCCCTCGACCTGGCCGACCTCGGCCTGAGCCTGGCCCTGCTGGCCTCGCCCCTGCTCCTGGCCAGCCTGCTCCGCTTCTTCGGCCAGCTCGACATCGACGTGCGCACCGAGCGCAACTTCGAGCTGTCCCAGCAGACCCCGCCCGAGCCCAAGCCCGCCGACTGGATGGCGGCCTGGGCGGCCATGGCCTTCATGGGATGGGCCATGCTGTCCCTCCAGGGCACTCCCCACGGCTGGGCGCCCCAGCTCGGGGCCGGAATCGGAGCCGCCGCCATCGGCCTCTTCCTCTGCAAGCTCCTGCGCATGCTCAGCGCCCAGATCGACCACGAGAGCCGCTTCCTCATCGAGAACACCCGCCGCAAGACCGGACGCGTTTACCTGACCGTGCCCGCCAACCGCTCCGACCTCGGCTCTGTCAAGATCCGCGTCCAGGGCGGTTTCCGCGAGCTGAAGGCCATGACCGAGGCCGGCCACGACCTCGCGCCAGGCACCTCCATCGTCGTCGAGGAAATCGTCAACCAGGACGTACTGCTCGTGGCCAGCAACCGCGAGCGGCTGGCCGTCATGGCCTAGCAGGACAAGAGCCCCCACCCCTGCCCCACGAAGCCCCCGGAACGACCCCCGGGGGCTTTCGCTTTTCGAAGCCCGCCCCGGCCAGCGATGGGCGCTTCTCGCAGGCCGCGAAGAATATTCTATCGGCTGTTATTCGTTTTTTGCCGAAAGAAGAACGATTCGCGAAGCATGGCCACGCCCCGCGGCCCCTAAATTCGCGTCATCATGGAGCTGCACGAAAGAATCAGGAAATACCGCGAACTCAAGGGCCTCACGCAGGAGGGCATGGGCATCGAGCTGGGCATCGACTCGGTCAACTACGGGCGCATCGAGCGGGGAAAGGCCAAGATCACCATCGACCGCCTCAGCCGCATCGCCGAGATCCTCGAGCTCGAGCTCGACGAGCTCCTCGGCCTCGGCCAGGACCTGCCCCCCGGCCAGGACGACCTGAGGAAGAGCCTCTCCAACCTCAACGACAAGGTAGAGGCAGTGGCCAACTTCCAAGAATACCTCTTCTCGCAGATGAAGCTGGTGGCCAACCAGTTGCGCGAGATTGGCGAAATCATACGCAAGCAAAAGTAAGCCTCGCGAAGGCGTTTTTTTCACAACCACCATTCATTCACAAAAACCTTTTCAACATGAAGCAATTCAAAGTCATGCTGGCGCTGCTGGCGCTGGTCTTCAGCGGAACGCTGGCCCGGGCCAACTCGATGGACCTCGACAAGCCCACCGACGCGCAGGCCATGCTCGCCTACGCCGAGCGCATGGAAAATTTCGACAAGGCCGACCTTCAGGCCAAGGTCGCCGACCTGCCCTTGGTCGAGCGCATCAAGCTGGCGCGCATCGCCCATGCCGAGCTCAAGGCCTTCCAAGACTCCGAAGGCGCCGTGGCCCCGTCCAAGGCCGTGCTCTACATCCTGGCCATCTTCATCCCCCCCTTGGCCGTAGGCCTGGCCACCGACTGGCAAAAGCCCACCTTGTTCAACCTGCTCTGGACCTTCTTCTTCGGCCTTCCCGGCATCATCCATGCCTTCATCGTGATCAGCCGCGGTTGAAGCCTGGCTTTCAGGAACACCTTCTAAATTTTTGATTTAAAACAATTTGACATGAAAAAATTCCTCGTGCTCATGGCCGTGGCCGCCACATTGGCCACATCAATGTCGGGTTGCAAAGAAGAAGAGGAAGAAGTTGACCTGCGCGACCAAGCCGTGGGCAGCTTCACCGGAACCTCCGACCTCTACCTCAAAGACGAGAACGGCGGCTGGATCCCCCTCGGAGCAAACGCGGCCGCGACCTTCCAGGTCCGCAAGCACGCCACCAACACCGCCGCCGTCGAGCTCGTCTATGAGGGCGATGCCATCCTCTGCGACAAGGTGCTCGCCGCCGGCAACGGATTCGCCTTCGACATCCCCAGCCAGACGCCCTCGACGGACTTCACCATCGCGGGCGAGAACTACTGGGACCTTGGCGGCTCCATGTACCACGGCGCCTTCATCAGCGCCACCAAGACCTTCAGTTTCGCCTACTTCTACGAAGAAGTGAACGATGGAGTGTCCCACATCGTGCTCGAGACCGTCGAAGGCACCATGAACTGAGCCTCACCCCGACGGCCCTGAACCTCCGGCCCGCCCAGGAACCTGTTTTCCTGGGCGGGCTTCTCGCTCCGTGGCGGCCTGCCTCAGCGCTTGAGGATGTGGTTGATGTCGGCCTGGGCCAGGCAGGTCAGCACGATGTCGTTGATGTTGACGTTCGCGGGGCGGCTCAGGGCGAAGAGGATGGCCTGGGCCACGTCCGCCGGGTCGAGCGGCTGGTAGCCCTGGTAGCTCTGCATGGCCTTCTGCGCGTCGCCCTGGTGCCGCGCCAGGGTGAACTCGGTCTGGACCATGCCAGGGCTGATCTGCGTGACGCGGATGCCATGCGGCAGCAGGTCCAGCCGCGTGGCCTTGGTCAGGGCCTCGACGGCGTGCTTGCTGGCGCAATAGACGTTGCAGCCCGGGGCCACCTCGCGGCTGGCCACCGAGCCGATGTTGACCACATGCCCCGCCCCGCGGGCCACCATGCCTGGAGTGAAAGCGCGGGTGAGGTAGAGCAAGCCCTTGACGTTCAAGTCCAAAGTCGCGTCCCAATGGTCCAGGTCGGCCTCGTGGATCGGGCCCACGCCAAGGCCGGCGCCGGCGTTGTTGATGAGCACGTCCACCCGCGCGAAGTCCTCGGGCAGGCGGGCCGGGAGCGAGAGCACGCCCTCCTTGTCGCGCAGGTCCAGCGCCTGGGTCCAGACCGGCGCCAAGGGCGCGAGCTCTTCGGCCAGCGCCGCCAGCCGATCGGCACGCCGCGCCACGAGCACCAGGCCGTAGCCCTCCGCGGCCAGCAGCCGGGCCGTGGCCAGGCCGATCCCGGAAGAGGCTCCGCTCAACAACACGATTTTTCTTGGTTCATTTCGCATGGCAAGTCGTTTTTGGTGAGGCAGAAAGATAGCCCGAATGGAAGTCATGCTCCTCCAAATCTTTCGTTTTGTGCCTGCCAAGGGGTATCTTACGAAATTCTTTTTTCCACGAAAGGCACTAGAAATATCTTTGTCCACGAAAGGCACGAAAAGCACGAAAAAATCTTTGTCCACGAAAGGCACGCGGGGCGCGAAAGAGGTTTTGAACCAAAGGGTTTGGGAGCCTAGGGGACGAACATTTTTTCCACATCCATGAAAACGCGCCTGCCATGATTTGAATCATGTCGCCCCTTCGGGGCTGTTTGGGTGGTTGGCTTCGTTGCTACAATCATGTCGCCCCTTCGGGGCTGTTTTGGCGGTTGGCTTCGTTGCTGCAATCATGTCGCCCCTTCGGGGCTGTTTTGGGGGTTGGCTTCGTTGCTGCAATCATTTCGCCCCTTCGGGGCTGTTTTGGGGGTTGGCTTCGTTGCTACAATCATTTCGCCCCTTCGGGGCTTGTGAAGAGCGCCGCGGGGCGTGGCCTTCATTTCGCCGCAACCAGGCCGCGCCAGCCCGCGGCGGCAAAATCAATAGCGGCGGACTTCATTTCGCCGCAACCAGGCCGTGCCAGCCAACGGCGACAAAATCAATAGCGGCGGACTTCAGTCCGCCGCGACCAGGCCGCGCCAGCCCGCGGCGACAAAATCAATAGCGGCGGACTTCAGTCCGCCGCAACCAAGCCGCGCCAGCCCGCAGCGGCAAAATCAATAGCGGCGGACTTCAGTCCGCCGCGACCAGGCCGCGCCAGCCCGCGGCGGCAAAATCAATAGCGGCGGACTTCAGTCCGCCGAAGACCGGGCTGAGCAGGCGCCGGGGAACCGAGGCCTGGCGGGCGGCAGATGACGTGCCACCCGAAAACTTCGCGCTGGCGCGGTTCTTGAAGCCCGAACGGCCCGGAAGCCCTGCCCGCTGGCCGCGAAAGCCGCGCGGAAGCCTTCCGGGCCAGGGCTTCCGCACGCGGCAAAGTTCTCAGGCATTCCGAGCCGATGGCCTCGGGCGTTTCTGCCGAATTGCTTACTTTGATGCCTCGAACCTCCAACCCACCAATGGCTTGAAAAACCTCGTGCGCGCCCTGCTGCTCCTTTTCCTGCCGCTGCTGCTGGCCGCCCCGGCGGGCAGGGCCCAGCCGGTCACGCCCGACTGGGACAGCCTCAAGCTGTGGCTAGAGACCGTTCCGGCCGACACCGCGACCTTGGCCCACCTGCTGGGCATCGCCGACGCCAACTACCGCCAAGCCCCCGAATACGCCGAGAAAGTGGCCAACCGGGCCGCCCAGGTGGCCGAGACCGCGGGCGACCTCGTGGGCAAGGCCGACGCCCACCGCCTGGCCGGGAACGCCGCGTACCAGTCGGGCAACAGCCCCAAGGCCCTGGGACACTTCCTGGACGCGCTGAAGGTTTATGAGAAGATGGGCGACCTCCAGGGCCAGAGCCGGGTGCTCAACAACATCGCCATCATCTACAAGAACGACATGCGGTTCGACAAGGCCCTGGAGTACAACGACAAGTCGCTGGCCATCAAGGAAAAGCTGGGCGACCTGCCGGGGCAGAGCAGCTCCCACAACAACATCGGCATCATCCTGAACCACCTGGGCGAGCACGAGAAGGCCCTCGCGGCCTTCGAGAAAGCCCTGCGCATCAAGGTGGAGCTGGGCGACAGCCTCGGGCAGGCCAACGTCATGGGCAACATCGCCGACGTGATGCTGGCCCAAGGGCTGCGGCAGGAGGCCCTCGAGCGCTACGAGCAGACCCTGGCCCTCCAACTCCAGCTCGGCGACCTCGGCGGGGCCCTCAAGAACCAGCTCAACCTCGGCTCGCTGCTGCTCGACATGGAGCAGGACGAGCGCGCCCGGCAGTTGCTCCAGGACGCCGTCGGCGTGGCCGAGCAGATCGGCGCCGCGCCCATCGCGATGGACTGCCACCGGCTGCTCTCGCGGCTCGACCAGCGGCAGGGGCGCCTGGCCGAGGCCCTGGCGCACCACGTCCGGTTCTTCACCATCAAGGACAGCCTCTGGAACCTGGAGCAGGACAAGGCCATGGCCGAGATGCAGGCCCGCTTCGACTCGGAGCAGAAGGAGAAGGAGAACGAGCTGCTGCGCAAGGACAAGCTGGTGCAGCAGGCCACCATCGAGCGGCAGAACGCCGTGGTGACGGCCGTGCTCGTGGGCCTGGTCCTGCTCAGCCTGCTGGCCTTCATCCTGATCAGCAGCAACCGGGCCCGCCGCCGCGCCAACCTCCTGCTCAAAGAGCAGCAAAACGAAATCCTTTTCAAGAACCACATCCTGACCAAGCAGAAAGAGGAAATCGAGCACCAGAAGCGCTCGGTGGAGGAACAAAAGGAGGAAATCCAGCAGCAGGCCGAGGAGCTCGCCCTCAAGAACGAGCAGCTCGAGAAGATCGACCACATCGTCCAGACCATCAACAACGAGGTGCAGTTCGAGCGCCTGATGCAGTCCATCACCGAGAACCTCGGCCAGGTCGAGGGCGTCGAGGCCTGCGCCCTGCTGCTCTGGAACCCCGAGCGCCGAGGCTACGACCGCCGGGCCGCCCACCACTGGGACCAGCTCGAACGGCAATGGACGCCCGAGGCCATCCAGGCCGAGTTCTTCGCCCAGGGCCGCGTCGTGGACCAGGGCCTGTTCCTGGCCCAGGCCCAGGAAGGCGGGCTCGAGCTGCACCGGGTCATCCTGGAGGTGGACGTACAGGACAAGGAGCAGATCACCGAGGGATTCTTCATCCTGCAAAGCCGGCAGGGATTTCGACAATCCACCCTCAACCTGCTGGGCAACCTGCGCGAGCACCTGGTGGCGGCCTACATCAAGACCCAACTGCTGGCCAACCTAGAGGCCACGCTCAAGCACCTGCGCGAGACCCAGGAGGAGCTGGTCCGCAAAGAGAAAATGGCGTCCATCGGCACCCTGACCCAGGGCATCGTGGACCGGGTCATCAACCCGCTCAACTACATCAACAACTTCTCGGAAGTCAGCGGCGAGCTGCTCCAGGAAACCGGCGAGCTGCTCCAGGAGCTGCGCAAGGAGCTGCCCCCGGAGGCCGAGGCCGCCCTCGAGCTGGCCGACGAGCTGGACCAGGTCCGGCAAATGGCCGCCGACAACATGGCCAAGATCCTCAGCCACGGCAAGACGGCCACCCGCATCATCAAGGAGATGGAGGCCCTGCTCAAGCACAAGAAGCTCGACTTCCGCCCCACCCCTCTCCTGCCCCTGCTCGAGGACGCCCTGCGCGAGCAGGCCCAGGCCCACGCCGCCGAAGTCGCCCCCAAGCTGGAATGGCATTGCCCGGAAGCCCTGCCCGAGCTGCCCCTGTTCGCCCCCGACCTGCGGCAGCTCTTCGCGGCCCTGGCCAAGAACGCCTTCCAGTCGCTGGCCCAGAAGCAGAAGCGCCAGCCCGCCTTCCTGCCCGCGCTGAGCGTGGCCACCGGGCAGGACCCGCAGCAGGTCTGGGTCGAGCTGCGCGACAACGGCATGGGCATCCCCGCGGCCAACCTGGCCAAGATCTTCGACCCGCTCTTCACCACCAAGCCCACCTCCGAGGCCACGGGGCTGGGCCTCTACGTGGCGCAGGACATCGCCAAGGCCCACCGCGGACAGGTGCTGGCCAGCTCCGCCGAGGGCGAGTGGGCCTCCTTCCGCCTGGTCCTGCCCAAGGCCGCCGAAGCGGGAAACTAGGCCCGAGGCGTCGAAAGCTCGCGAATTTTGGGTAAATTTGATGTCCACAACCAACATCCAATTGCCCTATGGAAGAGCCTGCCATTGCCAAAAGACCTTTTTTCTGGCGCAGCTTCATCAGCTTCGGCTTGGCCTGGTCGTTCGCGATCATGTTCGTATCCGGATTCATCCTCTACATCGCCCCGCATGGGCGCGTGGCCAACAGCCTCGACTGGCACCTGCTGCTGCTCAACAGGGGGCAATGGCAGGTGTTCCACACGATATTCTCCTACGTGTTCGCCACTTTCGGCTTCCTGCACCTGTTCAGCTTCAACTGGAGGGCCTTCTGGTCGTACCTGAAAACCAAGCGCCTGGACGGCCTGCACCGCAAGCGCGAGTTCTGGCTCTCGATGGCCCTGACCGTGGGCATCTTCGCGGGCACCTACCTCAACTGGCAGCCTTTCCTGGGGGTGATGCAGATCGGCGACTGGGCCAAAGGCCAATGGCAGGCCGAGGCCGAGCCGCGCCCCCGCGTCAGCCTGCCCGCGGCGGCGGCGCCCGAAAGCGCCCAAGCCCCCGAGCCACAAGGCCAAGGCGCCGGCCTGGGCCGCATGACCCTCGCCGAGGTCGCCACGCTGCTCGGCACCACGCCCGAAGCCCTGGTGGCCAGCCTGCGCGACCGAGGCATCGTGGCCGGACCGACCAGCAGCCTGCGCTCCGTGGCCCAGGCCGCGGGAACGACTCCCGCCGAGCTCCTCGAGTCGCTCGAAGCCGTCGCGCTTCCCTGAAAGGCCTGCTTTTGGAGAAATTTGGGGAATGGCCTATTTTGCGGGTGCCATTCCGAACCAAACCATGCCATCCCAAGCCGAGCCCCCACCCCCAACAAGCCTTCGCCCGCCGCGAAAGGCCAAGGCCCGCCCATCGGCAGGGCTCGCCCTCCTGCTGGCTTTCGGCCTGGCCCTGCCCACGCTGGCCGCTGCGCAAGACAGCCTTCGGGTGCAGCTCAAGTGGACCCACCAGTTCCAGTTCGCCGGCTACTACATGGCCCAGGAGCTCGGCTACTACCGCGAGGCCGGGCTGGCCGTCAGCCTCCTGGAAGGCGGGCCGGGCATCAGCGACTACGAGGCCGTGCTCGAAGGCAGGGCCGACCTGGCCATCTGCGACGAGATAGCCATCCTCAAGCGCCTCGAAGGCGAGCCGCTGGTGCTCGTGGCAAGCCTGTTCCAGCACTCGCCCTACGTGGTGCTCACCACGGCCCAGAACAGCATCAAGAGCGCCAACGACCTGCTCGACAAGGCCATCGTGGCCAGCGAGAACCAGGGGCGCATCTCCCTGAAGGCCATGCTCGAGCACAACGGCCTCGACCCCGGGCGCATCCGCTTCGTGCCCAACGACGGCGACGCCCTGCGGATGATCCGCGACAGCCTGGCCGACGCGACGACGGCCTACGCCTCCCACGAGATGACCTACTTCGCCCTCGAGGGCCTGAAAGTGGTGTCCCTGCCTGCCCACGAGCAAGGCGCCGACTTCTACGGCGACCTGGTGGTCTGCCACGAAGACCTGCGCAAGCGCTCGCCCAAGGCCATCACCCGCTTCTGGGACGCCACACGCCGCGGCTGGGAGCAGGCCCTGGCCGACCCCCAGCGGGCCGCCGAAGTCGCCATCCTGCGCTACGGCGCCCGCCTCAGGCCCGAGCAGCTCGTGGCCGAGGCGCTGGCCATGCGCCACTTCGTGGAGGCCGAGGTCGCGCCCATCGGCACCGTCAAGCCCGAGCGCGTCGAGGACATCGCCCGCACCATCGTCCGGCTCTACCCCGAACGGGAGCTCGACATGGCCCGGCTCGACGGCTTCGTCTTCGCCCCGCGCACGCACGACGAGCGGCTCCTGCACTGGCTGCTGGGCCTTGCCGTGCTGGCCGCCCTGCTGGTCGGCGGGGTCGTGCTCTGGAACCGGCAGCTCCAACGGAAGGTGCAGCAACGGACGATGATGCTCAAGGAGGCCCTGCAAGAGCAGCAGGCCACCCAGGAGAAGCTCCGCCAGGCCCAGCGCGAGGCCGAGCAGGCCAACGCCCTCAAAAGCGCCTTCCTGGCCAACCTCTCGCACGAGATCCGCACGCCCATGAACGGCATCATCGGCTTCGCCGCCATGATCCGCGAAAGCCCCGGACTGCCCCAGCGCGCCCTCAAGTACCTCGACATCATCGACGCCAGCGGCAACCAGCTCCTGCACGTGATCAACGACATGGTCGAGCTCTCGCAGCTCCACACCCAGCAGGTCGAGTTCCACAAGCAATGCCGCCCCCTCAACCCCTTCTTGCGCGAGATCCACGACAACTTCCGCATGAGCCTCAGCCGCGAGTCCGTCCAGCGCGTCCACCTGGTCCTCTACGAGGCCATCGATTCGGACGAGTTCCAGGTCTGCCTCGACTTCGACAGGCTGCGCCAGATCCTCACCCACCTGCTGGGCAACGCCATCAAGTTCACCGAGGTCGGCAAGGTCGAGTTCGGCTACCAGCTCCGCGGCCAGCGCCTGGAGTTCTACGTCGAAGACACCGGCATCGGCATCCGCCCCGACCAGCACGAGCGCATCTTCGACATCTTCCACCAGGCCGACAACTCCCTGAGCCGCAACTTCGGCGGCACGGGCATCGGCCTGAGCATCTGCAAGGCCCTTGTCGAAGGCCAGGGCGGAAGCATCCGGCTCGAGTCCACCGTCGGGGTCGGCTCGCGCTTCCACTTCGACCTGCCGCTGGAGACGGTCTGACAAGATTGGTCGTCGAATGCTCTCAATTGACTTTGGCTCCTCCGAGATTCAGCATGTCCAAATTTCGCCCAGTTCCTTGACAACCAGCTTTCTCGATCGGCAGCCCATGCTTCGCGCATCCCCAGGCCCACGCCCCCCCACCCGGTTTCAAGCCCTGAAAATTTCGTCAAGGAAGTTGATGGTCCAAATTTTTGTTCGTAGCTTTGGCTTTCGTCGAATCCTTCCTCCCAGCCCAAGAACAGGCTTCCCTTCCTCAATCCACAACTGTGCTTAGGGTTACGAATTGGGTGGAAGAAATGGCCTCGGTTCCAATCGCGACAAAGTCAACTTCAAACAGAATAAATGAAACAAAAGAGAGAATTGCGATTGCGAAAAATCTAACCAAGCGCAATTTGACCCACCAAGAAACCGCAGAAGACGCAGGCTTGGCAGTTGAGCAACTTCGTGGTGACAAAGACTGACAGACGAGCTTCGACCAAAACCAACAACAAAATGACAGAAATAGAATTGATCGTTGACCTGCACCGAAACTCAGAACGGCAGGGTCCCGGAAGCGAAAAAGAAACGCTCAAGGCTCTGGACTGCATGGACTTGCCCAAGGGCAGAAAATTGAGGATCGCTGACATTGGCTGTGGTTCTGGTGGGCAGACGCTCACGCTCGCCAAGCGCTTGGACGGAGAAATCGTCGCGGTGGACTTGTTCTCGGAATTTCTGGACGAGTTGAACGAGAAATCCGGAAAACTTGAGCTGAAAAGCAAAATCACCACCCTTCAAATGTCAATGCACGAATTGACTTTTGCCCATGAAGAGTTTGACATCATCTGGTCGGAAGGTTCGATTTACAATGTTGGATTCAAGAACGGAATCACCCATTGGAAAGACTATCTCAAAAATGGCGGCTATTTGGCGGTCAGCGAAATCACATGGACAACCAATTCCCGACCCAAGGAAATCGACTCCTTTTGGAAGCACGAGTATCCCGAAATCGACATGGCTTCAAACAAAATAAAAATACTGGAAAACAGCGGATACACCCTCGTTGGATATTTTTACTTGGCACAAAGCAGTTGGATTGAAAATTACTACAAGCCGTTGCAAGCACGATTCAAGGAGTTTCTGGAAAGAAACAACAACTCCGAACTTGCAAGGCAAGTTGTTGACGATCACAAATTTGAAATCGACTTGTACCTGAAATTCAAAGACTATTTCAGCTATGGATTCTACATTGCCAGGAAAAATGAGTAGGCGGATATATCGATTTTGCTGGATAAGCTGATTTTCAAGAAAACTTGTCTTTTGATCCATGTTATTTTACAAATTCATGGGTCAAAATAAGGCAATAAGGTTATTTTGACTCCGCCAATTGATTTGCTACTAAGGTTTTACCCAAAAATAAGGTCTTGTCACTCTTTCTACGATAAAACCTTAGTAGAAATTCTAACCCGTAATGAAGACAACCTTATTACCTTATTGATCCAGAAATCCTAGGGCTGGCAAGGGTTGCTTGATGTTATGTTCGGTGGTTCGGGAATTTCAGCTTTGAACGCAATTGGGTACAAGCCCTACGGGTTGAAAGTGGCAGGCAAACCAAGGTTTGGGAGCTTAATTTTCTTCATAGTAGTACGAGTAGTCAATGCCTTTCATATACATTTCGCGGCTGTGTATATCGGTGGTTAAGGCACGCTCAATGAGTTTCAAAATTTCGCTGCTGTCCACGGTGCTGATTATCATCGCGTTCATATAGTCCACTTTGGGTATTTTGCTCCAGTCCACACAGCATCTCAGGTGCTTTTTCAGCATCAAATCCAGCCAGATTCTGGTGCTTCTGCCATTGCCTTCCATAAAGGGATGAGCCTTGTTCATCTCGGCATACTTTACGATGATTTCTTCCAGTGTGGTCTGCGACATGGAATCTATTTGTTGCAATGTGCTTTTTAAGTGCTGGGCATACACAAATTGATAACCTCCCTTTGAAATGCTTTTTGTCCTGATTTGCCCCGCAAAATCATACAAGCCACCAAAAAGGTATGCGTGTATTTGTTGTAAGCCCTTGCAGGTGCCTACTTCAAATTCATTGATCAAATTGCTTTCAAAAAGGGTATAGGCCTTCTTTTTGCTTTGCCCGTCAATGCTGGTATCGCTGTAAAGAAACCAATCCAAAAACTTTGCAGCTTTGTTGTTGGGAAAAATTTTGGATAGTTCAACAATCCCCTCACTATCCAACATATCGGTTCTGTACTTTTTGCCGTCGGAAGCAGTTAGCTTCAGTTGGGTAGTGGCACTAACCAACTGACTGTTTTCTTTTTTTAGTTTAGCCTTGAGGTATTTCCAATAGTTTCTAACTTTTGGGTAGTCGGGTTCTTCGTTTAGCACGCCCACAATGTCCAACACGCTAAACCACCACTTGGAGTGTTCATCATCCCAAACGGCACGTACCTCACGCTCGCCGAAGAATCGAATGGATATTTTGGTTTTAGAACTCATAGCCAATTGTTGCCAAATATTGTCTTATCACTTCATCCAACCCATTGGCTTTCTGCCCTTTCTCTAAATGGGTCGAAGTGAGCAATTGCATTTTTTCATCCAATGCCTGTCCTTCGTTTTACACTATCCGTCGGACCTTCGAATGGGCAGGCTCTGGAAGTTCGGGAGGCTATGCCCGTCGCGCCTAGCCCCTTGAAATCCGCGATCGTCAAAGGCAGCCTGTTCATCGGGTGTTTCATTTCCAAATCTACAAACTAAATCGTCGAAAAGAAACTGCCGAGGCGGTTTTTCACGGCGCACGCGGGTATCTTGGTCAGGGGGGGGCTTATGGGCAGCCTCATACCAAGTTGCTATCAAGGTCGATACAAACCGCGCTCGTTGTTGAAAGATACGAAACATCATTTTTCGACAAAAGAGGGCTGCCATGCCCATCCCGAAGGGATGGAATACCAATAGCCACGGACGAAATCCGGGGATCAACGAACCACACCGGAACCAGAACCCCGTAGGGGTTCAATGCGAAAACCTAGACCTAAACATCAATCTCTCACGTTTGATAGCGGTTGGGTATCAGGTGCTTTTTCAGCATCAAATCCAGCCATATGCGGGTGCTTCTGCCATTGCCTTCCATAAAGGGATGAGCCTTGTTCATCTGGGCATACTTTAAGATGATTTCTTCCAGTGTGGTTTGCGGCATGGAATCTAGCCTTGTTAAAGTTTCATTTTGTTTACTCTCCTACTCTTTTCAAAATTTGATCCTTGAGTCCTTCTGACATTCTGAAATCAACACCTTCCAATTTTTCGATAATGGGCTTTATTCGGTTTAGAACTCCTATTTCTTTTGCTCTTATCATCACCCCCAAGATGCCTGTAATTTTGATTCCCAATTTGTTAGCTATCCCCCGTCCCTTTTTTTCATCAATAATCAATAAGCTGGATTCGTTTTCTAAGGCCAATGCTATTCCACTCGACTCACCCTTATCCAATTCAAGGTTCAGCAACTTGATTTTTTGTGCATCCTTTATTTTTTCAACCCTTATCCAATCTGGAGTTCCAAGCCCGTATTCTTCTGCGATTTCTGGTGTTATCACGACTTCTCCATATACCCTCTTCAGCAGTTCTATTTCACCGATATTGGTTAGGGCGATCAAGCTGCTTGTGCCTGAGATAATTATCTTTTCAGGCATTCTTCACGTCCTCTTCTAACTCTTCATAATCATATCCGAACAAGGAAACATTGTACCTGCCAAGCAGCTCAACAAAAGATCTTTTGGTTATACCTACCAATTCCGCTGCTTGTCCAGAGCTCAATTTGCCCTCTTCAAATAGTTTTGATGCTAACAGCATCTTTAGCTCAAAATCACTCATTTTCAAGCTATCTGGTATTTGAACGGTTAGCACACTCATGTTGGGTTCTTAATGAATCGTTTGGGTCAAGAACTTGTCAATGTTTCGCAAATCAGCACACAGCCATTGCTTGCAGTATCTTGGTGGCTACCCACAAGCATCGAATGCAAAGCTCCCAAAATCGCACCGTTGCCGAACGTTCCATTCGACAGCATGAGGAGGTTTGGCAGGCTTTTGGACCTGGACATCGGCGATTTTGAAGGGCGGCCTCTTCATCGGGTGTTTGCGGCTGGCTAGAGACAAAGCTACAACTTAGACCTTGGAAAAGCAAGCTCCAGGACGATTTTTCTGGCTTTTGTTCTCTTCTGGCTCGGTGCCGCTTGGGCTCTCCACGCGCTTGGGCTTCGATGCAAAGCCAGCGCGTGGCGGCCTCAAAAGCCGCTGCAAAAGGCCGATGCCCGCGCTGGGCGACGCAGAAGCCCCAAAGTCCGGCCAAGGGCTCGGGCTTTGGGGCGAAGTTTCGATGCGGTAAAAACGGCTGGCGCCTATCCCTTGACGCGGTTGAGGGCCAGGGCCTTGAGCATGGATTTGGGCAGGGGCTTCTCGGGCGCGCGCTTGGTGAGGTCCAGGAAGATGCCGAACTGCTTGGCGATGGGGATCTTGTAGGTCTCGACCAGCTCGATCAGGGTTCCGTCGGGGTCCTCGGTGTAGGCGAAGCGCCCGGCGGCCTCGCCCATGTCGAACGCCCCGCCCGAATCGACGGTGAACTGCTGGCCTGCCGCCACGACGTCCGCCCGCAGGCGCTCCATGCCGACCACGTCGAAGCAGAGGTGGATGAAGCCGAGGTCGCCCCAGAAGCGGTTCTCGTAGATCTTGCGGGCCGGGCGGTCGAGGGCCTGCACCAGCTCGATGCGACTGGGACCCATCAGCTCGGAGAAGGGCCCGGTGCGGGGCTTTCCGTGCCCGAGCAGGACGCGGCGGAAATGGCCGGTGCCTCCGGGCAGGGCCGCCAGGTCGGCGAAACTGCCTTCCTCGTCGTGCAGCACGGTGTCGTAGCCGAGGACCTTCTCGTAGAAGGCCATCGACTTGTCGATGTTGGAAACGCCCAGCATGGCCCCAGAAGGCCCGCCGGTGAGGGAGGTGCGGTAGTCGCTGAAAAAGTGCGGGAAGTCCTCGACCTCGAACAGGTTGCCCCAGGGGTCGCGGACGAAGAAGTGCTCGGTTCCCCAGGGAGTGCGCGAAAGCTCGCCCACCAGGTCGAGGCGGCGGGTCTTGTAGGCGGAGTAGGTGGCGCGGACGTTCTTGGACTTGATCTTGCAGACGTAGATGCCCAGGTCGCCGAGCTGGAGCTCGAACTTGGGCGCCTCGGGCACGCGGCTGAGGTACTGCCAGATCTCGAAGCCGCCGCCGCCCTGCATGTTGATGGCCAGGATGGCGTGGCGCTCCTGGGGCATGTTGCCCGTGTAGGGAAGCATCAGGTCGGCGATGCCGGGCGCGTCGAACATGGGGATGTCCATGCCGAAGTTGCGGCGGTACCAGGCGAAGGCCTCGTGTACGTCGGGGATGCCCACGCCCACCTGCTGTATTCCACTGATGATTTTTTCCATGGGGTCTCGTTTTTTCGATTTGTCGGATTTGCCAACAAAGATAGGAAAAACCGCGGCGCGGGAAAGCCCCTCGCCCCAGGCGCTGGCCATTGGCAGCCCATCCCCGCGCCCGACCACTGCGCCCTGGGCCTGAAAAGCCCCAAGGACAAGCTCAGCTTCCCGATCGAGGGCATGGCCTACGGCAGCACCAGCATGAGCAGCGTGCTGATTTCGGAAATCTGAAGCCCTCCGGCCCGCGTCCTGGCGGAAACGGCCAGCATCGCCCAAAAGCATCAAGGCACATAATTTTAAAACACAATGCACATAGAAAAAACCATGTGCTTTTTTCGTGAACAGAATAATTTTCGTGCTGTTCGTGACTTTCGTGGACAAAAAATGTCCTGGACAAAAAATTTCGTGTTCTTCGTGCCTTTCGTGGACAAAAATGTCCTTGACAAAAAATTTCGTGTTCTTCGTGCCTTTCGTGGACAAAAAATGTCCTGGACAAAAATTTCGTGTTCTTCGTGCCTTTCGAGGACAAAAAATGCCCTTGACAAAAAAATTTCGTGTTCTTCGTGCCTTTCGAGGACAAAAAATGCCCTTGACAAAAAAATTTCGTATTCTTCGTGCCTTTCGTGGACAAAAAATGCCCTTGACAAAAAATTTCGTGCTCTTCGTGCCTTTCGTGGACAAAAAATGCCCTTGACAAAAAAATTTCGTTTTCTTCGTGCCTTTCGTGGACAAAAATGTCCTT
>JFJP01002034.1_pt1 | contig 15974 bp, 17 predicted proteins | sample 431651 | NCBI WGS metagenome assembly JFJP01 (sample SAMN02602958, study PRJNA72255) | Microbial mat metagenome, whole genome shotgun sequencing project. | biome: fresh water; feature: sink hole; material: water; isolation source: purple microbial (photo- and chemosynthetic) mats found in... | reverse complement strand
AAGCAGCGGAACGGCAAGGCGGTTGACCATGTCCCATGATAACGCACTGAAGGCCTGCCGGACCTGACTTAAAATACAGGGGAGGCTGGAGTGTTAACGCAGAGCTGCCGTATCGAGTCGGTCCAAAGCAATACGAAAGTAAAAGCTAATCATAAATTGTATTAAGTTTAACTTTTAATAGTTTATTTCCGCTCCTAAACTGGGGATATTTCCAAATGAACGAAAAAACGATGAGCCCGAATAGTCCGGTCGAGCCTGATGCAACGGGCACTACGCCCTTGCAGGCGGTCATTTTCGACGTCGACGGGACGCTGGCCGACACCGAACATAATGGCCACCGCATTGCATTCAACCGGGCATTTGCCGAATTCAATCTCGACTGGCACTGGACACCCGAGGTGTATGGCGATTTGCTCACTCTTGCCGGCGGCAAGGAGCGTCTGCGCTTTTATGCGCAGACGCATGCTCCGGACCTGCTCGGCCGTCTCGATCTCGACACCTGGGTCGCCCGTCTGCACCAGCTCAAGAACGAATACTATTCGGCGCTCCTGCTGGCTGGCGCCATTCCTCTGCGGCCCGGCGTTGCCCGGCTGATTCACGAACTGCGCGAGGCCGGCATCCGTCTCGCGATCGCCTCGACGACCACGCCGACCAGCCTGCAAAGTTTGATCATGGCCCATTTCAAGTACGAAATGATGTCGCTTTTTGAAGTCATCGGCGCCGGCGATCTGGTGACCCGAAAGAAGCCGGCGCCGGACCTCTATCAGTGGGTGCTGCGGCAAATGAACCTGCCCCCAGAAGCCTGCCTGGTGATCGAGGATTCGTCGATCGGACTGGCCGCCGCCCGCGCGGCCGGCCTGCCGACGCTGATCACGGTCAGCGCCTATACCGCCGGCGGCAACTTCGATGGTGCGCTGAGCGTGGTTTCGGATCTGGGCGAGCCGAATGCCCCGGCGCGGCACATCGGTGGTTCCCCACTCAGCGGGGCCTGCGTCGATCTGGCACAACTGCGAACCTGGCACCAGGCGTTCACGGCGGCAGCGCCGCCAGCGGACGCCCGGCCCGCCTGACCCATATCCCTATCGCCACGCCAATGACATCATGGATCAATCGAAGCGCTACGCCGACCTGGCCCTGAACGAAGAGGATCTGATAAAGGGCGGCCGGCACATCCTGGTGGCCTACACGATGCAACCCCGGGCCGGGACGGGCTATCTGGAAGCGGCGGCACATTTTGCCGCCGAATCATCAACCGGCACCAATGTCGACGTGTCGACCACCGACAGTTTCACCCGGGAGCTTGACGCGCAGGTTTACCACGCCGATGCCGCAAACGGCGAACTGCGCATCGCCTTCCCGCTTGAACTCTTCGACCGCAACATGAGCGACGGCCGTTTCATGCTGGTTTCCTTCCTGACCTTGGCCATCGGCAACAATCAGGGCATGTGCGATATCGAGCACGCCAGGATGATCGACTTCCACATGCCCGAACGGGCCATCCAGATGTTCGATGGTCCGGCCAGGGACATCTCCGACCTGTGGCGCATTCTCGGTCGCCCGGTGAAGGATGGCGGCTACATCGCCGGCACGATCATCAAGCCCAAGCTCGGCCTGCGTCCCCAGCCCTTTGCCGAAGCCGCCTACCAGTTCTGGCTGGGCGGCGATTTCATCAAGAATGACGAACCCCAGGGCAACCAGGTTTTCGCGCCGATCAAAAAGACACTGCCCCTGGTCTATGACGCCATGAAGCACGCCCAGGACGAAACCGGCGAAGCCAAGCTGTTCTCGATGAACATATCGGCCGACGACCACTACGAAATGTGTGCCCGCGCCGACTTTGCCCTCGAAACCTTCGGCCCCGACGCCGACAAGTTGGCCTTCCTGGTCGACGGTTATGTCGGCGGCCCCGGCATGATCACCACCGCGCGTCGCCAGTACCCCAACCAGTATCTGCACTACCACCGCGCCGGTCACGGCGCCGTGACCTCGCCTAGTTCAAAGCGTGGCTACACGGCCTTCGTGCTGGCCAAGATGAGCCGTCTGCAGGGCGCTTCGGGCATCCACGTCGGCAGCATGGGATACGGCAAGATGGAAGGCGAAAACGACGACCGCATCATGGCCTATATGATCGAGCGCGATGAGTGCCAGGGGCCGGTTTACTACCAGAAATGGCATGGCATCAAGCCGACCACGCCGATCATTTCCGGCGGCATGAATGCCCTGCGTCTGCCCGGTTTTTTCGCCAATCTGGGCCACGGCAACATCATCAACACGGCCGGCGGCGGCGCCTACGGCCACCTCGACTCACCGGCTGCCGGTGCGCGCTCGCTGCGCCAGGCCTACGCCTGCTGGAAGGCCGGCGCCGACCCGATCGAGTGGGCCAGGGAACACCGGGAATTCGCCCGTGCCTTCGCCTCCTTCCCGCAGGATGCCGACATGCTCTTCCCCGGCTGGCACGGGAAGCTCGGAGTGGCGTGACAAACTGACGGACGTGATCGACCGGAAACGACTTTTAATTTGAACTTGAGGGAGAACAGGTGACTACTTCAGTTTATGGTGTTTGGGACGGCGAGGTTCACGATTTTCGCCGCACACAGTCGGGCGAGCCGCCATCCGTTCTGAAAGGCCTGGAGGACTTTGCGCCCTACAACAAGACCAAGGCCTTCATTGCCGACCGCGGCTTTCTGGTTTTTGAGCGCGACACCAGTCTGGTCGAAGCCTTCAGCCAGTACATGGCGCAGGCGGCCAGGGAATCCTGCGGCCGCTGCGCGCCCTGCCGTGTCGGCACACAGCGCATTCGCGACCTGCTGCAGGATTTTTCCGGCGGTTCGACCGGAAAAGGCATACTCGAAAGTGTCGAAGAAATTGCCCGGCAGATCACCGACACCTCGCTGTGCGGCATGGGGCAATCCTGCGCCAGGGCACTGCTCGATGCCCTGCAGCACTTCCGGAGTGAATTCAAGCCGCTGACCCCGGCCCAGGCTGTTTTCCAGCACAGCTTTGTCTATACCACGGCGCCGTGCATCGAAGCCTGCCCGTCCAAGGTCGATGTGCCGAGGTACATCGACGGCGTCAAGGGCGGAAAATTTGACTTCGCCCTCGGTGTGGTTCTCGACAAATACCCGATGGCCGCCACCTGCGGCCGGGTGTGTGTGCGTTTCTGCGAGACCGCCTGCCGCCGCAGCGCGGCCGAGGGTGCCGTGGGTATCCGCATGCTCAAGCGCTACGCCGCCGACCAGGCGATCACCAACGACCGCCTGCATTTCACGAAGAGCCCGCTGCAGCACAACAAGCGCGTGGCAATCATCGGCGCCGGACCGGCCGGCATCACCTGCGCCTACAAACTGTTGCTCGATGGCATCCAAGTCGACGTGTTCGATGCCCAGAAAGCCGCCGGCGGAATGGCCTCGATCGGCATTCCCAGTTACCGGCTGCCCAAGGATGTGCTCAAGGCCGAAAGCGAAGACATCGTGCGCCAGTTGGGCGGCGAATTCCACTACGGCAGGGTATTGGGTCAGGGTTTTACCGTCGATGACCTGCTGGCCAAGGGCTACGACGCGGTATTCCTCGGTTACGGCGCGAGCCAGGGCACTCTGCTCGGCATCCGCAACGAAGACCCGAAGCTCGCCGGCTATGCTTCCGGTGTCGACTTCCTGCTCAAGGTGCACCAGCATGTCGAGTATGGCGAGCCGTTTGCCGTCCACGGCGACGTGCTGGTGGTCGGCGGCGGCAACGTGGCGATGGACTGCGTGCGTTCGGCCCGGCGCATGGGCGCACGCTCGGTGCACCTGATCTATCGGCGCACGGTCGAAGACATGCCGGCCGAACGCGACGAAGTCCTCGCCGCCGAACACGAAGGCGTCATCTTCCATTGCCTGACCAATCCGTCCGGACTGGTGGTGGACAACGGCAGAGTCACCGGGGTGGATCTGGTCCGGATGCGCCAGACGGACCGCGACGCCAAAGGCCGGCGCAATGTCGAGGCGGTGCCGGGATCGGGATTCGTGATGAATTGCGATCTGGTGGTGGCCGCCATCGGCCAGCAGGTCGACAAAAACGTCCTCAAACCGGAAGAAGGCATCGAACTGGATCGCTGGAACTGCATCACGGTCAATCCGGACACGCTGGAAACCTCGCGCAAGGGAGTGTTTGCCGGAGGCGATTGCGTACTCGGGCCATTGACGCTGGTCAATGCACTGGATCACGGCGAGCGTGCCGCGGCCAGCATCCGCGACTATCTGCTCAATGGCGAAGTGCATATCAGACCGGCGCGCCGGATGCAGAATCTGCTGGCCAGAAACCGGCTGCTCGCCGATGAATGCCTGCAAACCATGCCCTTGCACAAGAAACCGGTCACGGTCCCGGAGCTCGATGCGGGCGAACGGATCAGTCACTTCAAGGAAGTGGACCGGGTGATCAGCAAGGAGATGGCTTACGAAGAAGCCAGTCGCTGCCTGCGCTGTTACCGCCTCTATTCGGTGGTCACCGAAAAACAACTCCCGCGCGAGACCCCTGCGGGCCATAGAGAACCAATTTTCCCCGAGTAAACGCCCATGAAAGCCCATATCAACGGCAAGGAACTCTCTTTCGAGCCCAATGAAACCATTCTCGAGGTGGCCCGGAAAAACGGAATCTTCATCCCGACGCTGTGCGAATTGAACGATATCGACCACACCCCGGGAACCTGCCGGGTTTGTCTGGTCGAGGTCCGACAGGGCGAAGCGGCCGGACTGAAGTACATGACCGCCTGCGACACCCCGATGACCGAAGGCTGGAAAATCATGACCCGCACGCCGAAGGTGCAGGAGATGCGCCAGTTGCAGATGGAAATGATCATGGCTGATCACCATCAGGACTGCGCCTCGTGTCCACGCAACGGCAATTGCGAACTGCTGGCGACCGCCAACTCGGTCGGCCTGAAGCAGGTTCGCTTCCACTACACGGAGGGCTGGGAGAATCTCGAGCCCGACCAGGGCAGCCAGCCGGTGATCTACGACCGCAGCCGCTGCATACGCTGCCAGCGCTGCGTCGCCGTCTGTCGTACGGTGCAGGACGTCGACGCACTGGAGCTGGCCGGCTGGGGCAACACCGCCGGCGTCCGGCTCAAGGGCGGCTCGGTGGCCGCCTCGCCGTGCGTAACCTGCGGCCAGTGCGTCATGGTCTGCCCGACCGGCGCGCTGTCCGAGCGCGACCAGACGCAGGAAGTTCTGGATTACCTGGCCGACCCCGAAATCGTCACCGTCTTCCAGACGGCACCGGCCATTCGTGTCGGGATCGGCGAGGAGTTCGGCCTGCCGCCGGGAACCAACGTCGAAGGCCAAATCATCGCCGCATTGCGCCTGATGGGCGCGGACATCATTCTGGACACCAACTTTGGCGCGGACGTCGTCATCATGGAAGAAGGCACAGAACTGCTCGGCCGGCTGAAGAAGAGCAGCCGGCCGACCTTCACCTCGTGCTGCCCGGCGTGGATCAACTTTGCCGAAAAGCACTACCCGCAAATCCTGCCGCTGCTCTCCAGCACCCGTTCGCCACAGGCGGTGATGGGCAAGATCGCCAAAACCTACCTGGCCGAGAAGCGTGGCATCGATGTGCAGAAGATGCGCATGATTTCAATCATGCCGTGCACGGCCAAGAAGGAAGAAGCCGCCCGCCCCGTTCTGGGTGAGAACGGCGTCCCGGACGTGGACATCGTGCTCACCATGCGCGAGTTTGCCCGCCTGCTGCGGCGCGAAGGCATTGATCTCAAGCTGCTTGAGCCTTCTGCCTACGACGATCCGCTGATGAGCGAATATTCCGGTGCGGCGGCCATCTTCGGCACCACCGGCGGTGTCATGGAAGCGGCGGTGCGCACCATGTATTACGTGATCAACCACAAGGAACTGGAGCACATTGAAGTGGCGCAACTGCGCGGTTTCGAGAACGTGCGCTCGGCCAACGTCAATCTCGGCGGCGAGTACGGTGAGATCAAGGTGGCCATGTGCCACGGCCTGAAGGGCACGCGCCGGATTGTCGAGGCCGTGCTGGACGGATCGGCGGATTTCGATTTCATCGAAGTAATGGCCTGTCCGGGCGGTTGCGTTGACGGCGGCGGCACCCTGCGTTCGAAGAAGTCGTACATTCCGCACGCCATGAAGCGCCGCGAGACGATCTTCAACATCGACCGCAAGACCAAGGTGCGCCAGTCGCACAACAACAAGCAGGTACAAAAGCTCTATGCGGATTTTCTGGATGCGCCGCACTCGGAAAAGGCGCACCATATGCTGCATACGCACTACAGTTCCCGGCCGTGCGGCGTTCTTGCGGACATCCAGGCGGCCTGGGATGAGCTGAAGAAACAGGGTGGCAGCTAGGAGTGATGCCATGACATCAAAATTTGTCATCCCCGCGCAGGAGGGGATCCAGAACCAAGACTGTAACTGGATTCCCGCTTTCGCGGGAATGACGGCTTAAAAGGTGGTGCAGCGCAAGGGAAAGGCACGAAAATGATCGATTACCGGACAAATGACTGGCTGAATGCGGACGAAGTCGGAGATGTATTGCACGCCGCCGTGCGCGACGATGGAAAAATTCGCCAAGTGCTGCAAAAGGCGCGCGAGCTGAAAGGCCTGGACATGGCCGATGTGGCGACCCTCTGCCACACCACCACGCCGGAGCAGGTCGAGGAACTGTTTGTCACCGCGCGCAGCGTCAAGGAGCAGATTTACGGGCACCGCATCGTCCTCTTTGCCCCGCTCTACATCTCCAACGTCTGCGGCAACGAGTGCACCTACTGCGCCTTCCGCGCCTCCAACAAGAGCTTGCCGCGCACGGCGCTGGACAAGGCCGGCATTCAGCGCGACACCGCCGAGCTGATCCGCCAGGGGCACAAGCGCCTGCTGCTGGTGGCCGGCGAGGGCTATTCCGCTGCCAACGGCGGCTTCCAGTACATTCTCGATGCCATCGCCTCGGTCTATGAAGTCACCGACACTACCGGCAACATCCGCCGGCTCAACGTCAACCTAGCACCGCTCGAGGTCGAGGAATTCCGCCTGCTCAAGGACGCCGGCATCGGTACCTACCAGCTGTTCCAGGAAACCTATCACCGCGACACCTACGCCGCCGTGCATCTCTCCGGAAAGAAGCGCGATTACGACTGGCGTGCCTCGGCGCTCGACCGCGCCATGCAGGCCGGCGTCGACGATGTCGGCATGGGCGTGCTGTTCGGCCTGCACGACTGGCGTTTCGAGATCCTGAGCCTGATGCAGCATATCCGGCACCTGGAGGACACCTTCGGTTGCGGTTGCCACACCATCAGCGTGCCGCGCATCGAACCGGCCGACCACTCCGAACTGTCCATGGCACCACCGGCGCAGGTTTCCGACACCGACTTCAAGAAAATCATCGCCATCCTGCGCCTGGCCGTACCCTATACCGGCCTCATTCTGTCGACGCGCGAATCGGCGGACATCCGCCGCGAATGCTATGCCCTCGGCGTGTCACAGATTTCCGCCGGCAGCCGCACCAATCCGGGCGGCTACAGTGAAGGCGAGTCAGCACACGAACATGCGGCCGGCCAGTTCCAACTCGGCGATCACCGCTCGCTAGAAGAAGTCATACAGGAACTGGCCAGCATGGGCTTCATCCCGTCGTTCTGCACGGCCTGCTACCGGCTCGGCCGCACTGGGCAGGATTTCATGGATCTGGCCAAGCCCGGCCTGATCAAGCTCAAATGCGACCCCAACGCGGTGACGACCTTCCAGGAATACCTGATCGACTTTGCTTCGCATGCAGTGCGCTGCGCGGGCGAAAAAGCCATTGACTGCGAACTCGACGGCATGGGCGTCAAGGCGCGCCGGACGTCGGAGCGCATGCTGACCAAGATCCGCTCCGGCAAGCGAGACGTGTTCTGTTGAGCGGGTGTGAAATGACCTTGCGCACCGAAACCGACTCACTCGGCGATTTTCAGGTACCCAAGGACGCCCTGTATGGTATTCACACGGCACGGGCGCTGGTGAACTTTCCGCTCAGCGGTCAAGCCTGCGCGCCGGGGCTGATTCGCGGCATGGCCCTGGTCAAACTGGCGTGCGCGCAAACCAATGCCGCGCTCGGCTACCTGCCGAGCGATCCCGCCGCGGCCATCGGCCAGGCATGCAGCGAACTGGCCGAAGGACAGCATCGCGACGCCATCCTCGTCGACGCCCTGCAGGGCGGCGCCGGCACCTCGCTCAACATGAACGTCAACGAGGCCCTGGCCAACCGCGCCGAAGAAATCCTCGGCGGGCGGCGTGGCGAGTACCGGCGGGTGCACCCGATGCACCACGTCAACCTGCACCAATCGACCAACGACGTGTTCCCGACCGCGCTGCGCATTGCCGCCATCGACAGCCTGCACCGGCTGGAGAAAGCCATTGCCGCACTGCAGACGGCTTTGCAGGCGAAGGAAGGCGAATTTTCCGGCATCGTCAAGGTCGGCCGCACGCAGTTGCAGGACGCCTGCCCGGTGACGCTGGGGGCTGAATTCTCGGCCTGGGCCGAAGCCTTTGGACGCGACCGCTGGCGCGTGTTCAAGTGCGAGGAACGTCTGCGTGTGGTTAATCTCGGCGGCACAGCGATTGGCACCGGGCTGACTGCGCCGCGCGAGTATATTTTTCGCGTCAGCGAAAAGCTGCGCGAAGTCACCGGACTGGGCCTGTCGCGCGCCGAGAATCTGGTCGATGCCACGCAGAATGCCGATGTCTTTGTCGAGGTGTCGGGCATCCTCAAGGCACACGCCGTCAACCTGTTCAAGATTTCCTCCGACCTGCGCCTGCTCGCTTCCGGCCCGCTCGCCGGACTCGGCGAGATCGCGCTGCCGGCGGTTCAAGTCGGTTCGAGCGTGATGCCGGGCAAGGTCAACCCGGTAATCTGCGAGGCCGTCGGACAATCGGCGCTGCAGGTCATCAGCCAGGACATGGCGATAACGCTGGCCGCGCAGTCCGGGCAGCTTGAACTCAACGCCTTCCTGCCGCTGGTGGCGCATGCCCTGCTCGGCAACCTCACGCTGCTCGAACGCGCCTGCACAATCTTCCGCGAACGCTGCATCGAAGGGATTGCGGCCAACGCGGCGCGCTGCAGCGAACTGCTGGAACATTCGCACGCGCAGGTCACCGCGCTGTTGCCGGTACTAGGCTACGAACTGGCGGCGGACATCGCCCGCGAGGCGCAGCAGGAAAAGGAATCGATCCGTAATGTGGTGCTGGCGCGCGGCCTGATCGCGCCGCAAGTGCTCGACCGCCTGCTCTCGGCCGATGCCATGACCGCGCTGGGCTACCGGCCCGATGAACAAAAATCTAACCGCAATTAACGCAGAGACCACAGAGAAAACCAGGAGACCGCAGAGTGATAGGCAAGAAAACATTCCCAATGAACACGCCTGGTTTTTTCTCTTCGACCTCTGCGTCTCCGCGTACTCTGCGTCGAAAGTGGTTTACATGAACATGCTGGAAACACCCAAAGGTCTGCGTCTGCACATCGGGATTTTCGGGCGCAGGAACACCGGCAAATCGACGCTGATGAACGCGCTGATCGGGCAATCGATCTCGATTGTCTCCGAGCAGCCCGGCACCACTACCGATCCGGTCGAAAAAACATTCGAACTCGCGCCGCTGGGGCCGGTGGTGTTCATCGACACCGCCGGTTTCGACGACGAGGGCACACTCGGCGAACTGCGCGTGAAGAAAACGCGCGAGGTACTGGAGCGCGTTGATATCGGGCTGGTCGTCGCTGGCCCGGAAGGACTGGGCAGCTTCGAGCAGCAACTTGTCGCCACGCTGCGCGAGGCGCAAACGCCGCTGGTCGTGGTCTTCAACAAGGCCGATCTGGCAGCGCCGCCGGCCGATCAGGTGGCGCAACTCGCGCGTGAGGAGATTGAAAGCGTTGCCATTTCGGCGGCGCAACTGACCGGTATCGACCGCCTCAAGGAAGCCCTCTTCCGCCAGGCGCCCGAAGCCTGCATCGAAGACCCGCGCTTGGTCGGCGACCTGATCGGCCCCGGTGATCTGGTGGTGCTGGTGGTGCCGATTGACCTTGGCGCGCCCAAGGGGCGGCTGATCCTGCCGCAGGTGCAGACGCTGCGTGACATCCTCGACAGCGACGCGGTGAGCCTGATGGTCAAGGAACGCGAACTGGCAGTGGCCCTGTCGCGCATGAGCGTAAAACCGAAGCTGGTGGTGTGCGACTCGCAGGTCGTGCTCAAGGTCGCGGCCGACACTCCGCCCGACATCCGCATGACCACCTTCTCGATCCTGATGGCCCGCTTCAAGGGCAACATGCACGGCTTCGCCGCCGGCGCCGGCGCCATTTCGCGCCTCAAGCCGGGCGACCGGATACTGATCGCTGAAGCCTGCTCGCACCACGCGCTGGCTGACGACATCGGCCGCGTCAAGATTCCGCGCTGGCTGCGCCAGTACGCCGGCGGCCATCTCGAAATAGACGTCAAATCGGGCAAGGATTTCCCCGAAGACCTGACGCCCTACGCGCTGATCGTGCAGTGCGGCGGGTGCACGGTAACGCGCAAGCAGATCCTCGTGCGCCAGTACCGCGCCGAACGCCAGGGCGTGCCGATGACCAACTACGGCATGGCCATCTCGGTGTCGCAGGGCGTGATCGAACGCGCGCTCGAATGCTTCCCCGCCGTGCTCAACGCCTACCGGCGCGGTGTGAGAGGGTCCTAAGAAATGAAGATCTACTATGCGCTGTCATCCCCGCGCAGGCGGGGATCCAGAAAACAAACGAACTGGGTTCCCGCCTTCGCGGGAACGACGAATAATCGGTAATCCCTCGAATATGACGACCCAAGCCTTCCCCGTCCGCATCGAATGGATGAAAGCCCCCCCAGCAAAGGCTGCGACCCCACTGAGCGCCGCAGCGCTGGAACTGGCGACAAGGCTCGCAAGCAGCCTCCCCGATCGTGAAACCCTGCGCCACATCCTGGCCACACAACAGCCCGATGAAATCGAGGTCATCCGCCAGGCCGCCGAGAAGGCCCTGCTCAAGAACTGCGGCGACACCGTGCGCCTGCGCGGCCTGATCGAATTCTCCAACCGCTGCATCTCGGACTGTTATTACTGCGGCATCCGGCGCAGCAACCGGGCGTTGGCTCGTTATACGCTGAAGCTGGCCGAGATTGTCGACACCGCCCGATGGTGCGGCGAGCAGGGTTACGGCTCGGTGGTCCTGCAATCCGGCGAACGGCGCGACGCCAAATTCACACGCTTCATCAGCGCGGCCGTCCGCGCCATCAAGGAACAGACCCGCTCGCCCGAACTGCCCGACGGCGTGGGCATCACGCTGTGCGTCGGCGAACAGTCGCCCGAGACCTACGCCGAGTGGTTCGCTGCCGGGGCGCACCGCTACCTGCTGCGCATGGAAACCTCGTCGCCGGAACTGTTCACCCGGCTGCACCCGGCAACACAGACCTACGCATCGCGCATAAACTGCCTGAAGATCCTGAAAACCCTTGGCTACCGTGTCGGCACCGGCGTCATGATCGGCCTGCCGGGGCAGACTCTCGACGATCTCGTAGACGACCTCTTCTTCTTCCGCGACATCAGCGCCGACATGATCGGCATGGGGCCGTACATCCCGCACGAACAGGCCGTCCTGCCGTACATGGAAGCCGGTGCCGCAATGCCCGACGTCGCAACGCGCCTGCAGCTGGCGCTGCGCATGATCGCCGCCACCCGACTTCTGCTGCCCGGCATCAACATCGCCGCGACGACTGCCCTGCAAACGCTATCAGAGGACGGCCGCGAACAGGGCCTGCGCTTCGGCGCCAATGTCATCATGCCGCAGGCCACGCCGCTGCGCGTGCGCCGCCAGTACACGCTCTACGACGGCAAACCTTGCCTCGACGACAGTGCCGGCCAGTGCGCCACCTGCCTGGAAGGACGGATCAACTCGGTCGGACGCCGGATTCTCCGGGACAACTGGGGTGATTCGGAGCGCAGATGAGCGGGAGTATGCCCCCATCTCCCGCGGGATAACCAACGACTTGGCTGCCGTCTTTTGGCGGCCTAGTCGAATGGCTAGTTGCCCCATCAGAAGGGCCGGGGATGAGGGCCAGACTGGCCTTGCGACCAATCTGTCGCGCTCTAATGAGGATCTCAGGTTATTGGCCTGCAGCCCATCTCAAGCAAGTGCCTGCCGGATGGCACGCTGTACGGACTGATCCTGCACATGGTGGCGGCGCACAACGCCGGAACAAGCTTGGCCGGCAGTACGGCTACCGCCAGATGCGTGGGGAAAGCCTGAATTTCGTCGGCGCCCATTTCTCCGGGGTGTCGCTTGCCAAAATGCTGAATAAATCGTTTAATCCAATTTACGTAACACAAAAAGAAGGCAGCATCACATGCTCCGAAAGAATTCGAAGCTGACCCCAATGGCACACTTCGGTCGCTGGACGCTGTGCGATAAAGCCGCGCAGCGCCGGTCACCTCTACGTTGGGCCTCATAGGGATACATCATGATTCCACAAAGCTGCCTACTCATCGAAACCAAGAAGTTTCCGATCATGCCTGGCGAAGATCAGGAGATCGTTAACGAACGCATGTACGGTAAGGCGCTTTGCCAGTATCTCGAATCCGTACTGCCAGGCGCTGGCTTAAAAGTGCCGTCTTACTGTGCCGAAGATTGGGGCTGGTGGCTGGAGGTCGAGCGCGGTGCCTTCAAGATGGGCCTCTGCATATACTCAGACCCCGACGCGGAAAAGGACCCCGAGCGCTACGCCATCCTCCCATCTATCCAACAGGCAAAGAAATGGTCATGGTCGAGATTCAGAAACATAGACAACACGACGGATGTGTTGGAACTTGTAGCTGTCGTCGAGCGAGTACTGAAGAGTGACAGTTACATTTCCACTGTCACGAGGCACGATGACTATCCGTTCGGATGACGCCCGCCCCATCATTCCAAGGGACGCGCCTCGATAAAGCCGCGTCACGCCCCTGAATTCAGACCTTAGGCATCAAGAACATCTACACAACTCAGGAGGGAATCATGGCAGTTGGAACAGTCATCACCGTTCTTTCGAACATCCCGTGGGGTCAGGTTGTTGATGCCGCACCCAAGATTGCCGAAGGCGCAAGTCGTCTATGGGAGGCCGCAAAGAAATTTCGCAAACCCAAGCCAGTTCCTGAAACTTCGAGTTCGTCTACATCAGCTCAGCCCACTGAAGCAGAGCGGCTACAGGGTCGACTTTCGGCGCTCGAAGAAGCTATTCAGGAACTTAGAGAACAGATGCAGGCATCCGCCGGAGTCATCAAAGACCTTGCAAATCAGAACGCTCTTCTGATCCAGCGTATGGAGGTGGCACGCCTACGTCTTGTTCGCATTGCCATTGGAGGGTTGGTATGCATCGTTGCGCTTTCCCTGGCCATCTTCCATCTTTGGACCACACGGTGATGCCTAACGCGGCGCTCAACCTCGTTCCCTTCGGTCGCAGGACGCTGCGCGATAAAGCCGCGCAGAGGCGGTTAGCTCTACGTTGGATCTCACAATAAGGGATCTCCATACTTGCCAATTCTCTGTCTCCCTGCATCACCACAATGAAGTTCGAAGAGTCGCGTGATTTCTACGTCAAGCACTTTGGCGCAAAGATCACCTTCGACTTCGGCTGGTACGTCAGCCTCGAATTCGGAAAGGGTGCATCTCTTCAGTTCATGGCACCCCAAGCCGGCCAGCCGGTCTGTAATCCCGCTGGCTTGACTTACAACTTCAGCGTTTCCGATGTCGACGCTGAGTTTCAGTCAATCGCGGCTTCTGGTATGGTTGCCGTCATGCCACTCGAAGATCATCCTTGGGGAGATCGCGGCTTTGCCGTTCAAGACCCAAACGGCATCGTTCTTTACATCTATTCCGAGCGCGAACCCAGTCTTGAATTCAAGCAATACTCGAAGTCCTGACGCCATGCCCGCCAACCGCATCTCAATACTACTCGAAGACATCCGCCTTCTCGATCCTGAGCGCTTCGAGCTTATGCAAGCACTGAGGAAAATCATCCTTGGTTTGGATTCCTCCATTTCCGAGGAAGTGAAGTACGGCGGCATCTTGTTCTCCACCGAAAAGCCCTTTTGCGGCATCTTCTCTTATGCAAAACACGTTTCGCTTGAGTTTGGTGCAGGTGCGTCTCTCTCAGACAAATTCAAGGTGCTTGAGGGCGAAGGCAAGTTACGCCGCCACATCAAACTTTCGTCTGCACAGGATATTGCGGAAAAGCATGTCGGTGAGTACCTTCTTTTGGCGCTCAAGGTTTCCCAAAAGCCGTGAGACCCAACCCAGTGCTCAATCCCGCTTTTTTCAGTCACTGGACACTGCGCGATAAAGCCGCGCAGCGCCGGTGGCTTCCACGTTAGGCAACATCATGCAATTTGGCATCACCACGCTATTCGGCATACTGGTTTTTGCTATCGTTACCGGCATCGTTTGGCGGCTCGCTTCCCGTCGCCGTGAATTGCCCTGTCCCGCCTGGCTTCATTGGTGTGTTGAATTGGACAACCCTTTCACAAAGACCAACCGCGCAGCGTTTATCGTCGAACATTTGCGACTCGAAGAAGGCATGGCAGTGTTAGATGCTGGTTGTGGTCCGGGTCGTCTTACTGTCCCGGTTGCCAAACTTGTCGGGGCATCTGGCGTGGTTGTCGCCGTAGACGTTCAGTCCGGCATGCTAGATCGTGCCCGGCAGAAGGTCGCCGCATCGGGACTAAATAATGTGCAATTTCTAAACGCCGCAATCGGAGACGGGAAGTTGCCAAACACGTGTTTTGATCGTGCCCTGTTGATTACCGTGCTTGGAGAAATAATCGATCCCAAAGCCGCCCTGAAAGAGATCTTCAACGCGCTCAAACCAGGAGGTATCTTGTCTGTTACAGAAGTGATATTCGATCCACATTTTCAGAGTTGTGGCACGGTAACGGCGCTCGCGAGCGAGGTAGGGTTCATGGTCAAGGAACGTTGGGGTCACAAGCTCGCATTTGTCTTGCATTTGGCAAAGCCTAATGTTGCCTAACCCATTAATACGAGGGACGCGCCGCGATAAAGCCGCGTCGCGCCTCTGAATTCAAACGTAAGGTACTCTTCGTGCCAAAAGCGCAAAAGATTCTGGGCTATGCAATAGCGGGAGTGCTCGGACTGGGTCTCACCGCCTATATGGCAATTTGGCTGATTCTGGGATGGCATATGTGGCCAACGTCTTGGGATACTAGTGACAGCGACTTTCTTTCCGTTGCAATTCCTCCATTGGAAGTTTGTGGCCCCATCTCATCTGCGTTTGAAATTACACACTATTATCGAAAGAACAATTTCAATGATGGAACTGAGCTGTGGCGCTTTGAAACCCGAGACGCCAACGCGGCTTCCGATCTGATATTCAAGCTAAAATGGTAGCGGCCAACCCGAAAGTCCAACTGCCACACTTTCTGGGCCTCGTCGATGACAAACCGGACTGGGTGGTACGCCCGCAAACGGACACCCAATGGCTCTTTATCGAAGCTGACCAAAAGACTTCCGATGGATCAAGAGGGTGTATGTTTGGGCGTCTCTACTTATGGAGCATGGATAGCAAGGTCTTCTTTCTATATCACGTCATCATCTAGTCGGAAAAATCATCATGGCCTTTCACGATCTCGAACGTAAGAAAATCGAAAACTTACTCAACGCGTTTATCGAGAAAATTCGACCCGCCCCCCACATTCGTTCAGAGCTTGATTTTAGCTTTGACATTACCGGCCAAAGCATCGAGTTGGTTGAAATTCGGCCTCTATGGGGCAACAAATCAATTATTCACAGGCACGCCTTTGCCAAAGCAACATTCGTCAAAGCACAGCACGTTTTATGGAGGTGAACACCTATGGAACCAGAATACGAACTGTCCCAGATAGAGTCACGGAAGAACCCTTACGCTTCAAGACTAAGAAAACCGTCACCATGCGTCTTTCTGAGGATGCTATCGGTTACTT
>JFJP01040295.1_pt1 | contig 15975 bp, 14 predicted proteins | sample 431651 | NCBI WGS metagenome assembly JFJP01 (sample SAMN02602958, study PRJNA72255) | Microbial mat metagenome, whole genome shotgun sequencing project. | biome: fresh water; feature: sink hole; material: water; isolation source: purple microbial (photo- and chemosynthetic) mats found in... | reverse complement strand
GAAATACATTAACATTACCACGCATCGTGATGAGATTGAGTTTAAAGAAATGCCGGATGGTACAATAGTTAAACGGATTGTTAGAAAGCGTCCCGGAACGGTAGCCATTGCTGCCAATATTCAGCACAAATTCGGGATACCGGTTGTACCACACATTTTGTGCGGGGGTTTTACAAAAAGCGAAACCGAACATGTTTTAATTGATTTAAATTTCCTGGGAATTAACAATGTTCTGGCATTACGTGGTGATGGTGTAAAAAACCAGCATGTTTTTGTGCCAACGCAAAACGGACATTCAAATGCTGTTGAATTGGTAAATCAAATCAGCGATTTGGGCAAAGGAAAATATTTGGAAGAAGATTTGAAAAACAGCACACCACTTGATTTTTGCATTGGTGTAGCCGGTTACCCTGAAAAACATTTTGAAGCGCCAAACAAAGTTCAGGACCTCATTAATTTAAAGCAGAAAATTGATGCAGGCGCCGATTATATTGTTACACAAATGTTTTTCGACAATATCAAATATTACAATTTTGTAAAAAAATGTCGCGAAATAGGAATTAATGTTCCTATAATTCCTGGTATAAAACCTATTAATTTAATCAACCAGCTAACAGTTCTGCCCAAGATTTTTAGTATCGATATTCCAATGGAACTGGCAACTGAGCTTGGTAAATGCAAAACAAATGACGATGCAGGAAAAGTTGGAACTGAGTGGGCTATTTATCAATCGAAAGATTTGGTAGCCAATAATGTACCCTCGCTGCACATTTACACTTACGGGGTTTCTGATAATGTTAAAGAAATAGTTAAAGCGGTATTTTAGATTGAGATATGAGATTTTGAGTACTGAGTATTGAGACAAAAAAAGCTCCGGAAAATTCAATTTTCCGGAGCTTTTTATTTAAACTTTGAAGTCTGAACTCTAAACTGTCTTAGTTGCCCATTTTTATCTGGCTGTTAATTTTATCATTTTCAGCCTGATTATTCATTTTCAGCGAGTAAATCATCGCTTCAACCTGTTGTAACAAATTTCGTTTGTCTTTGCTGGGTGCATAAACATAACCGAATGCAACTACAATGCGATCATTCGAAGCATCCAATTCGGCGAGAGCAATATACGGCCCTCCCATAAAATCGTTTTCCAAACGCCACAGTCCCCGCATTTCAACTGTATAGTTCTTGTTATGCTCGAAAATATTTAAAACCTGGTCGATTTGTTTTTCAACTGCCATGTAGCTTCCTTCAGTAGGTCCCGGAACATTTATTTCCAATACGCTGTCATTTTTTGCTACCAAATAATTTTCTGTAAAGGTTGAATCAGAAATATATGGGAAAGTATAAACAACAATGCCCTGGGAAATTTCAGGCGTTTCGTACTTGAACCAGATAAAATCTTTTTTCTGGCGGGCAATTGCAAATCCTGGAGGTACAGTCATGGTTAAACCAAAGCTATCATTTAATGCATTGAAAACCAGTTTTTCATGATATTTTTTATAATTCATGGTCAGTCTTTTTTTCTCTGCCGATAGAAAATAAGATATTATCTTCTCTCTGTTTTCGTTAAATAATTCCTCAAATTGCCCGGCATTTTTTGCATTAATTTCAACAGCTGCCTGCGGGTAAGCCCAAACATTGTCTTTGAAAATTACCCCGGGAGTTTCCACACTTGCTGATATTGAAGTTTGAATAATATTTCGGGTTGATCTGAAAATTTTTTTGAAACCGGCGTGTGGCACGTTTATTAAATCAAAAACAGGCTCTTCCTGCGGGAGGGCGATATGTGACTGACCCAGTGTGGTTTGTAGTAATTCTCCGGGTTTGCCGTTCCACGATTCGTCAGAAATTACAATTAACATTTCATTGGCTTTACCGGTAATGTTTTGGTGTAGAACCGGTTCGTCAGAACAAGATTGAAAAACAACCTGCGTCAAAATTACTGCAATTACGAAGACAAAATTTTGTTTCATTGTTTTAATTTTTAAGTTATTGACAAAATCAGCTACAAAAACTTTACCATAAAAAAATCCTGAATCTGAGTTGTTCAGAAACAGGATATTCAAGTGTATCAAGTTTAATACTTATCGTTCAATTTTGTTAGGATTAGACTTTGTTTCCTCGTCTTCTTCCCCTTTACTGGCTTTTTTAAACTCGCTCATTCCTTTTCCAAGTCCTTTCATCAACTCCGGAATTTTGCGTCCGCCGAACATCAAAAGAACAATGATCAGTATGACAATAATTTCCTGTGGTCCTACAAAACCTGCTATTACAAATAAATTCATGATATTAAGATAATAATTGATTTACGACAAAAATAGAATTTTTTTATTAAAATGTTCCGTTTATTATTTTTATTATGTCGTTGGCATTTGCATAAAGTACCAACGCTAAAAGCAATATCATTCCGCCAATTTGTGCATATTCCAGAAATTTCTCGCTGGGTTTGCGACCTGTAATCATTTCTCCCATTAAAAACATTACGTGGCCTCCATCAAGCGCGGGAATTGGCAACAGATTCATTATTGCCAGAATAATCGAGATAAAAGCAGTCATATTCCAAAACGAGTGCCAGTCCCAGGTGCCGGGAAAAATGTTTCCGATAGTAGCAAAACCACCAAGTGATTCATAGGCTTTGGTTTCTTTTTTGAAAAACAGGCGAAACTGTTTCAGGTAGTCGCCGGTAGTTTGAATTCCTTTTTTTATACCGGCAGGGAAAGATTCAAAAAAACCGTACTTTATTGTTTTATATTCAAAAATGTCGGGGTTGTTATATGCAACGTAAAAACCTATTTTCCCTTCGTCCGAAACATTAATATTTTTTGTTATTCTTTGTCCGTCACGAATAATTTCCAAATCAATGGCCTGCCCCTTTTTTGAAGCAAGGTAACTGGTAAACTGGTCGTAAAATTCAAATGTCTGCCCGTCAACTGTTTTGAAAACATCCTCTTTCTGAAGTCCTGCATTTTCTGCGGGTGAATCTTTTTCCACTTTCCCGATTTTTATATCGAAAGGTGTTCGTGGAATCATTACCAATTTACTTTTTAACAGAAGTGCAAGATCTGAATCACTGATTTCAACATCCGTTTTTTGTCCATTGCGTTCTACCTGAACTGTTTTAATATGGTCGAGTACAATTGTGGGTACAATAGCTGTGAAACTTTCTACGTTTTTGTTATCAAGTGTAAGAATTTTGTCACCATTCATAAATCCAATCTCTTGCCCGATTGAATCAACAGCAATTCCGTATTTTACATTTGTGGCAGGCAGGTAGGTTTCGCCCCAGGCATACATAATTCCGATATAGATTAATATGGCAAATAAGAAATTCATAAGCACACCGCCTGTCATAATCAGTAATCGTTGCCATGCTGGTTTTGAACGGAATTCATAAGGCTGCGGCGGAAGTTTCATGGCTTCCTTGTCCATCGACTCATCTATCATTCCCGAGATTTTTACATAGCCACCCAGCGGTAGCCACCCAACACCATATTCGGTATCGCCTTTTTTCACTTTAAACAACGAAAACCAGGGATCAAAGAAAAGGTAAAACTTTTCGACCCGTGTTTTAAATAACCGGGCAAACATGTAATGCCCGAATTCGTGCAATACCACAAGAATTGACAGGCTTAAAAGTAATTGTACTGTTTTTATTAATATCGTCTCCATTCAAATATTCTATCTTTTTTTAATTTTCGGTCAACAACGTTGTTATTTTTCTTGTTTCGGCATTTGTTTGTATTAAATCATCTAAAGTTGGTTTTTCAATAAATGCCACTTTCTGCATTGCTTTTTCTATGATTTTTGGCATCTGCAAAAAAGTGATTTTTTTGTTTAAAAATGCTTCAACAACTACCTCATTTGCAGCGTTTAAAATACAAGGCATATTTCCCCCGGCATTCATGGCTTCAAAAGAGAGTGCAAGGTTACGAAAAATTTTTGTATTTGGAGGTTCAAAATCAAGTGTGGGGTAATCGAGGAAGTTAAACCGCGGATAGTTGTTTTTTATACGCGCCGGAAATCCAAGAGCATATTGTATTGGTAATTTCATGTCGGGCAGCCCCATTTGTGCTTTCATTGATCCATCTTCGAACTGAACGATGGAATGGATTACAGATTGCGGATGAACGATAACATCGATTTTTGATGCTGGCAATCCGAACAACCAGCGGGCTTCTATCATTTCAAATCCTTTGTTCATTAAAGTTGCCGAATCGATGGTAATTTTCGCACCCATATTCCAGTTGGGGTGGTTCAATGCATTATCAACAGTAACATTTTGGAGCTCTTTTTCGGTTTTACCCCGAAAGGGTCCACCCGAGCAGGTGAGGTATATTTTTTCGACGGGATTTAAAAATTCGCCAACCAAACATTGAAAAATGGCAGAGTGTTCCGAGTCAACCGGCAGTATTTCAACCTTGTTTTCGATGGCGGTTTTAGTAATTATTTCGCCGGCAACAACCATTGTTTCCTTGTTATTAATCCAGAATAACCAACCATTGCCGTTAAAACCAAATCAATGGTTTCCATCTGCACAACCTGGTTCAGAGCATCGGTGCCGGCGTACACTTTTATTGATTCGTTTATTAACGCTTCCGAAACGTATTTATAATTTTCGGCGTTTGCTATAACCACTGCATTGGGTTGAAATTGTTTTGCCTGAGCAATTAAAATGTCAACATTATTATTGGCAGTAAGCACTTCAACTTCAAACTTTTCCGGATTCTGCTTTATCACTTCCAAAGCCTGAGTTCCGATTGAACCTGTTGAACCAAGAATGGCAATTCGTTTCCTCATAAATTAAAAATCGATGTACTGTTCAGGATTTAATGCGTTCCCGCGGTGCCAAAGTTCGAAATGCAAGTGCGGACCGGTTGAAAGTTCGCCCGAATTGCCAATTATTGCTATTGCTTCGCCCGCTCTCACTTTATCTCCGGTTGATTTTAATAACTCGGCGTTGTGTTTATATACCGAAACCAAATCGGCATCATGTTGAATGTACATAACGTAACCCGTTTCAAGTGTCCATCCCGAAAAAATTACTGTACCTTCCAAAATGGTTGAAATCCGTGCATTGGGATCGCTAACCAAATCAACGCCAAAATGGTCGGCAGAAAGATTAAAATGGTTGGTAATTATCCCTTTTACAGGAACATAAAAATTCATCTGACTTAGTTCGGTCTTTTTGCGGGTATTATTTTGAATCGACAAATTTAGTTGTTCGGCAAGCAGGTTGTCCTGAAAAACCGAATCGTGGTTATATTCGGTAAAGTTAACATCATTAGATTCAGAGGTAGTATCGTAAGCAATATTATCTTCCGGAATTTCACCCGAAATAATTGCTTTTATTCCACTGAAAAATTCGTCGCGTTTAACCAGCTCAATTTCAAGCGAGTCAACTTTTAAAGCTGTTTCAACCATCATTTGACGTTGTTTTGCGTCGGGATAACCAGGAATATACTCACGCAATCCTGTGGCTGCAATCAATAAAGTAACCAGTAATACAATTACTAATGATGCGAAACTTACAACGCCAAAAACTTTTAACCGCGAAAGTTTCATACTCCATACCGATTGAAAAGTTGAATCGTTGAATATCGTTAAACGGTATTGATCTTTTAATTTATCAAAAAAAACTCTTTTCTTTTTTTCTCCCACGGCATTATTTTTAAAAGGTACAAATTTAGAAAGAATTGATAAACAATTCTGTGGTTTATAAATTTTTAACCACCGTCGTATTTTTTCAGTTAAATAATTCCATAATCCTGTAAGATTTTCTGAATATTAAAGACATATATCACCTATCAATGATGTTTGAAAAATTATATTTGCAAACTCCATAAAAAAAAGTGATAAAATAATGAGAAAATTAAATTTAGTACTGCTTTTTACCGTATTTATTTACGGATGGGCAGCTGCCGATGAAGGAATGTGGCTCCCTTCGCTGATTCATAAACTGAATATTTCGGACATGCAAAGAATGGGTTTGGGATTGAGTGCTGAACAAATTTACAGCATTAACAATTCGAGCCTGAAAGATGCAGTAGTGGCACTCGATCGCGGGTCGTGCACTGCTGAATTAGTGTCGAAAGACGGATTACTGCTTACCAACCACCACTGCGGTTTTGGCGAAATTCAAAGTCATTCGAGTGTTGAACACGACTATTTACAGGATGGATTTTGGGCTATGTCACGTAAAGAGGAACTGCCAAATCCGGGAAAATCAGTAACATTTTTAATTAGTGTTGAAGATGTAACCTCGAAGGTACTTGCTGAAGTAACTGATGCAACAAGTGAGGATGAAAGAATCAGAATAGTTCGCAAAGCTTCTGCTGAACTGGAAAAAAATGCCAAAGGCGACACACATTACGAAACTTATGTACGCAGTTTTTTTGCTGCCAACAGATACTACCTGTTTGTTACAGAAACATTTAAAGATATCCGTTTGGTTGGTGCGCCACCACAGGCATTAGGTAAGTTTGGCGGTGATACCGATAACTGGATGTGGCCCCGCCATACCAACGATTTTTCAATGTTCAGAATTTATTGCGGGCCCGATGGGAAACCGGCTGACTTTTCACCGGAAAATATTCCGTATCAGCCAAAACACTTTTTACCCGTTTCTATTAAAGGTATTGAAAAAGGCGATTATGCGATGGTAATGGGATACCCCGGCCGAACCAATCGTTATGAAACATCGTTTGGTGTAAAAAGTACAATGGACGTTACAAATGAAGTGCGTATTGAAGTGCGCAGGGAACTTCTGGGTATTTGGAGTGAATATATGAGCACAAGCCAAAAAGCAAGGATTCAGTATGCTTCGAAATACGCACGGAGTTCAAATTATTACAAATACAGCATCGGGCAAAATAATGGGCTAACCAACTTAAAAGTTATCGATAAAAAGCAAGCCATTGAAAAAGATTTTTCCGCATGGGTAAATGCAGAAACCAAACGAAAAGAAAAATATGGCAAAGCGCTTTCGTTGATTGAAAATTCGTATAAAAATGTTGAAGAAGATGAAGCACGTGCATATTTGGGAGAAGCACTTTTACGTGGCCCCGAAATTTTTATGTTTGCCAACCGGGCGCAATCATTAGTTGATCTGTTGGAAAAACCGGAAGAGAACAAGGAAAAGATTGAACGCATCACAAGCGCTATGAAAAAAAGCATGGACGATTATTTTAAAGATTACGATGCAGCAACCGACCAAAATGTAGTTGGTACTTTGCTTGAATTGTATGCCGAAAAAACAGATGTAAAGTATCATCCTGCTTTCTTTTCAACTGTTCAGAAAAAATACAAAGGCGATTTTGAAAAATATGCTGAAAAACTTTTTGAGAGTTCGGTTTTCGACAGTAAGGAAGAATTAGCTGCATTCCTTGAAAAGCCGTCGCTTAAAGTGCTTAAAAAAGATATGGCAGTAATTTCAGCAGCCGACATATTTGCCAAATTCCGCGAAATGAGCGAAAAAGCGGGCGAAGTTCAGAAAATGAAAAGTGAAGGCGAAAGACTTTTTGTAGCCGGATTAATGGAAATGCAAACTGATAAAGTTTTTTATCCGGATGCAAATTCAACAATGAGGTTAACTTACGGACAAGTACTTGATTACGAACCTCGCGATGGAGTTATTTACAATTATTATACAACCACCGATGGTTATCTTGAAAAAGAAATTCCCGGCGATGACGAGTTTGATGTTCCAGCCCGAATGAAACAATTGCTGACAGAAAAAAATTATGGAAAATATGCAGATAAAGACGGATCACTTCGTGCCTGCTTTATTACCAACAACGATATTACCGGTGGAAATTCGGGTAGCCCCGTAATTAATGGTAACGGCGAATTAATAGGGATTGCTTTCGATGGTAACTGGGAAGCAATGAGTGGCGATATTGCCTTTGAACCAGAATTACAGCGTTGTATCAATGTCGATATCAGATTTGTACTTTGGGTTATTGATGTTTATGCCGGCGCAACCCATTTGGTTGATGAAATGCAGATTGTAAAATAAGAAGTTCCGTCTAACTCCACCGAAGGAGGGAGGATAAAGAAAGAGTTATTTTATAGAATAAATTTTTGAGTTTTAGACCCCGTCAGTTTTGACGGGGTTTTCTTTTTATATTATTGGATGATAGAATTCAGAACAAAAGAAAAAGAATTAGGAATCTAACGGGAAATGAATTATTGTTTTGCTTAATTCAGATTTTACTAACTACTTTGTACTAAATACTCAATACTTAATATTATGTCCCGTCCGCAAATAACAATATACACTGATGGCGCAGCCCGGGGAAATCCTGGCCCGGGAGGTTATGGCGTTGTTTTGCTTTCAGGAGAATTCAGAAAAGAAATTTCGGAGGGATACAAACATACCACCAATAACCGCATGGAATTGCTGGCTGTAATTGTTGCTTTGGAAACTTTAAAAATACCTGGAAGCGAAGTAACTATTTACACCGATTCGAAATATGTAGCCGACGCTGTAACCAAAGGCTGGGTTTTCGATTGGGTAAAAAAGCGGTTCAAGGGGAAAAAAAATCCCGATCTTTGGTTGCGTTTTCTTGAGATTTATAAAAAGCATGTTGTGAAATTTGTTTGGGTGAAAGGCCATAACAATAATCCGTTAAACGAACGCTGTGACGAACTGGCGGTTGCAGCTTCGATGAAATCCAATTTACTGGAGGACACGGGGTATCAACCGGAAGGATAGGAAAATTTCAAAAAACAAAATTCAAAAAACAAATAAACTCCAAATCCTAAAATTCAAATTTCTAAACAGTTTGAAATTTGAATTACTTGAATTTTGAAAATTATTTGAATTTTGAATTTTGCTATTTGCTATTTGTTATTTTAAATAATTTCCAGTTAACTGGCTTTAAGTCGTTGAATATTTGCGTGTTCCAGTTTATTTTCTGCATATTCTTTTGTTATATGCAATTTGTCGATTTTTTCCGACGGCGAATAGAACATGGCATCGTTCATAATACTTTCGCAAATTGAACGTAATCCCCTGGCGCCCAGTTTAAATTCGATGGCTTTATCTACAATATAATTGAATGCATCTTCTTCAAAATCAAGCGAAATGCCATCAATTTTAAATAATTTTTTGTATTGCTTAATCACCGCGTTTCGGGGTTCGGTTAATATACTGCGGAGCGTATTTCTGTCTAACGGATTGAGATATGCCAGAACCGGTAAACGGCCAATTATTTCAGGAATCAGACCAAAAGATTTTAAATCCTGCGGGGCAATATATTGCAATAAATTTTCGCGTTCAATTCTGTCGGCATCTTTGGCAGCGCTGTAACCAATCACTTTTGTGTTTAGGCGGGTGGCAATTTTACGCTCTATTCCATCAAAAGCGCCACCGCAAACAAACAGGATGTTTTTGGTATCCACCGGAATCAGCTTTTGCTCAGGATGTTTACGTCCACCCTGCGGCGGAACATTTACAATTGAGCCTTCCAGCAGTTTTAATAATCCTTGTTGAACTCCTTCACCGGAAACATCGCGGGTAATAGAAGGATTGTCGCCTTTTCGGGCAATTTTATCGATTTCGTCAATAAAAACAATTCCACGTTCGGCAGCTTCCACATTATAATCGGCAGCCTGCAATAAACGGGTTAGTAAACTTTCAATGTCTTCGCCAACATAGCCTGCTTCGGTTAGTACCGTTGCATCGACAATTGTAAAAGGCACATGCAGCATTTTGGCAATGGTGCGGGCAAGTAGTGTTTTACCTGTGCCTGTTTCTCCTACCAGGATAATATTCGATTTTTCAATTTCGGTTTCATCTGCATCAATTGCCTGTCTTAACCGTTTGTAATGATTATAAACCGAAACAGAAAGTATCTTTTTGGCCTGATCCTGACCAATTACGTATTGATCAAGAAACTCTTTAATCTCCTTAGGTTTTAAAAGCTTGGCTCCGTCGAGATCAAAAGTGCCGCTTTTTTTTGTTTCTTCCTGAATGATGGCGTGAGCCTGATCAGCACATCTGTCGCAAATATGACCATCAATTCCGGCAATTAATAAATTAACTTCCCTTTTCTCCCGACCACAAAACGAGCACTTATCCTGTTTAATTTTATTCGACATTATTTGTTGTTTCTTACCAAAACTTCATCAATCATCCCATATTTTACCGCTTCTTCCGATGTCATCCAGTAATCACGATCGGCATCCTTTGCAACCTGTTCAATTGATTTTCCGGAATGTTGTGCAATTATTGCATACAATTCGTCTTTAAGTTTCATGATTTCGCGAACAGTAATTTCCAATTCCGAAGCCTGACCCGATGCTCCACCCATGGGTTGGTGAATCATTACTCTTGAGTGTCGCAGGGCTGTTCTTTTTCCTTTGGTTCCGGCAGTTAACAATACTGCGGCCATTGATGCTGCCATTCCGGTGCAAATAGTTGCCACATTTGCAGTTATGTATTGCATTGTATCGTAAATTCCCAGTCCGGCATGAACTGATCCACCCGGAGAGTTAAAGTAAATCTGGATATCTTTGTTTGGGTCGGTTGACTCAAGAAATAATAATTGTGCCTGAATAATGTTGGCTACCAAATCGTCGATGGGAACTCCCAGAAAAATGATGCGATCCATCATTAACCTTGAAAACACATCCATCGAAGCAACATTTAACTGGCGCTCCTCGATAATGGTTGGAGAAATATAATTGTTATACAGCGAGTTATACCTATCTAAGTTTAAACTGCTGAATCCGGCATGTTTAACCGCATATTTTCTGAATTCGTTGTTATTGCTCATTTTATTTTCTGCTTTTTAAAAAAGTAACTTTGTAATTCTCCGTAAAAAAAAGAGTTACAAAGTTACAAAAAAGTTGGTTGCTGATTCATTCAGCAAAATGTTATTTCTTTTTAGGCTGGTTTTACCCAATCCATTATTTCATCATTTCATTAAATTCTTCCTGGCTAACTTCGGTTTCAATAGTAGTAACTTTTTCTTTTACCACTTTTATTACTTTGTCTTCGTAAATCCGCTTGTTAATCCGTTCACCTTCTTCAGGTTTTTCCAAAATCATTTTTGCAAACGATTCAAGCTGTTCTTCAGGGATATCGAAAATTCCATATTGATTGTATTGGGCACGTGCCAGTTGTATTGCAAATGCCCTGGTTTCTTCAGTTGTAACAGTTATATCATTATTCTTAATAATGGTTTCTTTGATTAACTGCCATTTCAAATCGTTGATAAAACTTTCAAATTCATTTTCGATTTGTTCAACGCTTAGCTCTTTATTAATGGCAATTAACCAGCGTTTTAAGAAGGCTTCGGGGAGCATTAAGTTGGCATCTGCAACCAATTTGTCGTGCGCATCAATTGCGAATTTTTGGTTCGAAGAGTAAAGTAGATTTCTTTCAATTTCGCTTTTAATGCGGTTTCTGAAATCTTCTGTGGTTTTTACATCAGTTTCGTCGCCATATAATTTTTTGAAAAAATCTTCATTCATTTCTGCCTTTTCAAACTTTAAGATTTCGTTAATTGTAAAGTTGAAATTGCTGTTTAAAACATCAGCTTCTTCTTGTTTAATATTCAGCATGTGTTTTATTTCGTGCCTGTTTTCGAATGCTTTTGCCGGATCGAAAACAACAACATCACCGGCTTTTTTGCCAACGAAATTGTTTTTTATTTCTTCGTCTTTAATCAAATCAATCGCAATTAAAACATCCTTTGGATTGATTCCGTTTTCCATTTCTTCACCGGCATCGTTAAGCTGAGCAAAATTTCCGCGAACCGAACTGTTTTCCTTAATTTCATCGTCGGGTACATTTTGTCCCAGTTGAGATTGGGCCAATTCAATCTGTTGGTTAATCATTTCATCAGACACAGAAATTCTGTAGAATTTTATTTCGTTCTGCTCATTGAGGGAAATATTGATTTCAGGAGCCAACGCAATGTCAAAGACAAACTCAAAATTTTCATCGGTTTCCCAGTTGATGGTTTTTTGCTGCTCTTCATTTGGAAGCGGTTCTCCCAAAATTTTCAGTTTTTCGTCAACCAGAAACTGCGATAAATTTTTTGTAAGAAGTTTATTTACTTCTTCAACCAAAACAGGTATTCTGTATTTTCTTTTTATAAGACCATCCGGAACTTTTCCCGGTCTAAACCCCGGTACTACTGCTTTTTGACGATACTCTTTCAGTTGGTCGGCAACTGTTTTTTCATAATCAGCTTTTTCAATGTCAACTTTAAGAACAGCATTTACAGCGTCAATATTTTCCCTGGTAATGTTCATGATGATAAAAAATTAATTTCAAGTATTTTAATTAAAAACAACCGCCAACATTTCCTTTTAAAGGAAAGTCGGCGGTTTGTTGTGCGGGCAAAGGGACTCGAACCCCCACGCCGTTTGGCACTAGATCCTAAGTCTAGCGCGTCTACCAATTCCGCCATGCCCGCCAAACAGCGCGCAAAGGTAAATATATTTTTCAAATATTAAAATGTGCAGATAAACAAATGAATATCTTGTTTCAGGTTCTTTAGGTTGTCCTTCACACATTATTACCATAAATGTTAATGGGAAAAATTGAATTTTGTAATTATTTTTCTATTTTCGTGTTACGAATTTAAAAATAAGTAACACAATGTCTGTTTCCCGGTTTGGAGTTTCGTTGGACGAAGAGCTGTTAAAAGCGCTTGATGAATTTGTGGCCGACAATCAGTTTGCCAATCGTTCGCAGGCAATCAGGCATTTAATCGAAAAAAACCTGACTGAGGAAAAATGGAAATGCGACAATATTGTTGCCGGCGCGGTAGTGCTGGTTTTCAACAATCAAAAACGCGAAATACTAAAAAGGTCATCTGAAATTCAGTTCGAATATAACGATGTAATTCTTTCGGTTCAGGGATTTTACCTGAATGAAATCAATTATCTCGAAATAATTGCGGTAAAAGGCCCTTCAAAACGTTTAACCGAAGTTTCTGAAAAACTGATTGGAATTAAGGGAATTGAACATGGAAAACTGGTAATGACCAAAGCAAAGTAATTTTTTTGCAAACCAGGTAACACGAAAACGATATTAAGTAACACGAAAATGATAAAAATGAAAATAAACATCAGATTTTTAGCTGTAACAGTTTTGGGTGTCTTGTTTTATATGAATGTCAAACCGCAAATGATTTTTGATACAGCGGATACCATTCAAATTGAAGAAGTAGTGATAACCGGAACGCCTGTAAAAGTAAACCGCAACAATGTACCAATGTCGGTTTCGGTTGTAAATAATTCTAAAATTGAAGAAAGTGATGAATCGTCCTTGTTACCAATCCTGAATGGGCGGGTTCCTGGTCTTTTTGTTACCGAACGCGGTGTTACCGGGTTTGGTGTGGCGGCAGGTTCTGCCGGACAGATCTCTATTCGCGGAATTGGCGGTAACCCAACTACAGGCGTTTTAATGCTTATCGACGGTCACCCGCAGTTTAATGGAATTATGGGTCACCCGTTGCCCGATTCGTATGTGGCTTCGGATGTTGAGCGTGTTGAAGTAATTCGCGGCCCCGCCTCAATTTTGTACGGAACAAATGCGATGGGTGGCGTAATCAATATCATTACAAAAATGCAAAACACCGAAGGAGTTAACGCGAATGCACGAATTTCGTACGGCTCGTTCAATACCCAAAAATATATGGGTTCGGTTGGTTTTAAAAAGGAAAAATTCAGCGCTTTTATTTCGGGAAATCACGATCAAACCGATGGACATCGGCCCAATTCCGATTTCAAAATTACCAACGGATATGTAAAATTAGGTTATAATTTTAACGAGCATTTTTATGCCACCGCCGATTTTAGTCTGGCCGCGTACGAGGCTGCTGACCCTGGCCCCGATACTTTAAATGCCAAACCCGGCCAAAGAATTGACATTACACGCGGTTATGGTTCGTTTACACTTCAAAACGAATACGAAAAAGCATCGGGTTCGCTTAAACTTTTTTACAATTTTGGTGAACACGATATTACCGATGGTTTTCATTCGCTTGATAATAACTACGGTGTAAATATTTACGAATCGTTACATCTGTTTGAAGGAAATACAATAACTGCCGGAATTGATATTCTGAAATATGGCGGTATGGCTGAAAACGTAAAAGCCATGGGTGGTAAGGGAATTGTTTTTACTGATACTACGGTTACCGAGTTTGGCACATATCTTTTTGTTCAGCAAACATTATTCGAAAAATTAACGCTGAACGCCGGATTGCGTTTCCAGAACCACAGTGTTTATGGCGAACAGTGGATTCCTTCAGCAGGTTTTGCTTACAAACTGGGTAGTTTAACAACCTGGAAAGGAAATGTTTCAAAGGGTTTCAGAAGTCCAACCATGCGCGAATTGTTTTTGTGGGGACCCAACCCAAATCTCAATCCCGAAACAATTATCAGTTACGAAACAGGTATTTCAAAATTCTTTTTCAATAATAAAATGAATGCTGAACTCACCGTTTATACGCTGAATGGCGACAATCTGATAATAACCGTGCCCAATCAGGGTCTGCGGAATTCCGGAGAAGTTAACAACACGGGTATTGAATTGGCAATTAATGCAGAAGCTGCAAAAAACCTTACATTGAATGCAACTTACAGCTATATTAACATGGAAAATCCGGTGTACGCAACACCCGAACATCATCTGTATTTCAACGCAGTTTACAGGATCAAAAAATTGCAGTTATCAGCAAACATTCAGCAAATTACAAACCTCGACAACGATCCTTCGCCCGTGGTAAATCTCGAAAGTTACACACTGCTTAATGCAAAAGCCATGTATAATCTCTCCAAAAATATAAAGATATACGTAAGTGGTGAAAACCTGCTTGGGCAAAGTTATCAGGCAAACCGTTACTACACCATGCCCGGGACAACTGTATTTGCGGGAATAAACCTTAACTTCTGAAATAAAATAAAATAGCAAAAAAGAGATGTCAGACCGGCATCTCTTTTTTGTTTCTGCCTCACTGTTTATTCCGTTGATTTTACTATTTTAAGCGTCTGAATCTTATTGGTAAAATCGAATGAAATCAAATAACCGATAAAACATTTTTCTTTGTAACATTAGAAATCATTGTATGGAAAGAAGAAACTTCATTAAAACAACTGCGGCAGGTGCAACGGGTATGGCGCTTAGCGGAAAAATTTCAGCAGCCGTTTTTTCAACTTCAGCAAAAAAACGACCTGTTCATGTTTTTACCAAATGTCTGCAATTTTTAAGTTACGATGATATTGCCGAAGTTCTGGCCGAACAAGGATTTGATGGCGCCGATTTGGCGGTTCGCCCCAATGGACAGGTTTTGCCCGAAAACGTAACTACCGATTTGCCCAAAGCATTAAAAGCCCTGAGAAAAGCTGGAGTTGATTCAAATATGATAGTGACTGAAATCAACAATCCTGATGATCTTGTTTCGATTAATATACTGAAAACCATGGCCGATTTGGGTATTGGTTATTACCGGATGGGCTATTTCAATTTCGATCCGAAGAAATCCATTCCACAAAATCTCGACGAACACAAAAAAACATTTGAGAAACTGGAAAACCTGAACAGGAAATATGGTGTTCACGGCGATTACCAGAACCACTCGGGAACCCGGGTGGGCGGGCCGGTTTGGGATTTATACCATTTGCTGAAAGATTGCGATCCGGAGTTTATAGGCGTTCAGTACGATGTTCGCCATGCAACAGTTGAAGGCGGTGTTTCGTGGCCATTGGGTATGAAACTGCTTGCACCCTGGATACGCACCACGGATATTAAAGATTTTGTGTGGGTTAAAGATGATGCTGGAAAATGGCAGATTAAAAATGTTCCGTTGGGAGAAGGAATGGTGGATTTTAAAACCTACTTCGAATTGTACAAATCTTTCAATATTGAAGCGCCGGTTTCCATTCATTATGAATACGATTTGGGCGGCGCTGAACACGGACGAAAAGATACTACAATGAGTTTGGATGAGATTAAAA
>JFJP01038738.1_pt1 | contig 15975 bp, 16 predicted proteins | sample 431651 | NCBI WGS metagenome assembly JFJP01 (sample SAMN02602958, study PRJNA72255) | Microbial mat metagenome, whole genome shotgun sequencing project. | biome: fresh water; feature: sink hole; material: water; isolation source: purple microbial (photo- and chemosynthetic) mats found in... | reverse complement strand
CTTAAAGTAACAAGTGCCGCTAATGGTGCCGTACTCACAATGGATGCAATGCTAAGTTTAAATGATACTTTAATCGTGGTTTCTGCAGATAGCACCAACTTAACAAAATATGTATTGGAAGTATCGGAAAATGGATTGAGTTCGAACGCTGTTCTTACATCAAACCGTTACACAATAACCATTGATGTTGAACCTAAAAGCGCAACCGATGAACATACGCCAGGTTCAGGATCAATTACCGGCTTTGACTATGGTACAGCTATTCGCACTGTTATTAACAATGTAACTGTACCTGCAGGAGCGTCATTGACAGTAATCAGCGGAGATGGAGCCTATGTTCCATTGAAGATGTTAAATTTTGACACCACTTACGTTTCGGTTGCTGTAAATTCCAATACTTTTTTCGAGGTTCTTGCTGAAAATGGAACTACTGTTATCAAGTATCAATTGATTCCACAGGCCTCTGCAAGTTCAGCATTTGTAACTTCCGATTTATATTCAGTTGTTCAAAAGGAGTTACTAATTGAATTTGTACCCAGGGGAACTAATGTTCGGAGTTTCCTTGCTAATTTGGTTCCATCGTTGGGTGCCTCAATAAAATTGGTTGACAAAAAGGGATTCGAAAGGATTGACGGTGAAGTAGCAGATGATGATAAACTTATTGTAACATCACCAAATGGAACAGTTACAAGAGTATATCATATTTCGAAACTGGCAACACAATTTGTTCCCGAAACCACTTACCTCGCCTACATCCTGAGCAATGTTTATGCAATCGATCAGGTGATGTATACTTTAGCCGGAGTATCAGGTGCTGAAACTGTTTCCAACTTCCTGACCAAAGTAACTCCTTCAGCCGGGGCATCGGTTGCAGTTGTTGACAAAGATGGAACTGTGAAAATTAACGGCGACATTAATGGCGGCGACATGGTAAGGGTAACTTCAGCCGATGGCAAAATTGTAGTTACATATAACTTCGGCCCATTAACCAGCGCCAGTTGGATTCAGGCAAATCAAATTGAGTTGTACCCAAATCCATCCAATGGAAGGTTAAATGTAACCGGCCTTGAAAAAGGACAACGGATTCAGATTTATAATTCAGTGGGTTCAGCAATAATAGATATGCATGTGCAAAACAATCATGAGATTATCAATATTAATGAACATCCTGCAGGATTATATATGATTGTTGTTAGTGATCAAAACAGATTGCTTGGTAAATACAAAGCAATTAAATATTAATATTATCAAATAAAAATGACAAGACCACGTTTTAATGTGGTCTTGTTTTTTTTAACTGTAAACAATACTTATTTTAATCAACCATATTAAAATTCAACCAAATGAATTTAACCATACAACTATTCCTGACATTTTTTGCATTTACGCATTTTTTTGCCAACACCGGAGATAAAGTTGAATTATACTTGGAAAAGGGTGAATATTGGTGGGGAGGTTTAAGTTCAAAGGGGCATGAAACCCCGTATGATGCCACATCTGTAGTTAGTTATGACCTTTGGGGCGATAATCAGGGCAATCAGGCTCAGCCTTTGTTGCTGTCAAGCAAAGGAAGATATGTTTGGTGTGAAGAACCAATTAAATATGCTTTTGATAAAGGAAAACTAACCGTCACGAGCAGAGGTGGAAAAATTCATTCTGGAAAAAAGGGAGATAACCTGAGAGATGCATACAATTTCGTTTGTAAGGAGTTTTTTCCTTCCAACGGAAAAATTCCCGACGAGTTGTTATTCACACATCCACAATACAATACATGGATTGAATTGATGTATGACCAGAACGAAGCTGATATTCTGAAATATGCCGAAGATATAATTAACAAGGGTTATCCTCCGGGAGTTATTATGATTGATGATAACTGGCAGGAAGATTACGGAAAATGGGTGTTTTCAGCCCGCCGGTTTAAAGACCCAAAAGGCATGATCGACAAATTACATGACATGGGATTTAAAGTCATGGTTTGGATATGCCCGTTTATCAGCTCCGACTCGGAAGTTTTCAGATACCTTGCCAAAGAAGGCATGTTGCTTCTGGAAGGTGAGAGAACCCAGAATATTTTGTGGGCAAACACGCAAAACAAAGCTGCTATTATTCGCTGGTGGAACGGGGCCAGCGCTTGTTTGGATTTAAGCAATCCAAAAACCCAAAAATGGTTTCAGGAGCAGTTGGACTATCTTGGTGAAGAATATGGAGTTGACGGGTTTAAGTTAGATGCGGGAGACGCTGATTATTATACCGGCAATATTATTTCCTTTAAAGAAAGTACCCCGAACGATCATACAACCTGGTTTGCCGAAATAGGCTTGAAGTATCCGTTGAATGAATACAGGGCATCCTGGAAAATGGCCGGATTGCCTTTGGTTCAGAGATTAAGGGATAAAGCGCATAATTGGAAAGATTTACAAAAACTGATACCCGACCAAATGTCGCAAAGCGTGATGGGATATTCCTATACCTGCCCCGATTTGATTGGAGGGGGTGAATATCAGTCCTTTTTGCAGGCTTCAACAATTGATGAGGAACTGGTTGTACGTTCTGCCCAGGTTCATGCACTAATGCCAATGATGCAGTTTTCTGTTGCTCCCTGGAGAGTACTTTCCAAAGAAAATGAAGCAATTTGCCTCGAAATGGCTAAACTTCATGAAAAGATGGGCCCAATGATTTTGGAATTGGCAAAACTTGCATCAAAAACCGGGGAGCCTGTTGTAAAGCCCCTGGCATTGGCATTTCCCGATAGTGGATTTGAAACTATAAAAGACCAGTTTATGTTAGGCGATGAAATTTTAGTTGCACCTGTTGTTGAAAAAGGAGCCCGCACCCGAACTGTTGTATTGCCCCAGGGAAACTGGAAAAGCGATGAAGGTACACTAATTAAGGGTGGTAAAACAATAGAAATAACTGTCCCATTGAAACGATTGCCTTATTTTATAAAACAAATTTGAATTATTCATCTTTAGGGTGCTAATCTCGAAATGAGCCAGTTGTTGTTTTCTTTTTCGTACAAAATCCGGTCGTGAAGACGGCTTTCTCTTCCCTGCCAAAACTCAAATTTAACGGGTGTAACCAAAAATCCTCCCCAGTTTTTGGGTCGTTTAATAATTTCACCGGAAGAGTTATTTTTAAAAGATTCAAACCTTTCCAGAAGGAATTCACGCGAAGGAATTTTACTGCTTTGATTGGAAATAACAGCAGCTATCTGGCTTAAAACCGGGCGTGAGTAAAAATAGTGGTCAGAAACTTCGTCGGATGTTTTTATTGCAAAACCTGAAATTCTGATTTGTCGTTCGAGTTCGGGCCAGAAGAAATGCAATCCAACCGCTGGATTTTTTTCAATCGACATTCCTTTGTTACTGTTGTAATTGGTGAAAAAGGTCATGCCATTTTCATTGAAATCTTTCAATAAAACAATTCTTGAATCGGGGAATCCATCGTTACCAACAGTGGCAACAGTCATTGCAGTTGGCTCGGTTACTTTTGCATTTAATGCGTCGTTTAGCCAATGTTCAAATTGTTTCAGCGGGTTTTTATCTATGCTGCTTTTTGTAAGTTCGGCATATTTGTACTCAGTTCGAATCGAATGTAGTTTCATGCAATATAGTTTGTCAAAATAACTGTTAAAGGTCGGTAATGTTTAGTACTTATAATTCAGTTGAACCTTTTTTTTTGTTTGGTGTTTAAATAAAAGAGTTAAAAGTATTTTATTAATTAATTTTTTATGGTATGAAAAAGATAATATCTATTTTAATGTTGGCTGTAACTGTTTCTGTTGTTGCATCCGGTAATAATGGCAAACTTGGAATAGGAGACAAACCGGTTTTAACTGAAGTGAAATTGGAAGATGTTTCGGGGGCTAAAATTTCGCTCGCAGATGTTAAAAAGGAAAATGGACTTTTAGTCTTATTTTCTTCTAATACGTGTCCGTTTGTTTTACAGTGGGAAGATCGTTTCCCCGATTTGAAAGCATGGGCTGATAAAAATAAAGTTGGCATGGTAGTTCTAAATTCAAACCATCAGAAACGCGATGGTGATGATTCTTTTGAGGCAATGAAAAAACATGCAAAGGAGAAGGGCTACAATTTCTATTATGCACTCGATGACCAAAGTTTAATAGCAAATTCGTTTGGCGGACAAACAACGCCACACGCATTTCTGTTTAACGGAAAAATGGAGTTGGTTTACAAAGGAGCTATCGACGATAGTTACAAAAGTGCAAAAGATGTAAAACAGCCGTATTTGAAAGATGCAATTGCAAGTGTGTCAAGTGGTAAGCAAGTTGCAGTTGCCGAAACCAAACCGGTTGGATGTAGCATTAAAAGGAAAGTTGAGTAGTTTTTTCAATTTTAAATTTTTGGATGAAGCTCCTGCTTTTTGCAGGGGCTTTTTTATTTTTCGAAGAAGGTGAAATTTACTTTCCCGTATTTTCGGTTTTCTTTAAAAAACTGATGTTTTGAAAAATCATACTCTTTGGGATGTTCCAGAATAAAAAGCCCGTTGTTACTTAAAATATCAGTTTTTAAAACTACATCAGGAACTTCGGATAAATTTTTAAGTTCGAATGGGGGATCTGCAAAAATAAAATCGAAACTGCCCTTATAATTTCTCAAAAACGCAAATACATCAGCCCTGAAAATTTTGGCATTTTCAATTTTAAGGATGTCAAGTACATTCACAATAAAACGGTGATGTACGAAATCTTTTTCAACCATAACAGCTTCTTTGCAACCACGACTGATAAACTCGTACCCGATGCTACCGGAACCCGAGAAAATATCGAGCACAGTTTTGTTTGTAAAATCATATCGGTTTTCAAGAATATTAAACAGTCCCTCTTTTGCGATGTCAGTGGTTGGCCTTGCCTTGAAATTTTTGCCCGGATTAAAAATCCTTCCTTTGTATATTCCTCCAACAATTCTCATTCGCCAATTAAATTAATGAGAGGTACAAGCAGAGGAGATTGATTAATAATTTCAGGATTTGTAATTGAGCCTGAAATTCTCAGGTCGCTGATATTTTCGAAATAGAGTTTTAACAGGTTTTTAATTTCAGCGTTTTCATTTCTTGAACCCGAAACATATAAATCGGTTTCACTTCTCGCAATTTCCAATTGTTTAAAAGTATTTAAAACACTATAAACCAAATCGTTTAAGTGTTCGGCATGAAAACTGTTTGCAAGTATTAATCTGGAGTTTCGGGTTAAAATCAGGTAAAAATATTTTTTGGTGGTTAATATAACTGCGCTGTTCCTTTTCTTCGATTCAACGGGGTATATCAGGAGATTTGTAATGGGATGAATAATTTTAATATTGTTATTAAATTGAAGTTGAAGAACATTCATTACGTCAATTGGAAGCGGGAAAATAAGTTTTGCGTTTAACGCATCAATCTTGTTTTCTATTAATATATTATTTGAATCTTGTTGAAACAAATGAGTTGTCAGATTATCAACCAGCTTATCCACGGTATATTCATAAGGAACTAAAGAAAAATTTTCTGTAAAAATAAATGCAAAAACGCTGTTAAAAGGTTTTTTCAATAAATCTTCCGTATCAAACCACTCTTTTAAACGCCGGGCAAGTAAATTTTCGCTACTGATTTTTAGGGGAACGCTTTTATATGCTATAACTTTTTTTTCGGAAGAGTGAACAATTAAAAAAGAAAATCCATCCAGGCTAACCTGAATGGATAAACTATATTGTTTTGTTTTTTCGATGTCGAACGATTCGAACTTAATAAAGTCAAACATTTGATTTATTCCCAGTTACCGGCATTATTTACCGTTTCGGTAAGCGAACCTACCATCAATCCGGGGTATTTTTCGTTTGTTCTGCGTTGGTCGTTAAGATTAATAACTAATTGCTGTTCCAAACCTCTTAAAATAACATTATTGTGTGCTTTTGCCTGAAAAACAGGGACTCCAATACCTGAACCAGTAATAATTATAGTTGCACCCAAATTGAATTCTGTTGGCTCTCCCGGTACAGGAACATATTTCAAACTTTTTGCATCATAACCTTTGCCAAATACTGCTTCAAGTGCCGGAACGCGAACACTGTCACGAATAATTAATCCCATCTCTAAGGCTTTCCTTTCAGTAATTCCTTGTTCTACCATACTGTCGTTTAACTCGCCAACTTTGCGAACGGTAATCACTGATTCGTTCATAATAAAATTTAACAGTGTATCCCAGCTACCTGTAAATTTTCCATAAACACCTTTATAAGCCAACTCGGCTTTTCTTATATCTTTGAGTTTTTCAACGGTAGCATCATAACGGGCTTTTTTCGCTTTTTCAAACTGAATAGGCTCCTGAATACTTTTATAGATAAAATAAGCCAGAACAACTGCTACGATGAAAAGAGAAATTTGTAATACGGTTTTCATTTTTATATTTTTAAATAGTTTGTTTTCGATAGGCTGCAAAATTAAAAAAAAATATAAATTACTTTCCTTAACTTAAAGTTATTTTGATGGCATGATTAAAAATCATTTAAAAACCATATTAACACAGAATTTACCCTTTTCACCAACAAATTGTCAATTGCAACTGATTGAAGTATTGTCGGGTTATATTTTTTCTGACGAGCCAGATCAAATAATGCTGATAAAAGGTTACGCCGGAACCGGAAAAACATCAATGCTATATTCGTTAACACAAACGTTAAATGAATTTAAAATCAAGTCGGTTTTACTTGCTCCAACTGGCAGGGCGGCAAAAGTTCTGGGTGGTTATGCAAAAATGCCGGCGTTTACAGTTCATAAAAAAATTTACAGGCAAAAATCAAATTCCGATGGAATGGGGCATTTTGCTTTAGACATAAACCTTTATAAAAACACATATTTTATTGTCGATGAGGCTTCAATGATTTCGAATGAAACCAGCGAAAACTCTGTTTTTGGGAGTGGAAAACTACTCGATGATTTGCTTGAATATATATACTCAGGTGAAAATTGCCGTTTGGTGTTAGTTGGTGATTCTGCTCAATTACCACCGGTTGGATTAAGTATTAGTCCGGCGCTCGAACCTGCTTCACTCGAAAATTATGGGTTTTCTGTAAAAGTGGTCGAATTAACCGATGTTGTTCGTCAGGCTGAAGGTTCAGGAATATTGAGCAATGCCACTAAAATCAGGAATAGAATTGGAAATGATAATAATGAATCAGGATTTTTCCCTGTCAATCTTAATGATTTTGAGGATATCGAACGCATTTCGGGAGCCGAACTTATTGAAAGCATAACTTCTTCTTATCAAAAATATGGCATTTTCGAAACGACCATTGTTACGCGCTCAAATAAACGGGCTAATTTGTACAACAAGGGAATTCGGGGTTCAATTTTATACCGCGAAAATGAAATTGAAAAAGGCGATTTACTGATGGTTGTTAAAAACAATTATTTCTGGATCGAAGAGGATATGAAACTCGATTTTATTGCCAACGGTGATATTGCCGAAGTGGTTAAAATTTATAAGTACGAAGAGTTGTATGGTTTTCGGTTTGCCAATGTTTGCCTTCGTTTTATCGATTATGAAGATGTTGAGTTCGACTGTAAAATATTTCTCGAAACGTTAAGCATTGAAACTGCGTCTTTTTCGTACGATCAAAACCGACAGCTTTTTGAAGCGGTTTCTGAAGATTACGCCGAAATAAGGAACAAACGCGAGCGCTGGAAAAAAGTTAAGGAGAATTCATATTATAATGCATTGCAGGTGAAATTTGCCTACGCAATAACCTGTCACAAAGCGCAGGGTGGGCAGTGGAAAGCTGTTTACGTCGATCATGGTTTTGTTAATGATGAAATGCTCGATACCGAATTTTACCGCTGGCTTTATACAGCGTTTACGCGTCCTACCGAAAAACTTTTTCTGGTGAATTTTAATAAAGGGTTTTTTGAAGATTCTGTTTTATAATTTAACATACTTAAAAAACTTCCCTTCGAAAACGATAACTATTGTTATTTTTGTAATTCTAAATTATTGAAATGAGTATTATACAAGCCATCATTCTTGCCATCATTGAAGGAATAACCGAATTTTTACCGATATCGTCAACCGGGCACATGATTATTGGTTCATCGGTACTTGGAATTGCTGATAACGAGTTTGTGAAGAATTACACAGTTATAATACAGTTTGGTGCAATTCTGTCGGTTGTAGTGTTGTACTGGAAACGGTTTTTTAAATCTTTTGATTTTTACATCAAGCTTTTTGTAGCCTTTATTCCGGCGGCAATCATTGGATTTTTAGCCAGCGATTACATCGATATGCTTCTTGAAAATGTAATTGTTGTAGCTTGTACACTTTTGCTGGGAGGCATTTTTCTTCTTTTTGTCGATAAAATATTTGAAAAAAATGAGTTGAATCCGGATAGCGAACCCAATGTGAAAAGTGCTTTTATGATTGGTGTTTTTCAGGTAATAGCCATGATTCCGGGTGTGTCGCGTTCGGCAGCAACAATTATCGGAGGGCTCACACAAAAACTTACACGTAAGGCAGCCGCGGAGTTTTCGTTCTTTTTGGCTGTACCTACCATGTTCGCTGCTACTTGTTATAAATTACTGAAAATCTATCAATCCGAAGCAGGTTTCAGTGCGCATGATATTCAGGTATTGGCAATTGGAAACATCGTTGCATTTGTTGTTGCTATGCTTGCCATAAAATTCTTTATCAGTTTTCTAACAAAACACGGATTTAAAATGTTTGGCTGGTACCGGATTATTGTGGGAGTTATTATTTTAGCCATGTATTTTGCAGGTATCGATTTAAAAATCGTTTAGATCTGGTAAGTTTTCCCTTCTTTAACAGCTTCCGTATTTTCAAAAACTGTTCTGGCTTCTTTTTCAAACAATCTGATATCGTTGTAACGTGCAGAAAAATGACCTATAATCAGTTTTTTTGCATTTGCAAGTTTTGCCATGTTTGCTGCATCAATGGTGGTTGAATGTAATGTTTTTATGGCAAAATCGCGCATTGCTTCCAGAAAGGTGGCTTCGTGGTACAAAAGATCCACATCTTTAATTACATCAACTATCGGAAGATGAAATGCAGTATCAGTGCAAAATGCATACGAACGAGGGTGGGGTGGAGGTGTTGTTAGCTTTTCATTGATTATTGTCTCTCCGTCTGCCGTAATAAAGTCAGCTCCAGCTTTTATCTCTTTCATTTTGGCAATTGGAATTTTGTATTCCTGAACCATTTCCTTTTTTATGTTTGATTGTCCCTGAAGTTCACGGAACAAAAAACCACAGGTTGAAATACTGTGTTTTAATGGAAACGAGAATACTTCAACACGTTTGTCGATAAAAATTTGCTGAGGCTTTTTAAAGTTTAACGGATGAAATATCAGGTTCACATTCATTCCTCCTTTTATAAAATCGAGTTGGGGTTGAAGCAGGGTTTTTAATTCAGAAGGTGAATAGATATGAACATCAGATTTTAGTCCCAACAAATTCAATGTTGAAATTAAACCGATTAATCCGTAATAATGGTCGCCATGTAAATGCGAAATAAAAATGTGTTTTATTTTACTGAACCCGATTTTGTTGCGGCGGAGTTGAATTTGTGTTCCTTCTCCGCAATCGATCAAAAAAAACCGCCCAAGTATGTTTAATACCTGGGCGGTTGGATATCTGTCTGATGTAGGTAAAGCTGAATTACTGCCGAGTATGGTTAATTCAAAAGGCATTTCTTATTTCAGATTTTCCTTTTTTTTAAGTAACTCTTTCGCCTCATCCACTGTATTTGTGATTAACAAAACAGTGTCGAGCATCGAAATTTTTACCAAATTTTCCACGTCGGCCTGAAGACCACACAATATAAACGTTCCAATTGCATCTTCGCATAACCGGTTGGCAACTAAAACAGAACGTAACCCCGATGAATCGCAGTAGTTACAACTACTCAAATCGAGAACGATGTTTTTTTCACCTTTGTTATTTATAACTACAAGTTCCGATTTTAAATCGGGTGCGTTATATGTGTCCAGCCTGTTGGAATTTACCTTAACCAAGGTATGATTTCCATTCTTTTTTATTTCGAATGCCATGCCTCAATTTACGAAATTCTTATTAATTACAAGCCTTTTTTAGTTTTCTTTTTTCTCGTTTTCTTCCATTTGCGTTTTCAACGCTGCCAATTCGCTGATGTCTCCCAAAGTAGTTTTCTCCATTGTGAGCGTTTCAGTAACCGGTTTTTCCGCTTTTTTAACAGGACGTGTCTGTAATTTGCGTTTGGCATTGTCTTCAGCACGTTTCTCGTCTTCAGCAATTCTTGAATGTGAAACGATAATACGTTTAGCCGATTTGTTGAATTCGATAACTTTGAAATCGAGTTTTTCGTCATGTTTTACAGAAGTACCATCTTCTTTTACCAGGTGGCGAGGAGTTGCAAAACCTTCAACACCGTATGGCAGCGCAATAACAGCGCCTTTGTCCATCAATTCAACAACTGTTCCTTCGTGAATTGAATCGGCTGTGAAAATGGTTTCGAATACATCCCATGGATTTTCTTCAAGTTGTTTGTGACCAAGGCTCAAACGACGATTGTCTTTGTCGATATCAAGAACGGTAACCTGAATAACTTCGTTAATGGCTGTAAATTCTGACGGGTGTTTTATTTTTTTCGTCCAGCTCAAATCCGAAATATGAATTAAACCATCAACTCCTTCAGCAATTTCTACAAATACGCCAAAGTTGGTGAAATTGCGAACTGTTGCACTATGTTTGCTGCCAACGCCAAATGTGGTTTCAATGTTTTCCCATGGATCCGATTTGAGTTGTTTGATACCGAGTGACATTTTGCGTTCGTCGCGGTCAAGCGTTAAAATTGAAGCTTCCACTTCGTCGCCAACTTTCAGGAAGTCCTGAGCGCTGCGCAAATGCTGGCTCCAGCTCATTTCCGAAACGTGGATTAAACCTTCAACGCCGGTTGTTATTTCAACAAAAGCGCCGTAATCGGCAATCACAACCACTTTTCCTTTTACTTTATCTCCAACTTTGAGTTTTTCATCCAGGTTATCCCATGGATGTGGAGTCAATTGTTTCAATCCAAGTGCGATACGTTTTTTATCATCATCGAAATCAAGAATTACAACATTTAATTTCTGGTCTAATTCCACAATTTCGCTTGGGTGAGAAATTCTTCCCCATGAAAGGTCGGTAATATGAATAAGTCCGTCAACACCGCCCAAATCCATAAATACACCATATGATGTGATGTTTTTAACGGTACCTTCGAGTACTTGTCCTTTTTCAAGTTTACCAATAATGTCTTTTTTCTGTTGTTCGAGTTCAGCTTCGATAAGTGCTTTATGCGAAACCACAACGTTACGGTATTCGTTATTGATTTTAACCACTTTGAATTCCATGGTTTTACCAACAAATACATCGTAATCGCGAATAGGTTTTACATCAATTTGCGAACCCGGCAAGAATGCTTCTATTCCAAAAACGTCCACAATCATACCGCCTTTCGTACGGCATTTGATGTAACCTTTAATAATTTCATCTTTTTCAAGTGCTTCATTAACACGATCCCATGAGCGTGTTGAACGAGCCTGTTTGTGCGAAAGAATCATCTGACCCTTTTTATCCTCCAGACTTTCGATGTAAACATCTACTTTGTCTCCAACTTTCAAATCAGGATTGTAGCGGAATTCGTTTATACTGACAATACCGTCAGATTTGTAACCAATATCCACAACAACTTCGCGTTTGTTCAACGAAATAACGGTTCCGGTTAAAACTTCTTTTTCAGATACCGTGTTTAAAGTGTCGTTGTACAAATTCGACAGATTGTCTCTCTCCGATACGGAGTAAGCGTCAAGACCAACTTCAAGACTTGACCAGTCAAATTCGTCAGGTTCAGCAGAGGTTGGTTTAAACTGAGGTTTTCGTTTTTTAACAACAACAGCCTCAACTATTTCTTCAGCAACAACTTCATCAATAGTTTCAACTGCTTCATTTACTGCGGCTGCTTCAATTTCTGCTTCAGCCAAAACTTCTTCTTCTGCAATTTCTTCGGCTACTGTTTCAGCAACCACATTTTCTTCCTGAACCGGAGTTTCATTTAACTCCATCTCAAGATCTTCATTTTTCTTTTCAGTCATGTAATTCAAATAAAATTAATGAGTTAGACATTATATTATATATAAAACGCGCGCAAAAGTATAACTTAATTCATTTATTTCAAAAGGTTTGTAAATTTATTTCGGAATAGTTGTTTTTAATTAAAAGGTTATTTGATAATTTCATCATTGTAAGCTTTGTTTTTTTTGTTAATTTTGAACTTCAATTTATAAACATATTACAATGAAAGGAATTATTCTTGCCGGTGGTTCCGGAACACGACTTTACCCGATTACACGTTCAGTATCAAAACAAATCATTCCGGTTTACGATAAGCCCATGATTTATTACCCGCTTTCAGTGCTAATGCTGGCAGGAATTAAGGAGGTTTTACTTATTTCAACCCCAACTGATATTGGTCTTTACGAACATTTACTAGGCGATGGATCACAACTTGGAATTAAAATTTCGTATAAAATTCAACCTTCACCTGATGGATTGGCGCAGGCTTTTATTTTAGGCGAAGAATTTATTGGAGACGATAATGTTTGCTTAATTCTTGGTGATAATATTTTCTATGGTTACGGATTTCGTGGAATACTCGAAGATGCAGCCGAATTAAAAGATGGCTCTATTGTTTTTGGGTACTATGTAAATGACCCCGAACGATACGGTGTGGTTGAATTTGACCAAACAGGAAAAGTTCTTAGTATTGAAGAAAAACCGGAAGTTGCAAAATCAAATTATGCCGTTACCGGACTGTATTTTTACTCGAATGATGTTGTTGAAAAAGCTAAAAACCTGAAACCATCGAAACGTGGAGAATTGGAAATCACCGATTTAAATCGTTTATATCTAAATGAAAACCGGTTAAATGTGAAGTTGCTTGGACGTGGTTTTGCCTGGCTTGATACAGGAACACACGAGAGCTTGTTACAAGCTTCGAATTTTATTGCAACAATCGAACAGCGGCAGGGCTTGAAAGTTTCGTGTATCGAAGAAATTGCATATAAAAAAGGTTTTATAACCAAAGAGCAATTGTTGGAGCTTGCCCAACCGTTAAGCAAAAATCAGTACGGTCAGTATTTGATTCATTTGGCTGAAAAACAAACAAATACTTTTTAAATTAACAAAATGAAGATAATTGAAACACCGCTTTCTGGGTTATTGATAATTGAACCCAGTGTTTTTGAAGATCATCGGGGATATTTTATTGAATCTTTTCATAACCAACGTTATTTTGATGCTGGAATTAAGGCACAATTTATTCAGGATAACGAATCGAAATCGGGCAGGGGTGTTGTCCGGGGATTACATTATCAGCTTAATCCTTTTTCACAGGCAAAATTGGTTAGGGTTGTGTATGGAGTTGTGTATGATGTGGCTATTGATTTACGAAAGGGTTCTCCAACTTTTGGGAAGTCGTTTGGATTGGAATTAAATGAAACCAGTAAAAAGCAATTGTTTATTCCCCGCGGATTTGCCCATGGTTTTTCGGTGTTAAGCGAAACAGCAGTTTTTTCTTATAAATGCGACAATATCTATAACCGCGATGTTGAAAGAGCGATAAACCCATTCGACCCGCAACTGGCAATTGATTGGCAATTGAACGAATCGGAATGGAAAGTTTCTGATAAAGACAAAGCTGCTCCGTTTTTTGCTGATGCTGAAATAAATTTTATCTTTTAAAAAATGAAGATTTTAATTACCGGCGCTTACGGACAATTGGGAAACGAAATTAAAGTTTTGTCTGTTGTATTTCCTGACTGGCAGTTTTTATTTACTGATGTCGATACTTTAGATATTACAAACGAAAATGCACTTGAAATCTGGTTTCAAAAAAATAGACCCGGTTTTGTGATTAACTGTGCTGCTTACACGGCGGTCGACAAAGCCGAAACTGATTCTGAAACAGCAGAAAAGGTAAATTCACTGGCGCCAAAACTATTGGCGAAGTTTTCGAAAAAGTTTGATACGAAGCTGATTCACATTTCAACCGATTATGTTTTTGATGGAGAATCATTTACTCCTTATTCTGAAGAAGCTAAAGTAAATCCGAAAAGTGTTTATGGTGAATCTAAATTAAAGGGCGAACAAAATTGCTTTGTAGAAAATCCTGATACACTTGTTATCCGCACTTCATGGCTGTATTCAGCATTCGGAAACAATTTTGTAAAAACAATGCTCAGGTTAGGTAAAGAACGCGGTAAGTTAAACGTGGTTTATGACCAGATTGGAACACCTACTTATGCAGCCGATTTGGCAAATGCAATACTTTCAATTATTCAGATTTCAGAAAGGCAGCCGGAGAAATTTATTCCCGGAATTTATCATTATTCAAATGAAGGCGTTGCCAGTTGGTACGATTTTGCAAAAGCTGTTTTTGAAATTTCGGATGTAAAATGTATTGTTTCACCAGTTCGTTCGGTTGAATTTCCAACACCTGCAAAACGACCAAATTTTAGTGTTCTTGATAAATCGAAGTTAAAATTCAATTTCGGAGTAATTATTCCTTACTGGAGAGATAGCCTGAAAGATTGCATTCAAAAACTATCATAATTTGAAATTTAGGGGACTAATGATGTCAATAAAATTGAACATTCGTAATAAAAAATGTTGAAATGTTGACAAAAACAAAATTAAGAGCAGAAATTGAAAACTTCCCTGATGAATTTTCAATTGAAGAACTGGTTGAAAGACTCATTTTTATTGATAAAGTTGAAAATGGGCTTAAGCAGTCAGAGGCTGGAAATATTGTTTCAGAAGAAGAACTAGAATGCTATATAAATCAACTATTTGTGGATAAATAATACCGTTGCAACCTTTTTGAATACAATTAAATTTCAACCTAAATGAGCAAAAAGAAATCAGGAAAATCTGAAGTAACGAAGTGGTTTGGACCTGTATTAGATGCATTAAGATCTCTTGGAGGCTCAGCAAAGCCGGGTGAAATAACAAAATGGATTGGGGAAAAAATGAATTTACCCGAAGACGTTTTAATTGAAAGATATGAGAAATCAGGGGTTTTAAAATTTCAAAATCAAATTGCCTGGGCAAGACAGTATCTGGTATGGGAAGGACTCCTTGAAGCAACAAAACATGGTATTTGGACATTAAGCAATAAGGGATGGAGTACCTCATTGGATGAAAAACAAGCACATGAATTATTTCTTAAATGGGTTCGGATTTTTCGGGATTTGAAACAGGAAGAAGGAAAAAATTCTGAAGATACTGAGACGGAAAAAATTATTAAAATTCAAGAAGAAAGTGAACCTGAACAATCTAATGTAACATTGAAAATTACATTATTGGAAGTTTTGCAAAATCTTTCACCGGTTGGCTTTGAAAATCTTTGTGGCAGATTATTACGAGAATATGATTTTGAGAATATTGAAATTACTCAGCGTTCACACGATGGAGGAATTGACGGTTACGCAACTTTAAAACTTAATCCTTTTGTTAATCTCAGCGTCTATTTTCAATGTAAAAGGTATTCAGGAACGGTTCCCACGGAAAAAGTTCAGGCATTTATTGGTGTTATGGAAACAAATAAAAGAAGTGTTGAAAAGGGATTAATAATTACAACTGGTAATTTTGCAAAAGCAGCACTGGATATTGAAAAAAATAACATAAAGATTGAATTAATAGATGGGGAGAAACTTGTAAAAATGTTTGAAGATGTTGAGTTGGGGGTAATTCCAAAGAAAATATACGAACCTGATTTAACATTCTTTGAGCAGTACAGAGATTTGAAATGAAAAGTACTTGAATTATTGAAATCAAAATAAATAACCATGAAGAATAATGAACTAATACAGGAAGTAAGAGCAAAAGCTCAGGAATGGCTTTCTTCAACTTACGACGAACAAACCAGAAAGGAAGTTCAGGCGCTGCTTG
>JFJP01024600.1_pt1 | contig 15975 bp, 24 predicted proteins | sample 431651 | NCBI WGS metagenome assembly JFJP01 (sample SAMN02602958, study PRJNA72255) | Microbial mat metagenome, whole genome shotgun sequencing project. | biome: fresh water; feature: sink hole; material: water; isolation source: purple microbial (photo- and chemosynthetic) mats found in... | reverse complement strand
CCAAACCCCAAACCCCAAACCCCAAACCCCAAACCCCTGCCTCTGGAGTTGCCAGCTGTTTAGGCTGACTTCCTAGGGATTACTTCGAAGATTAGAGCTTTGGAGGGAGGGACGGTGGAATGACGAAACTGTGTGTTTACGAGCTACCAGGTACAGACTAAATATATGGATCTCGCGAGTCGAGGCGGGTTGGACCAGCGGGAGTCGACAAGGGTCGCCTCTGGAAGGGGTTGTCCGGGACTGAAACACTGTCCGCTTTGTTGTTTCCTCGCCGCATCGAACTCCGATTAATTACAAGATCCGCTAGGTTTGTTAATTAAGTGCCTAAGTGAAAACCTTAATTAGGGGAGATCGGTGCCTGCCTCTTCGCGAGTGGCTGCTCGCTTTGATCAGCTCGAGCTATCCGTGCACCTGCGTCGCTCGCTCACCTCGATGCCACCAGTACCGCCAGCGAGTGCTGCTCGGTCGATCTGCTTCGTGGGGTTGGGTCGGTTAGTTCTTCTTGTCGCTGGGGTCTTCGCGATCTTTCTTGCTCGGGTTGTGGCATTTGGAAAAAGGGCAGACCTTCGACTGGCTGAGCGCGTTCTTTGACTTGGAGCAGGGGTTGAAGAATTTGAAAAAGCCTGATGGTTGCTTTGGCTCGGCCGGCTTTTCGGGGGGTTTCTGCGGTGGTTTTTCCGGCGGCTTGTGAGATATCTGTGGCTGGCTCGTGGCATTGCAGGGGCCTCGAGATGGCTTTTCCTCATAGAGGTAGTCGACCATATTTTTAGAGAAATTCGTGCAGTAGTCATCCTCTTTCTTTTTTGGGAAGAGAGACTGACACCCACTGTCTTTTGGTTTCCTGTGTTCTTCCCAGCCGACTCTCTTGCTCGAGCAGCCGTCTATCGAGTCGTCTTTGCCGGCAGATGGGGAGTTGCTGTTGTTGGGGTCTGCCTGCATCTTGGCTTTGTCCATAGACTTTTGGTAGTAGCAGGTCTGCAGGTTGTAGTTTTCGATGAAGGGCATCGAGTTGACGAAGTTGGTGCAGGGCGGGTAGTACTGGGGGTAGCCTGGGTGGCAGGGCTGGATCGGGACGTTGGAGTAGGAGGGCGGGTAGTAGGGCGGGATGTGCGGCAGGTAGCTCTGGTAGTTGGGGTTCATGCCGATGTTGCTGGGGATCAGAGGCTTGATGTCTGCTTGCTGGGTTTTCTGGGTGGCGGGACAGACTGGCGCGTATACGATGCCATTGATGACGATAGGTGCAGGGCCGATAGCCTGATTACCGTAACTCTGGTGGCCCAAGCTACCCACGAGCTCTTTCTTCTGGCCCTCCTTGCCCAGTCCGTCGGACACAGAAGTTGCTCCGCTCTTGCAGCTCTTGCTTGGGTCCTTCATCTGCTGCTGCTCAATCTTGGTGCACTTTCTCTGCACAATGGCTTCTTTGCCCTTGATCACGTGCTTCTTTGTGTTCAGCGCTGCTTCGACCGAAGTCAGGCAGAAGAACTTGACGATGCCGAAGCAGCGAGACTTTCCGTCCTTGCAGATGATGTACCCTCGCTCGATTTTCCCGAACTTCTGGAAGTGGCGCTGCAGGTCTTCGTCCTTGCACTCTGGCGACAGCTTCTTGATGAAGATGGACCTTTCGATGTCTTCTTTGAGCAGCTGTTTCTGCTTGATGGGGCAGTCCACGAACTTCTTGACTTCGATGACCTTGTTGAGGATTCTGTGGGATGATTCCAAAACCGCCTTGCAGTCAATCTCTTCTCCGATCTCGAACTGGACCGACCCGCAGCCTTTGGGGCTTCCGTCAGGGTTGCGCTTGACGCAGGCGTCGTGAACTTTACCGAAGCGACTGAAATATTCTCGTATGTCTCGTTCTTGGCAATTCAACGGCAGTCCACCCAAATACAGTCCGAATCTACACCTTGAATCGATCTCGCTCAGGTCGACTTCGACCTCATCTTCGAATTCCTGCATTGCAAGTTTTGGTGTTATTCAGGTTAGAATATTCTCAATTATAGTATTCGAACATTAATTAGTTTACAGGTCTATTCCAGGCCGCTGTCTGTCGCGGTTTGCGCGGTTCTCTTCGGGGTTCAGCGAGTAGCCCGGGTTCGGCAGCAGTCGAGACCCACCAGTCAGTCGCTTGGAGCGCTGCCTGTACTGCTCCATCATCTTGGCCATTTCTTCGGGCGAGAGGTCCGGCTGGGCGTACTCTTGGTTGGGGTTCTGCACGAGCGAGTGCTCTTGGGGGTCTTCGCTGGCGTCGAGTCTGTACTTGGCCAGCGGGTCTGCCTTGGTCGAGATGGGCATGTCTTCGTAGTCCTGGTTGCCGCTGAGCACGCCGGTGATGAGTTTGTTCTCTCGTTCGGCTTCTTCTTCTCTGAAGGTCTTGATGCGGACGACCTTGCGCTTCATTTGGTCGAGTCTGTCTTCCATTTTCCAGGCGATAAAGATGGAGACCGAGCAGAAGACGATGATCGGCAGCGTCTCATAGGAGAACTTCTTCATGCCGAGCTTGCGGAGGATGCTCGACCTCCAGATGATGTTGCGGACGACTTTTTCGTGGAAGGTTTCCCAGGTGCTCCAGCTCCACAGCCGCTGTCTTTTGAGGATCTGGTCACGAGCGAGCTGCTTGCTCTCTTCGGCCGTCAGCTGTCTCTCCGCGTCTTTGCGAATGCTATCCGCGTCGAGGGGCTTCTTGAGGTACTCGTTGATCCTCGCTTCGGGGGTGAACTTCTCCATGCCATCCTTTTTGGGCCGCATAATTAATTACAGCATATCGAACAGACGGCCAAGTAGGCGGGCTTCCGAAATTTTGACTTCTCCGATTCTGTCCAGCAGGAAGACCAGGTCGGACAGGGTCTTCTTGTCTTTGGTGTTGAGTGCGCTCTGGTCCAGCTTGAGCAGCGTTGCTTTGATGCTGTCGATGAAGACTGAGCCGTTGAGACTGTCCGGGTTGGTTTCTTGGGTCGCTTTGTGGGTGACCCTCAGCTCCGCGACTTGTTCGAAGTCGAGTGATGGCTTGCTGAACTGGAAGGCCTGTTCGAGGATGTCGCTGGGGAAGATCTTCTCGATGTTGCTCTTCAGCAGGAAGTCTTTCGCCTTGGTGAACTTGGATTCTTGGGTGATTCCGTAGAGCGATGGACTGTCGCCCATCTCAGCCCACTCTTGTTCGACAGTCACGTTGATTTTCTCTTCTTTCTGACTGTCATTGAGCACACCTTCGATGAGGGACTGTCCTTGCGGAGACTGCTCCGTCTTCAGCTGCGATTCTTTTTGTTTGGCTGAGCTGATGTCTTTCTCCATCTTCTGCAGGTCTTTCTTCATCATGGCTTTTATCTTTTCGAAGTCCAGGTTGCTGTCACTTTCTTCCTCCTCACTAGTCATCTTCTCGTCGGGAGAAGTGTAGTCCATGTGCTTGAAAGTTTCGGTGTGCTTGAAAGTGCCCTGATCGTTGCTCGCTTCGATTTCGGCGAAGAGTTCAGTGGGTGTCTTCTTCATGATGTCGGTGTATTCTTTCCAAAGTTGCAAGATGTTGTAGAAGATCAAGAAGCGCTCGTTGAGTTCGTTGATCATGCGAGACGGCACGAGACTGTCTTGCCGGATCTTGAGCAGCAGCTTGTCGTAGATCGCATCCATCTTCGAGAGCTTCTCTTCCAGCGCCTTGCCTCGAAGAGACTGAGTCAGCTTCGCACGAGACAGATTGTAGTCGTCCACGAGGTCTTGCTCCTCTGACTTCTTGAGGTGCTTGATGAGGCCTCTGATTCTGCTGTATATCGGAACTAGCTTCGAGTTCTTTAACTTAGTGGCTCTGGTTTGGAAGACAGCATCTTCGATTCTCTCAGGATCGCCTAGTTCGTTTAGGATAGCGAGCTGTGGTGAGCAGAGAGTACATTTTGTAGATTGCTGTAGTAGTCAGAGTGCGAGACGACGACGTCTGGGATGAGAGTCTCTTTGAGCAGCTTTTTATCGAGGTTTTCCTTGGTGTACCAGTTGGCGGAGTCTATCTTGAGCACCTCTAGAATCCTCTGTCGATTCGCTTTGTCGAGTTCTTTCTGCAGAATGGTGTTCCTCATTCTGTTGGTTCGAGCTTCCTGCTTCTTGCTATACTGCTTGAGGTTGATCGCATCTTGCATGCTCAGCTTGACACAGGAAGTCCGCAGGATGAGCGCTCGACAGACCATCCTCTGGTACTCAAGCTCCTCGAACTTGCCTAATCAACCTTCCTCTACGAACAGCATCCAAATCAAGCTGGTCTTGCTTTTCGCTGTATAGCTGAGAGTTCCTCTTTCGGGAATTCCTGGTATCTCGGTAGTGCTGGATGTATTCGAAGTACCCCGGTCCGTACTCGTTCTTCGGCCTGTACAGTCCGAAGCCTCTGGCGAGCCTTCGACCATCAAACCTCGAAGCTTTAGTCACCAACATCAAATTGTAATTGTGATGGAGAATCAATACAAGGTCGTCAAAGACCCTCTCAAGCTCATCGAATACTTGGGCCTCCCAAAAGACCCTTACCTCGCACGCCCGATCGAGCCAGAGCTTGAGCATGCTCTTCTCTTCGCAAAGGCCAACCAGAGGACCGGTAGTCTTGGCTGAAAGAGAAAAGGACCCCACTCAGTGGCAGTGCTCGAAGTTCTACCTCACAGATGTCCTCCAGCAGCTGCATGCTGCCTGCAGAGACAACATCGAGAGGGTGGACTACAGATCGACATCGAGAGAAGAGTTCAAAAAGCGCTTCGATGACCAGTGTCGACCTTGCATCTTGACTGGAGTAGTCGACGACCACTGGAACAAAGAGAAGAACTGGTCTTGGGAGGTAGCTGTCGACTGAGAAGGCGATCTACTCGAAGTACAAAGACACCGAGATGAAGATCGCAGAAGACGACAACGAGAAGAAGATCAAGATGCCCATCAAGAACTACCTCAAGTACCTGCTGCACCAGACGGACGACTCTCCTCTCTACATGTTCCAGTCAGGCTTCGACGAGCTGGAAGGCACGCAAGACATCGTGCAGAACTACCGAGTGCCGACCTACTTCAGCGAAGAACTCTTCGGCTTGGTGCTCTCCGCTGACTTAGATGAGCGATGAAAAGCGGCCGCCCTACCGCTGGTTCCTCATCGGCCCCAAGCGATCGGGGACGACTCTGCACGTGGACCCTCTCATGACCAGCGCTTGGAACACCTCGTTGAACGGCCACAAGCTGTGGGTGATGCTTCCCGGGAAGTACCCCAAGTGGCAGGTCAACGGCAAGCAGGTGCGCAGTAAGGCGACCGTGACCAGAACCGAAAGAAGACAACGAAGCGATCGACTTCTTCGTGCACCACCTGCCTCGCATCAAGCAGGAAGAAGGTCCTCTCGCTGACATCATCGAGTGCGTCCAAAAACCGGGCGAGACTGTCTTCGTCCCTGGCGGCTGGTGGCACGCAGTCATCAATCTCGACGACACCATGGCAGTCACCCAGAACTTCTGCAACGGGTCGAACTTCGATCGAGTCTGGAGGTCCATGAGGATCCAGCGACCGCAGCTGTCTCGGTACTTCCTCTACAAGCTCAAGAAGAAGAGACTCGACTTCTACAAGCGAGCCATCCAGCTGAACGCTCTTGATAAGTTCGTCCCCGTCGAGTTGAGGACGGAAGGCAACTTCTTGGTGGACGACAGCACAGACTCGCTCTCGAACTCCAGCTCATCCAGCTCGGAGAGCAGCGAGAAGTCATTGACGGACAGCAGCGCAGAAGAGAGAGCAGTCGAGTAGTCCTTCCAGAGCGAGCCGAGTGAGCAGAAGTCGACGCTGTTCGTAGCTGCTGGCGATCCTTCGGACAGGTGAGGATAACCGTACCTTTATCAGACGACTCTTCGCTTCTGTCTTCTCTCTCATTTTCTTTCTTTCCTCCTCCTCGACAGCCGATCACTCGGACGACTCGCGAGCGACGACAACTGTCGATTTTGGCCGCTGGCTAATTCAACATAAAATAATCGAGCCGCAAGCATGGCCCACATTCTGAAATGCCACACGAACTTCGCGATGTACGACGGAGCAGGCAACCCTCTTTCGCACCTGTCCTTCTGCTTCTCCAAGTGCATCAAGTCGCCGACCGACAAGCAGCTGTCGCGCGAAGAGAAAGACTGCGCCAGTAGCCTCTGCTCACCAGCCCACTGCATCGACCGCAGCGTCGCAGCTCACCAGCAGATCAACCAGTCTGCAGGCGACCTCTACAGAGAGTTCACGAAGACCGCCTCGAACTACCTGGGCAGGACGATCGACGAAATGGACACCTACAAAACCCACGAGGGGGCGTAAAGATAATTATGGTGTAGAAGTGGCAGTATCAGTAGAAGTGAGAGTCTTACGCGTTAGGGGATGAGCTGGATGTCGATCGCCTTCTTCGAGTGCTTGTGTTTGCCGATGTAGTTGAAGCAGCCGAAGGTCAGTCTGATGTGCGAGCCTTTCTTCGTGTTCTTGAGCACTTCTTTCGTCAGGTTCGCCTTCATCAGGTCGTCGTAGTGCACGAAGATGTCCGAGCCGTCTTCGTCCATCACGATGAAGCCGAAGTTCTTGGCTTCGTCGAAGAACTTGAGTTTGCCTGTGTAGCGTCTGTTCTGGTCCAGCTGCCTCTGCTTCGAGGACTCTAGGTGGCTGCTGGCCAGGAAGTTCTGCGGATGTCTGCCTTCGAAGCCGCTCATCGAGTTGTTCTGTGTCACTCGATGGTACCAGTGACTGGAGCAGCGACTGGCCCGCATGCAGCTGTCCGTTCGGGAGCGAGGCTTGGAAGCTTGCTTCGAGCTGCTGCATCGCAGCGAGCGGCGTGTTGAGAGAGAAGTTCAGACCTGCTTGGAGTTTCTGGTCCGAGAAGAAAGGATATGAAAGCGTGTAAGCGGGCAGTTTCAGCGGTGTGTGCTGAGCGGTGGTGGATTGGGGGTTGTATTGTCTGGTGAGAAACCACTACTCTTTGTTAGGTCTGTTGTCTCTGTGCGGCTGGTCGTTCTTGAGGGCAGTCAAGTCTTGGTTCGAGTCTGCGTTTTTGGAGCTGGAGTCAAGGAGGTTGTAGCTTTCGGAGTTGAGGCCATCTGAGTCTTTAAACCCGTACTCTTCCTGGTCGTCCAAGTCTGGCAGTGCGTCGTTCTTGTTCTTGCCGGTGTTTGCGAGCAAGGTCTTGTTGTTGGAGTGAGCCTGGCCGACCGCGGTGTCTCGCTCTCTGCTCTTCTCTTTCTTCTGATCTGTGTGGAAGAAGTTGTAGGTGCCACTTTCTTTGCTGTTCGGAGCGTTGCGCAGGTTCTTCCGACCTTCGCTTTTGAATTTGGAGAATTCTTCCAGCGGAGCGACAGGCAGTTCTTCTGATGAGAGTCCGTTGAGGTGTTTTTTCGCTGGCGGCAAATCGCTGGGCTTTTTGGTGCAGTTCTGGGTGAGGTCTGCTGCTACTTCGGTCTCCAGGTTGATGTACCTGCCGTTGTTGAAGTCTCTGAACTGTTCGTCGCAGCGTTCTTCCTTGGAGAGGAAGACACTGCTCACCACATTGAACACGATGTTTTGACAGAAGATGAGATTCGAAAAGGTCTGGTCTTCGAATAGCACGTCGAAGTGGTTGTCTTTGTTCTTCAGCAGCCTCGCGCTTTTGGAGAAGTTCTTGTTCAGCGCTGAGCAGTTGAGCACGTTGTGTCTGGCTGCGACGGTGTAGACACGGATCTCGACCAGGTAGAGGAAAGAGACTATTTCCAAGTTGGTCTGGTGAGCAGAGTCTACCCACTCGAAGTAAGGCAGCGACGGATTGTCGCAGTACTCCTTGAACCTGTAGGCGTTGCTCCTGAAGGTTTTCAGCCGATCGGAGAGCTGCTAAGGTCAGTCTACCTGCTCGTCGCAGGCGCTGGCCAGGAAGTCGACGCAGCTCTTCTGAATCTTCGCATGGTAGATGGAGGTCATGTAGAGACAGCAGGATACTGCTCTCATGAGCGAATTCGGCCCCTGGTGATTCGAAGGTACTTCGGGTATTTTCTTCAGGTGCATGCAGTTCTCTTCGAGGATGTCTTGCAGCAGTCTCTCGACGTTCTCGCTGTGCGGTCCCATGCGATATTTTGTATATCTCGAGTTAGGTGAATCAATTCACATCTGAATTCAATATTAGGTTATGAGTGCTTGCAGCTGCCTCGCAGTCGCCTGCTTCTGGTGGCACGCAGATCGAGAGGCGTAGACGACAAGGTTGGTTAGACTCGGTGTTTGTTCTTCCATGCGATGTAGAGGTTCCTCGCGAGACAAGAGGAGAGCAGCAGGCCGGTGCCTCCTGGGACGGTGGTCACGTGGATGTCTTTCTTTTTGGTCTCGAGTCCGAGCTTGAAGTCTCCTGTTGGCCCTCCTCTGCTGGACCCGTAGCCGAAGTCGATGGCCAGCGCGCCGGGAGGAAGTCCTGCCAGACTAATGGAGTTCGGCTGGTTCTTGCAGCTGATGAGCAGGTCAGTAGTTTCTAGCACCTTCTGGTCGACGATGTCTTCTACGAAGAGAGCTTCGGAGTGGCTCGGAAGCACGCTTTTGAGGTAGTTGCGGATGGCGATCAGGTTGATCTGATCGTTCCCGACGACAGTCACTCGAGCGTCATGCATGCGAGTCATCTGATGGTTGAGGATCTCGTGGAGAATGAGAGCAGGCACAGGTCTGAGACTCCTGTCATCGAGCAGGTAGTTGGCGGGGAGAGAAGCCCAGTCGGTGACGGGACTGAGCAGCGCATCGATGTTCTTCGAGGGGTGGATCAAGCGGTCGTAGGCTTCGACATCGAGAGCGAGGTGGCTGGGAAGAGGGTACTGGAGGAGAACGCCGTCGACATGGGGGTCATTGTTCTTGACTTCGATGAGCTCTCTGATCCAGTCTGCTCACTTGCGACTACCTTCGTCTTTATGTTTCGGGAGAAAGCTCACCTCTACTTTGAAGCCGAGCTTGACCAGCGAGTCTGTCTTGCGCATGACGAACTTCTTGGCTTGCATCATCTCTTTGAATACCAGCACTGCGAGAGTCGGTTCGCCGTGGGCTGCGGAGTTCCTCTTGACCAGCTCGAAGTCTTTGCGGATGGCAGCGGCGATTTGTTTGCGGATGAGGGGACAGTCGACGATCTTGACCATGGACAGATGTTAATTATTTAATTGCGGCCTTCGAGGAGTCTGCGCATCCTCTCGAGCTCTTTCTCGAGGTTCGAGATCATGTCGTCTTTGCAGCGGATGATGTTGTCTTTGTTCTTCAGGTTGTCTGCGTACATCGAGATCTGGTCCGAGAAGTGCTCCTCGTACTCTCTGCGGAGACTGGGTGAGCAGGGTCTACATGTTGATGTCTTCGACGTTCTTCGCGCGCAGTCGCTGGGCCTCGCCTTCGAAATCGCGCTGCAGGCGTCGCACCTCTTCCTTCATCGACTGCTCTTTGCTCGTGTTGTCCGAAGCGTTCGCACGGAGCAGCTCGTTCTCTTCCTTCAACAAGCTGTTCTGCGTCTTCAAGTTCCTCACCACTTTCTCGAGCTCTTCGCCGCGGTCGTCCGAAGCAGTCAGCTCTGCGAGAATCTGATCGTTCTGCGACTTGAGCAGCTTGATCTCCTTCGAGAACTCTTTGTCTTTGAAGGTGAGTTCGTGCTGCAGTCGTTCGATCTCGACTCGGTGTTTCGTCTTGAGGCTTTCTATTTCGGTTCTGTGCAGCTCGGTGATCGACTCGACGTACATCGGAGAGTGCAGCAGCGTCGAGTGTGACTCGTTGACTTTCCTCGACTTGTAGTTGCTTCCTGCGAGCAGTCTGGACTCTTTCGAGGCTGGGTTTTTGCCGATCGGAGTCCTGTTGTTGTCTTCATGGTTTCGTTTGAGGATGAGCTGGTCTGGTGAGGCGTCTCTGGTGTCGGTCGCTCCCGTGACTCTCTCCTCTTCTGAGTATCTCGAGGCTTTGTGTCTGATGTTATGGCTGTCCTGGTAGTTCTGGATCTCCGAGTAGGGTTCTCTGGGCTTGGGGATTCGGTAGTCTTTGGAGGAGTGTTGGTTTTGGTAGCTGTTCAAGCTGTCTGTCTGCTGGACTGGCTTCAGCGGGACAGGTTTGACCTGGTCCTCTTTGATGGACTGAGGCGAAGATGTGATCTTGGGGTTGGTGTACTTAGAGTGTCCGTTGTTGGGGTTGTGGCGACCTGCTCCGAAGTTTCCAGTGCCTAGATTTTCTTTGTTGGACATCTGCTCGAGGTGTTGCATGACATTTTTTGAATTGTTATGTCGATCATCTGCTTGTTCGCCAGAGCCAAAGGTTTGGTAGTCTTTCCTGTTGGACGGCTGTTTCGACTGTCCTCGAGGTGTGGCTCTGATGGACTGCTTGTCGGTGTCTCTGAAGTAGCTGTTTTGGTGAGGTGAGTGGCCGTAGTGCTCATTTTTTGAATGCAGCGTGTCAGCCATGCCTGCCAAGTTGCGGCTGTCTGCGCCGATGGCAGAGCTTTGCTCGAGGACGTTGTGTCTTTGGATGGGTTCGGTGTCTGTGGAGCGGTACTCGTCGGTTAGAAGCATGTCTTTGAAGGTCGCATAGACGTAGTTGTGGTTCGGCCTGTCCGTGTGGGCCTTCCTGCTGCATCCGTAGCAAAGCAGCTCGACGCCTCGCTCCTTCTGGCACTCCGCGCACCTGATCGAGGCAGGCCTCGTCTTGCACTGCAGACACTTGCGGAAGACTTCAGGTTCGATTGATTCGTTCAGCTCACCTTGCCTGTTTTTGCTTTCACTGAGCATTTGAATTTAATCTGTTGCCGATGAACCCTCAAAAAGAGCAGCAGCCGAACATCGCGCGAGCCTTCAACGAGTCTCACCTGGAGAACATCTTGATGAAGGTGACGGGAGGCTCCAAAGACACGCACATGGACAAGAAGGTCAAAGAGTTCCTGGTCGACATGGGCAATGAGTTCATCGAAAAAGTGGCCAAACACAGCTCGAACCTGAGCAAAGGAGTCAAGGGAAAGAAGAAGTTCGACTCGACCCATGTCAAGTACGTCATGAAGAGTCTCTACGACATCGAAGTAGGACGGCTGCCCGCAGAAGAGGCCAAAAAGTAGCACCGCTCGAGTAAATAATTGGGTGTCTTACCGGAGAGTCTAATTGTTATATGGACAGGTTCGAGGTGCCAGACTTGCTGCAGCAGAAGGAAAGACAAAAGAGACACCTGGTCGAGCTCAAGCTCAACTACGAAGGACAGCTCGACGATAAGGAGCGAGAGCTCGCCAGGCTCAAAGAGAAGATCCTGAAGTAGACAGCGCTGAAGAAGAGTCCAACGGGAAACTGAGGCACGACTGGTCGCGAAGCAGCACCTCAAGGATATCATCGTGAGCATCGATCAAGAGAACGCGAGCATGGCCGAGTCGCTGCAGTCCGTGAACGACGCACTAACCGCGCTCAAAAGCTCCACACGGACCGACGATATGGCCTCGAGAGACAAGCTCGCCGCTCTCCGCGCAGAAGCCATCGACCAAGAATCGAAGCAAGCTCTCGAAGTGAAGGAAATCAAGTCGAAGTTCGCCATCAAAATGCAGGTAGCAGCAGGTCACCAGGAAATAAGAGACGCTTCGGAGCTGCGAGGTGCAGAGCTGCTGCGGGAATACGAGCGACTGCGAGGCATCAAGATGCAGATGACCTCCGAACTGACCAGACTGCGCACGGTCGACCTCGACCAGCGCATCGCCTTCGAAGAGAAGGTGCGAGACATCGAAGCGAGGGTCGCCAGGGAAGACCGAGTGCACAACGACCACGTCTTGGACCGCGCAGACAAAGACCTCAGAGAAGTCGAGAAGGTCACGAACATGCTGGACAAGAAACTCGAGCAGCAGTCGAACGACATCCAGAAGAAACGAGCAGCGCTCTACGACTCGATAAGAGAGATGGAGCTGAACCTTAAGAACCTCGAAGAGTCCATATCGGATAGACGACTGCAGCTGGCGCAGAAGCAAGCGGAAAACGAGAAGATCGGCCACTACCTCCGGATGAAGAACGAACAGAGTCTCAAGCTCGAAGACGAGCTGCGAGACATGCGGAGAGCTTTCGAGAAGATGAGCGACCTCGAGCGAGACAAGAAAGAAGACACTCGAGCGAAGACCGAACGCCTCAAAGCGATCAAGTAGTCTCTGGTGATCAGCGATGGAGTGAAGGAACAGCTGCACATAAAGATCGTCAACCTGGAGCGAGAGATCCGAGAGACCGAAATCCTCATCCAGCAGAAGCGAGCGAACCTGCAGCGGATGGCTGAGGTGATCAGTTCGAACGTGAACAGAGCGATCATCGACACGCTCAGCAAGCACCGCCTCGGAGACACGATGCTCATGATGCTTCGCAAGTAGCTCCCAGCACCTCTCATCAGACTGTAATTAGTTATTCAGAGCACTGGCCTGACTCTCGTGCTGTCCGCGCTGTCGCTGGCGGCCGTCGTCTTGGGGCATCTCGTCTTGGGTGATCGCGTCGGACATGAGGTGCCGGTTTTTGTTCAGCAGGTCTTTCTCTCTGCCGTCTCTGTCGTTGGCTTCTTGTTCACGCAAGATTTTCTGGTAGATGTACTCCTTGAACTCTTCGTTCATCAGCAGCTTCTCCATCAGCTGCTTCTTCTCCGTCTCCGTCAGCTCGCTCAGCGGGAACTTGAAGAGCCGGTTCTCGAGCAGCACGTTTTCGAAGATCGCTTCGACGACGTATTTATTCTCGGTCATGAAGTTGAAGACGCCCTTCAAGTGGTCCAGCTGCAGCTTCTCGACCTCCTTCAAGTCTTCCATCACGTGCTCTTCTCGCTCGTCGATCTGATGGTCTGTGCGGTGCTTGTAAGCGTCGCGCAGTCGGTCGGGCTGCTTGTTGAAGTTCTTCCTCGTGCGGATCTCGAGCATCTGCGGAAACTCAGGCTCTTTCTTCTTGAGAGCCACTGGCAGGATTTCCAGCAGACGGAGCTCTTCCAGGGCCTCTGCTTTGGGGTCCAGCGAGTAGAGCTCTGGATGAGCAGACAGGTACCTCGTTGCATCTGGTCGATCTTTATCTCCAAGAGCGCGTTCTGTTCGTCTGAAAAGTCCATCTGCTTGTTGAGGAAGATCAGCTCTTCTTCGAGCTCGGCGTCTTCTGCCCTGAGTTTGTTGAGAGCTGCCTCATCAACTTCGTGCTACTTTCTTCTCCTTCACTTCCAAGCTGAGTCTGATGGTGCTCTGCAGCAGCTGTTCTCTCAAGATGTTCACTTCGTTCTTTTCTCGCTCGAGTCTCGCCCGCAGGTCTGCTTCTGTTTCTTTCTCGACGAACCTCTTGAAGTTAGGCTACTCGGTGTACTCGTTGCTCGCTTTGATGTACTCTCGCGTGTAGTCGTCTCTGAGCACTTGCTTTTGCTTTTCCTTCATCTTGCCGACGTATTCGAGCCACTCTTCGAATCTGCCGTCCATCTTGCCGGCTGCGTTTTCTGCGGATCGAAGGATGTCTTTGTTCTGTGCGATGTGCAACTTGAGGATCTCGTTCAAGTGGAAAGTCGGCTCTGCTGGGTGGTCGCTTGCTTCATTCATCATCGGTTTAACTTTTAATAATGGCAGAGCTGAACTACTCCTTCAAGCTGCTGGTGCACAAGGTCGGCTTCAAGGATTCTTGGGTTCGGCAGAGGAAAGAACCCAACTTCAAATTCGCCTTCGCTGTGAAGCTGTTGCAGTCACCGACATTCATCATCAAAGGTAGATCGAGTCTAAGCCAGGCGGCAGAGACGTGAAGAAGACAGAGCTCGGGGGAGGGACCAACCTCAAGATGGTGAGCTTCGACACGGGACAAGCCATCAACTTGGCTGAGACTGGTCAGAAGATGCTGGCGCTCATCGAAAAAGACCTGCTGAGGATCAACGTGTTGAAAGAAGAGTATCTACGTGTGACCAGACCTACTTCTCAAGAAGAAGTCGGCTTAGTCTCTCTCAGTATGAGCTCTTTCAAGATGTTCCTCAGCACCGAGCAGTCCGAAGACCACTACCGCAGGTCTAGCTTCAAAGTGTTCGACAGAGACATGAAAGAAATCGGTTTGCTGGAGATCTCCATCAGCTTCATTCAGCTGCGGAGAGACCTCCTCGAGCCGCCTGCAGAAGGCACGCTAGAACACGACTCTTTCTTGAACTCTAAAGTCTGTAGCTGCATCTGCTAACCTCAGACAGCATGAGCAAGAGCAAGAACTCCAAGCCCATGCCTTCGAGTCTGGCGCGAAAGAAACAACCAGAGCAAAACAAAGACTCTTTCTACGACGGCAGCGAAGAGTACGACTCTGTGCCTGTCATGCAGAGAGACAGTGCAGCTTCGCGACCCCAAAAGCCGAACCTGCAGTCGCACCTCTCTGCCAGCATGCTGTCCAACACCGGAGACCAGGGCAAGAAGCAGCAGAAGTCAGCAGTCGAAGCGATGATCGAGAGAAAAAACAGCCAGACCAGAAGCAAAGGATTCTTCGATGAGTCGCAGCCCGAAGATGCTCGGCTGATGCACAAAAAAGACAATAACAAAAGACCCTCGACTGCAATAAAGAAAGAGCCATCGCCGATCAATCAGATTACCGGCAGAGGCTCTCGAGTCGGCTTCGACAGCTCTGTCAAGAAGCCTGCAGATTCGCACCTCAGCCACAGCAGAGACATCCAGGAGAAAACCCTCGACGAAAAGCTCAATGAGCTGGCGAAGATGCCTTCGATCCACGAGATGGCGACAGGTGCCTACTACCCCGAGCCTTTGTACTACCACAAAGTCGTCTCTCGTAACCTCAGAAGACCGTCTACCACAGATCTGATGGCACCGATGCATCGAAGAACTACCACGGCGATCACTTCGTCAAGCCCAACACCGCAGGCGCACCATTCTCGAAGTACTCCAAAGCCTCTCCGAACAAATCGCTTCAAGCAACGAAGCGAGACGAGCAGCACCAAGATCCGCCTGCAGTCATCAAGAACACCATCGTGCTCAACGAGCGAGCCACCAAAGACGTGCTGTCCAGCACCGGCTTCAAGCTGCAGATGGGGCAAGGCACGTTGCTCGACGTGCTGCTCAACGAGCTCATATCCATCAAGCAGTAGACTTCGGTCAGCAGGGGCCAGTCTTCGACCGGAAGCACCGTCCCCGCTCCGACGATCCGCGTGCACCTCGAGAACCCGGAGGTGTTCGTTAACACAGCCACAGGCTTCGAAGAACAAATCGGCAAGCGAACAGCAGACCTCAATCAAAAGCAAGGACAAGGCAACGAGCTGCTCAAAGACAGCCTCTTCGGTCAGAGCCAAGTCAAGAAGGGAGAAGGAAGGAGGAGAGACTTGGAGTCGATCAACGAAGACGGCGAATCGAAGCAGTACGAAGATGACTTCGAATCGGTCAGACAAGACGACCATATCTTCAGTCTCTCCAACTCCTATCCTGCCAAAGAACCCCTGGCCAAACCAGGCAACCAATCGAGCAGAGGCAAGTTCGCTCAGCAGATCCACAAGCTCGAGGAAGGTAGCTGCAGCTCACCCAGACTCCTACCCTGCCGATTTCGAGTCCAATCTTGGCAGCGCGAAGAGCAGGAAGCTCGAAGCCAGCGAGTCTTCCCGAAGGCCAGTTCCTCCCAGCCCCAAAGCTGTATCTCTCAAGCCATTAGGCCCCACCTTCGACTGCTCGAACTGCAGAAAGGCCATCCCGATCGACAACTTGAAAGACCACATCAGCAGCTGCTACCGAAAAGGGAGCAAGCCGCTGGACAAACTGAGGATGTCTGTGAGCCAGGAAGGCGTGAAAGAAAGCATGGTCGAGGAGTTGATCAACTCGGCCTCTCGATCATCAGTCTTGAGGAAGAGCGGTAGCAGCGGATGACGAGACAAAGACTACGTGCGGAACGAGAGTCGAGTGAAGACGGAGTACGAAGACGACTTCGAGCATATCACCGAGAAGTCGGAGTTCCCCTCGGACTTCTAGCTCGCCCACCAGTCTAATACTAATCCGTCCGATGCCATCGACTGTCGATCGCGGTGATCGAGTCGGGTTCTATATCTAAACATACTCGCATACCTGG
>JFJP01021705.1_pt1 | contig 15975 bp, 18 predicted proteins | sample 431651 | NCBI WGS metagenome assembly JFJP01 (sample SAMN02602958, study PRJNA72255) | Microbial mat metagenome, whole genome shotgun sequencing project. | biome: fresh water; feature: sink hole; material: water; isolation source: purple microbial (photo- and chemosynthetic) mats found in... | reverse complement strand
TTCGAATATCTGACGAAACCGATTTTAGCATTGTTTTTTTCATGCTTTAAAATACATCATGCAGATCCATATTTGGCAGTCTGCTTAATATCAAAGCCATCGAGATCGCCATAACGAGCGAAAGAGCAATCGAACTGACGAATACCAGAATCATGTTCCGTGTTTGTAAAAATTCCGCAGTGAACCCATTGGCGTTTCGCCATGGTGTATCAAATATCGAATACCAAATTCCTCCAACGAAAAAGGCGGAAAGAGTCGCCCCAATAATTGCGAGCCAGTTCAGTTCGGATAGTTGAATAAGTTCCATAAAAACTCCCTTGCTGATAGTTAAAAAATATCTCGATTGCCCTGTTACGGCAGTAGCCTGACTTGGTGAACCAAAGCCTCAAGTCTCAAGCCACAAGTTGGAATTTTCTTTACACTTTTGACTTGGGGCTTTTAGCTTGGGGCTTTTAGCTTGAGGCCAGATACTTTGGCTTTTTAGTATCACCTCAATCGAGTTACTGCTTTAAATGGGTTATCAGGTATAAAATTACAGCGAAATCTCGTACTCAAATGCATAAAAATGAGTGCCATTTTCAATTTTGATTGCCATGGAACCGGTCAATCCACTCAGTTCACCCGTTCCTGAATCGGGAACCACTTCGAGAATTAGTCGATCCGTTCCGCGATCCATAATCCCGAAATGTTGCAGAACAAAACTCCCTTTTTTGCCGGAAAGTTCCCCCGTCACCTGTTCGATTGCGGTGTATCCCGCCGAACCTTTTACCGCGGTCATGGCCATGATCATTTCGCCCTTGCTCGAACCGTTCAGTTCCCCGAGAAAGCGTTTGTCGATCGACATTCTCCCCAAGGTAATACCTTTAACACCCTGAGCGTACGGTTCCAATGGAGCCAGATCGACTTCAAATATTCCTGAAATTTTCATAAGATCTCCTTTGGGAGTTCGTAAATGGTTCACTCATGTTCAGGCGTGTTGAAAGCCGAAACAACTGTTTGTATATCAATTTTTCTCATTTTAAACATCGCTTGAATTGCTCGATTAGCAGAAATTTGATCGGGTGAAAAAATTAGTTCCGGCAGTATTTTTGGAATAATCTGCCACGATACACCAAATCGATCCTTTAACCATCCACATTGACTTTCCGATCCACCATCCGCAATAAGAGTATTCCACAAACGATCTGTCTCTTCCTGATTTTCTGTCGTCACCACAATCGAAGCTGCTTCGGAGTGATGAAACTTCGGGCCCCCATTCAGCGCCTGAAATGAAACTCCGCCAATGGTAAAGTGAACTATTATTGGGGAAACTGAAAGAATTTCGGAATTTGGCACGAGTGATGTGTAGAACCGAGCTGCTTCTTCGGCTGAATTATCAAACCAAAGACAAATTGATATGGGAAATTCATTGCTCATACTTGCTCTCTTGTTTCATTGTTTTGAGTTGCCTTTTTTTATCTCAAAAGAATTGAGATTACAAAAGTATACGTGATACGTACAGATTTTTCAATGTCAATTTACCAAAGAAAAAAAGTGGTGTTTACTCGGTAAATGACATTTCAAAACTTGCGGAAATGGTGTTTACTCGGTAAATGACATTTCAAAACTTGCGGAAATGGTGTTTACTCGGTAAATGGCATTTCAAAACCTGTGGAAGTGGTATTTACTCGGTAAATTGCATTTCAAAACTTGCGGAAATGGTGTTTACTCGGTAAATTGCATTTCAAAACTTGTGGAAGTGGTGTTTACTCGGTAAATGGCATTTCAAAACTTGCGGAAATGGTGTTTACTCGGTACATGGCATTTCAAAACTTGCGGAAATAGTGTTTACTCGGTAAATTGCATTTCAAAACTTGTGGAAATGGTGTTTACTCGGTAAATTACATTTCAAAAGTTTTTGAAGTGGTATTTGCTCAGAAAAGGGAACGCCCAAACTGCATCGAATTCCGTGAGTTCGATTCGAGGAATTGTCGAGATTGATGGGGAGAAATGAAATCGGCGAACTGGTGAGGTTCGCCGAGGGGAATCTAATTGAAATAAGCTTAGACTAGAAATTAAGAAAGAGTCATTTCTTTTGGCCAAATAAAATACGGCCCAAACTGTTTGCTGTATTTAAACTCGGCCCCCATCTCTTTTCCTTTTTCTGTAAGTGTATGTTTGCCATTTTGATCTATAAGCAATCCATGTATACAGCAGGCATCAAGAAACTCTTTTGTACTCAATTTGAGATTTTTTGCAATTTTCGAGGATGTTATCTTTTCGGTTTGGCTGAGTTCATCACCGTTTTCAACAGCATCTGCCGTTGCTGATTCTACTTTTTCCATTGAAATTCTAATTTCATCACTAATTCGAATGATTCGCTGTGCTTCTTCATAAGCGTCTTTGTAGAGTTCAGAATCTTCTGAACGGCGTATTAATACACCCATTTCATTGTTATTCACTTGGCTAAACTCATACAAATTCAAGCTGGTAATGATGCAAAGTTCTTCATTAAGATAGCACTTTGCATGCAGGTTTTTACAAAAGCTTGTTCTGATATAGGTAAGTTCTTTGAGCCAGTTTAGTTCTTCTGGCAGTAGTTCACTCTTCCCATAGATAATTCGTACATCAATTTTAAGACGATTCTTGTCTGCAAGAAGTTCTTTCATTCTATCATTTAGTTTCAAGAATGGACTTATTAGAATGAGACGATCTTTAGCATCTTTGATAAGTTCTTCAAGAAAGTAATTGGTAGCACTGGTATTCAAAAACTTTGCCATTTTAGCCTCAAATCTGTGTCTAATTTTAACTTGTTATATTCTAAAATCATGATTTATTGCGAGAGAGAAAAACATAAGAAGTATTCGCCAAATAATATAGGTTTTGCGTAAGATTTAGATAAATACTATCAATTTCCTTAGGTTAGGATTAAAATGCATAAACTATTCTTTTCCTCCAATTCCTTGATCCCGATCAATACTCAAACTCCACCGATCGGGTATATTATCATTGTAGCCACAAACACCAAGCGAAAAGCCACAAGAGAATCACTTGAAACTTTCGGCTCGAGACTTAGAACTTGAAACAATTTACTTTCGGCTTGAAGCTTTTGGCTTGAGTCTGAAAAGGAGCTTATATGAATCTTGTAACATTCTCCGGACCACCATCATCGGGAAAAACATCGGTCATTCTCAAGACCGCGGAATCGCTGATCAAAAAGGGTGTCAAAGTGGGTGTGGTGAAATTCGACTGTCTCTCCACCGATGATGATCTGATCTACGAAAAGGCTGGGATTCCGGTTCGCAAAGGATTGTCGGGAGCACTCTGCCCGGATCACTATTTCGTTTCCAATATCGAAGAGGTTACTCAGTGGGGACTCCGCGAAGGGATGGATCTTCTGATTTCCGAATCGGCGGGGCTTTGTAATCGCTGTTCGCCCTACATCAAAGAGATCGGTGCGGTCTGCGTGATCGACAATCTTTCCGGAATCAACACACCAAAAAAGATCGGGCCTATGCTGAAAAGTGCGGACACCGTGGTAATCACCAAGGGCGACATTGTTTCTCAGGCAGAACGGGAAGTGTTCGCCAGTCGAGTCAATTCGGTAAATCCGAAAGCGAACATTATGCACGTGAATGGACTTACTGGTCAGGGAGCGTTTGAGTTGGGAACGCTGATCTACAAAGAGGAGATTCATGTTCCCACCGTTGTGGGCAAAGAACTGCGGTTCCCAATGCCGTCAGCGCTCTGTTCGTACTGTCTTGGCGAAACCCGCATCGGGGCAGAGTATCAGATGGGGAATGTTCGGAAGATTGATCTTTCATAATCATGCGAAATGTAATTCGTTTTTGAGGACAAAAGGTGTCCGGCAGATTGTTTTGGTCGGTGGGAATACACCGAGCCAAAACGCCGGCCCCTTTCGTAACGCAATCCTAAGGAATTCCCCCCAACCCCCCGGTGGGGGCTTAATACAATTCGGGGAAATTGAAGACCGAAGGTCTGGCTTATACCAACCGAGTGGCGAAAGCCCTCGTGCATGAAATAAAGGAAAAAATATGAATGAAATAGAATTAGAAATCAACCGCCTTTCCGCGGTAATGCTTCTCAAAAAATATCCGTTCTTGAATGGATTTCTCAGCGGGCACGGAAGGAAGACAAAGCGATTGATATTCCCGCGATTCTCGAAGGAACCGCCAGTTATATCGAACAGATGCTCATGTTTCTCGGCGGGGGCGAATCGCGAACCGTGAACTCCGTGACGCTGTTCCCGGGAACCAACAAAAGCGGTGAACCAGAATCGTTCACAGAACTGACATTTAAGCGTGGAGAAATCGTCTGTATCGTTGGACCCACCGGTTCGGGGAAAAGTCGCTTGCTCGCCGACATCGAATGGATGGCTCAAAAGGACACGCCCACTCACCGCCAGCTCTTGGTAAACGGCAATGTTCCCGATCCAAAATGGCGGTTTAGTTCCGCCGATAAGTTGGTTGCTCAACTGTCGCAGAACATGAATTTCGTTATGGATCTCTCCGTCGAGGAGTTCGTGAGACTTCACGCGGACAGTCGTATGGTGAACAATGTCGAACAGGTCGTGGCGAACATTATCCGCGAAGCCAACGAACTTGCCGGTGAAAAGTTTGCTCCCGACACGGCGATTACTTCGCTTTCCGGCGGGCAGTCGCGAGCTTTGATGATCGCGGACACAGCGATTCTTTCGCGGTCGTCCATTGTGCTTATCGACGAAATTGAAAATGCGGGAATTGATCGTAAGAAAGCACTCGACCTGCTTTTGTCTGAAGATAAAATCGTGCTCATGGCAACCCACGACCCGATGCTTGCACTCATGGGTGATCGCCGAATCGTGATCAAAAACGGTGGAATCCACGCGGTGATCGAAACAGACGACAAAGAACGGGCGATCCTCACCGATATCGAAGCGCTGGACAAAAAGGTTCAGGCCATGCGGACGCTTTTGCGCAACGGCGAATCGTTGGAGAATTTTGAGTTTTAGGATATCTTCAGCGAGGACAAAATCGCAAGATCGGTAAAAGTCTACTTTTGCCGATCTTTTTGTAACTCTCTGATTTTTGCCGAAACAGTATAAATTGTGTTTACATTTGGATCTAATGGGGTGTAAAATGATGGAGAAATTCTTATCAGGAGACGCTTCATGCATTTTTCAAACTCCTACTTAATTCGCCTGCGAACACTTCCGCTTCACCCGCTTCCAATGGCTATTGTAATTGCATCATTAGTACTACTCTGTACTATCGGTTCCGGTCTGAGCATTTACGTTATTCTGAAAAATGCTTATGTGGAGGAGCTTCGCAACGATTTGCGAAATACCGCAGTCGCACTTGCCGCATCGGTTGATCCTGAGTTACACGAGCAACTTCAAACTCATCAACAGCAGAATAGTTCACTCTACAGCACAATGAATCGTCCTCTCACCGAGGTTATGGAACAAAGTAGAGGCATAATTACTTATGCGTACACCATGGTAAAGCGCGGCGATTCACTTTTCTTTGTTCTAGACGGTACACCTTCAGGTGACCTAGACAGTGACGGTATCGAAGATAAATCACAGATTATGGAGCATTACGAAAGCACTACACCTGAAATGATGATACCCTTTGAAACCGGTGCTGTTCACATTGATTCAAAACCGAGTTGTGATAAATGGGGGTGTTTTCTCAGTGCCTATGCACCTATTAAAACAGCATCAGGCGAGGTGATTGCAATCCTTGGGGTCGATATGTCTGTTCATGAATATGAAAACAGAATGGTTATGGTGTATAAAACAGCCGCTGTTCTTACTGTTGTTGCGTTGATACTATCCATCCTGATTGGTATTTTTACCTATTATGCACTGTTCTACATACGAAAAATGATCCGGGAAGCTGAACGACTTGCTCTGCTCAAAGGGGAGTTTCTAGCGGTAATGAGTCATGAAATCCGCACTCCACTGAACGGAATTATTGGAATTTCACACAATTTAGATCACTTTATTGAAGACGCAGAAGGTCATGAACTTCTTCAGACAATGCAGATGTCGGGAATGGGACTTCTGCAAATTATTAATGATATTCTCGACTTTTCGAAAATTGAAGCGGGTAAAATGACCCTTGATCCTCAGCCAACTAATCTTATGGCCGCGGTAAAAGATATTGAAAGGATTTTCTCCGCTGATTTTTCTAAGAAAGATTTAGAATTTATTTCTTTAATTGATGAATTGGTTCCATCAAAGGTACTTGTCGATCCACTTCGTTTGAGACAAGTACTGACAAATCTTGTGGGAAATGCGGTCAAATTTACTCACGAAGGTGGGCAAATTACCCTGACTATCACAGTCGTCGATTCACTTCTACATTTTTGTCTCGCTGATACCGGAGTTGGTATTGCTCCCGAAGCAATTAATCAACTCTTCCAACCCTTTGTACAGGCTGAAAAAGGTATTTCGCGTAAATTCGGAGGAACTGGGCTTGGTCTAATGATCACTAGAAATCTAGTCAACCTCATGGAAGGAACGATTACCTGTGAAAGTGAACTCGGCAAGGGCACGCGATTCCTGTGGAATATCCCTTCAATCCCAATTGAACAGAGTTCCGTCGAAGAGACCATTGAACCAATAAATTCAATTTCTATACCAGAAAGTGATTCCGGTCGATATCGCCATAAAAAGGTACTTGTTGTTGATGATCAAGATGTGAATCTAAAAGTGGCAAAGCTGATGCTATCAAAATTTGGAATTGCCGCAGATGTCTGTTCCAGTGGTTTTGAATCTCTTGAGATGGTGACGGCTCGAACCTATGACCTGATTTTTCTTGATATCCAAATGCCCGAAATGGATGGTATTACGACATTCTCGCTGATGAATCAAGAGATCGAAAACTTTGCAGTCCCTGTGGCCGCGCTGACGGCAAATGTGATGCATGAGGATCAATTGCATTACCAAGAACAGGGGATTCCCTTTTTCTTGGCAAAACCGATTATTATGGGAGAACTTGAACACCTGCTAGATCGCGTGTTTTCTCAATCAAAAGTTTAAAAAAGGTGTTTCTCCTTGACCTAGGTCAAGATACTTATCGCTGATTGTTCGTATATTATATGCAGAAATGATTGAATGTACTTATACAAGGAGATTACTATGCATGACGGATGTTCTGGCTCATTTGATGATGGAAAACAGGTTGTCGATAAAGTTCGTATGATGGGATTCGCGGAACAGTTCATGCCAATTCCGCTCACAGTAAACTGCGGAAGTTGTGGTGCCGAGTTTGAAATGGAAACATTCGAAAGCAAGTGTACGGCCTGTGGATGCGTGCATGCGGTAACTCCGTGCCATGCTTTCGATCCGGCAAATGTTGCTTCGGCGGGAATCGGTTACTAAACCCAGCGACTATAGTATGAGTATCATCTTGAAAGAGGGACTCATGAAACAAAAGAACAAAATGAGCAAAGTTCTGAAAACAGTTCTCTTTGCAGGTATATTTTCGTTGATCGGTTGTGATTCAGAACCGATTACGCGAACTAATTCGACAACGACGAAGGATTCAACATCGACGAAGGATTCAACATCGACGAAGGATTCGTTGTTGGTAAATGCCGAAAAGGTACGCCTTTTATCGCTTGTCAATGAGATTCGTCAAACCGGTTGTCGCTGTGGAGCCGATTCAATGCCGCCGGTAAATCCTGTGAAATGGAGTGATACTTTAACTTCCATTGCGAAACTTCACAGCGAAGATATGATAGCTCGCGCATATTTTTCTCACACAACCCCTGATGGCGTAAGCTTTAGTCAGCGAATTACCAACGGCGGATACCTCTGGAAAGGGTGTGCGGAAAATATTGCTGCCGGACAAACATCGGCAGAATCGGTTATTGCCGCGTGGAAAAACAGTCCCGGTCACTGTAAAAATATCATGGGGGGAAGCTATACCGACATGGGTGTGGGGCGCAGTGTGAATCATTGGACTCAGGTGTTTGCAACTCCTCGCAAGTAGATCAAAAAATACTAAAAAAGGGATCGCATGAACTGTTCATGTGATCCCTTTTTCATTTTGACTATGCACTCGAAAAAGAAATATTCTGCTAAAATGACACAGAAATGAAACGACAAAACGCCGAAAAATTTCGTTTTGTTCTTTCATCGATTACGCGCAGAATCTGCGATTTTATTACTTCACGCATCAATAATCAGTTTGAATAGACCTTCAAACGTTCGATTGTGTACTGTTCTAAGAAGAAGCGGAACTGTACGCGCGAATCCCCTTTTTCCAAAACCACGCCACAAAAAGAGAGAAGCCCACGGTCACTGCAATAAATTGAGCGAAAATAGTCCACGAAAAACCATCGATCAGCAGCGATGCAGGAAAACTTGCCATCACGGAGAACGGAAGAACTGACGTGAGAAGAACTCTCATGACGCCGGTGAAAATCCTGTGTGGCCGTTCGATAAACCGGTTCAGTTGGAAAAATACCATGTCAAATCCTCTTCCCGCGTGAAGCCAAAATGTGGGAATCAAGAAACACATGCGAAGTAAATAGCGAAGAATCGCTCCCACCACGAGTAACAGTATAAAGAGGATCACGCCACCCACCGAAAGAGTTCCTTCATACTGAACCAAGGCGTAGATCAGCAATCCAAACGCCGCAATCAAATTGACAAAGGAGTTCGCCGCAAAGTCGCGCAGGCTGAGAATGAAGAGCGAACTCACTGGCCTCAGAAGGTAGTAATCGAGTTCGCCTTTGTTGATAAAATCTGGGAGAACCCAGAGATTATTGGCAAACACGGTCATATTGATCGCATCCACCACCAAAAATCCCGCCACAAATACAAGCATCTGCGATTGATTCCATCCGCCTAAGGTAGTCGTGTGAGAAAAAAGAATCAGATAAAAACCGATATTGATTCCGTAATAGACCAAGTCCATAACGATTCTGAAAAAGAAATCGAACCGAAACTCCATGGCGCGGCTAAATGAAAACTGAAGAAAATAGAGATATAGACGTATATAGCGAATCATATTCCCACTCCTGTGTAGCGGCGAATGCCAACTTTCCAAACCTTATATGCCAGAACGAAAAAGATTGCCGTCCACAATGATAAAATGACCATGCCTTCGCACCACGAGCTCAATGAAATGCGCCCCATCAATAGATCCGCGGGGAAAGCGGTGAGATAGACAAAAGGAAGTTTGTTCAGTATTTCCTGAGCTTGGCTAGGGAAAAAAGCGAGCGGAATTAGACCTCCTCCGAGAAGTCCCACGCTGAATCGAACAATCACCAACAGTGACCATATATTGTCAGCCCAAAACGCAAAAAGTTCTAGGGTTGTAGTAATCGCGAAATTCAGCATTGCCGCCGCAAAAAGTGTGGGGATAATTAGAATCATTATGGCACTCAAGGTGATTTCTGGCGGTAGGCCAAAGAGCACTACGAAAAGAAGAAGTGCCGTAACAAGCTGAATTGAATAGATCAATGAATGTGCTAAATACTGCATTATCTTGTAGAGAAAGTAGTTGACGGGATAAATGAGATAGCGAGTAAGCGATCCGTCGTAGATTTCCCGACCGATTGCGCCCAGTTCAGAACCGAAAATAACTCGCCCCAGCAGCGGCACCAGAAGGTAGTAGAGCATCATTCCGGAAAAACTGTATCCCTGCATAGTGGTCACGCCGTTGGCTGTGAAAACTGCTTTCCACAGGTAGAAAGCCACGCCGATGTGAGCGATAATATTGACTAAGTATTGCACCCAGAAATCTGCTCGATAGGCGAGAATACGGCGAATTTCCCCGCGGAAAATTTCGCCGAGCCAGCGATTATTCATGATGGCCCCGCATGATTGATTCGATTATCGTCGAAATATCCGGTTCTTCGATAGAGAGATCGCTTATTGATAGGTGTTCCATGACATAGGATGTTGCCGAGGTCAGCTTGGGCCGAGGAACTTGCACGGTAATCCGACAGTTGTCGGTGCTGATGATCGTACCCAGTTCAGAAGGAATGGAGAACCCTTCGGTGAGTGAACATTCGGAAAGGGTGGCGGTGATAATTTTCCCGGGAGTATGTTTTTCAACCACATCAGCTAAGGGGCCATCGTAGACGATTTTTCCTTCGCGAATGATAATGATTCGCTTGCACAGCGTCTCGATATCTTCCATGTAGTGCGACGTGAGAATCATAGCTGGTTCGTGTTCTTGACGGTAGTCGGCTATGAACTGACGGATCGCTCGCTGTGAAGTGATGTCCAGACCGATGGTAGGTTCATCGAGAAATACCACCTGCGGATTATGAAGTAGTGCGGCGATAAGCTCCATTTTCATCCGTTCACCTAACGAGAGCCTGCGAAGCTGAATATCCATTTTTGAGGTGATATCCAATGTTTCTGTTAATCGATTGAGTCGTTTCGAAAATTCATCTTTGGGAATTCCGTAGATTTCTCGCAGAAGAAGAAAACTGTCTGCGGCGGGAAGGTCCCACCAGCGTTGTGCTTTTTGGCCCATGATTAAGGCGATATTCTTGCGGAAACTGTTTTTGCGTTCCCACGGATTTTCGCCCATAACGCGAACCGTCCCACCATCGGGGTGAATAATTCCAGAGAGAATTTTTACGAGGGTCGTTTTGCCCGCTCCGTTTGCTCCCACGAGACCGACTATTTCGCCTTTTCCGATCGAAAGTGAAACTGAATCGAGGGCTGTGTTATTAACCCATTCGCGGTGGAACAGGGATTTTATCGAATTAACTAATCCTGGTTGTTTGCGGTGAACGCGGAATGTCTTACTTAAATCACGTACTTCAATCATGGGTGTTTCCGGTCATACAGGTAAACTATACTACTATGGTGTTAAAATATGTTTCGATAGGGCGAGACATGCAAAATGATTGATAGAGAGTCAAAACAAAAAGGCGGGAAAACTCCCGCCTAGTTATTTATCACAAAGAAAATCTTATTTCAGTGGACGTCCTTGACGGGCATTTTCCGCCTGAAGTTCTTCCACGTCTGAGATTGGTTCACCGAGGTGAAGATACATAAATTCAGCATCATCAGCGAAATCACAGTCCGGTCTGTTTTTCAAAACCCAACGATAGTTTGACGCTGCAAGATCAATGTTGCTCAAATATTCACCATATCCATAGGCGATCATGAAGAACACTTTGCACCATTCGTCATTCGGTTCAGAAAGTAGAAGGTATTTGCGGTAGTTCTGGATCGCCGAAGAGTAGGATGCTTCATCGGTTTCGACCATGGCAATTGCTCGATACGCTTCCACGCCCTCTTTGGTGAATGGGTAGTACCGGATCAGATCGCGATAGTACTTTTTGGCCATCTCTTTATTTCCGAGATTGTTAAGAGAATCGGCATTGAAAAGAATACGGTCGCTAGTTTCCGCAAGTTCATCTTTATAGTCAGCGTGAAGGAACGTGACCTTTTTCTTTAATCGTTTCTCTGTGATGTATTTCAACATCTGAGCGTCTGATTTCAGTTTTACCGCATCGTCGAGTATCGTTCCCATTAAAGTAGAATCCGAACCGGACTCACCGGTACGCCCTTTGGAATCCCACAGTGCAAACTGAGCAATCTCTGAGTTGATTGCACTGCGATCCACGCTGAGTTTATCTGTAAGAACCGTGTTAACGTAGTGGCGAACTAATTCATATTTTTCGAAATAGCCCATTTGACCAAGGAAATCTTCAGAACGAGCAACGCCGTTCTCTTTCGCTTTCCGTGCGAACAGTTTCCAGGTCATCATAAAATTGACAATCTCTGCAAGTGATTTCGGATTTTTGAGATTCTCCTGAGTTCCTTCGGGAAGCCACTTGGCGACAATCTGAAGATCTGCAGGGGTGATCTCTTTACCTTCTCCGTAGAATACATTGATATCACTAGGATAGGGTTTCTTGAAATACTCCGCGTAGTAGGTGTCTCGGAAGAAATCGACACGGCGTTTCTGCTGTGTTTCGATCCAATACCTGTTTACTTCTTCGTCGCTTATCCCTTTGAAACCCTTTTTGAACTCTTCTGTTGGAGGAAAGGCTGTTACAAAGCGATGCTCCATGATTTTTTTGATGTTTGCTTCATACGAAGTGTCACCTGCATTTGATTCGTAGAGGATTTTCCCTTTGTTTGCCTTAAAGTGCTTGCGAAGTTGTTCTTCGGTGGCACCAAGATTCGGGCGAACGATATTTCTCTGGTAAAATTGACCGAGAAGGAACTCTTTTTTCCACTCCCACTCTTTGCCACTCATTACTTGAGATGAATACTTTTTTGCTTCTTTGTAGAGCAATTCTGTTTCAATAAAGAGGGTCGGGGCGTAGCGATCACCGGGGAAAAATCCTTTGCGCACCAAGTCATAGTGATTGTACTGCATGTTCGTGAATGTTTTAAACTCATTCAACGTATAGGTTTTTCCACCGATTTTCATAAACGGTTCAGGTTTCACCGCACCTTTTTTTGAACAACTTGCAAATGAACCAAGCATTGCAATGGTAGATACTGCAACGACGGTCAATTTGACTTTAGAAAGGAATTTCATCACTCTCTCCTCTGAAAGTTACTTCGTAATTGAAGCTGTCGCATCTGCAACAGTATCATAGATTTCAAGAAGTGTGGTCGCCCCGATAATGTCAATAATTTCAAATACATTTTCATTTATACAGCAAATCTTGAAAAACCCCTCTTTTTCTTTTGCTGATTTGCTGAAATGGAGAAGAATCCCCAGGCCGGTACTGTTGACATAGCGCAGTTTTGTGAAATCTGCAATTAGCCGGCAGGAACCGTTGTTCATTTTTGCAAATATTTTTTCTACAACATCTTCTACATTTGTTGCGTCAAGATCACCACTGAATGTTACCAAGGTGACTGACTCATTATTTTCCACAGGAAAAAATTCTAGCCCAATTTGAGTTTGCATGTTATACCTCTCTGTATTTAGTTACGTGAACGCATGTTCCATCTTCGGAACTATCGATGTCAAATTCGTTTGCCAGCATACGAACCAGCGCAAGACCACGTCCGCGCGGGTTGTCAATTGAATCACTCGGTTGGTCACGGAAATTTTCCATGACACGAGTGATTGCTTCGGGTGACCGTCCCTCACCATTAATAAATTCAATACCGTTGGCGATATTAATTTCAATTTTGTTTCGTCCAATCGAGAGAGCAACTTCGATTACTCCTTCAACTCCGTGCGCTCCGTGCTCGACGGCGTTGTTGCAGAGTTCATCTACAATTGTTTCGATCTGAAATGCTTCGCGGGTGGAGTAGTTTTTGGCTAACACGCACTTGCGAATCAGGTTTCTCACCGCAGGAACAACGGCAATTTGATTGGGAAGAGTGAGCAAGATATTCTCGGTCAATCCTTTGTATTCCCAGTAGAGATAGTTTACCGCCGACTCTTCATCGGGGAATAGTTCTATAATTTTATCGATACCGAGATCTCTGATTGTTTTGTCCAAAGCGTGTGCTGCGCCTGCAAAGACCAAGTCGCCGTGGTAGCGCTGAGCAAATCGGTGGCGCCACTCGAGCAGTTCACCTATCACGGCTCCGCTGAGCGATTCTGTCTCGGTGAGATTAATTATGATAAATGGCCGTTCCATGCCGAATAGTTCGGTGCACGAAAGAGCGACTTCATTTAATTGGGCGGAGTCAATAGTTCCGGCTAATCTGATTCCGCAAATATCGCCGTACTCGTGAGAAAGATAGGATTGAATCATATTGTCTCCCTTTTTCTGACGATATGAACTGATGTAATATTATCAGCATCGACAGTTACGTCGATTTGTTCGGAGAGAACTTTTACTATTTCAAGCCCAAGGGTCTCTTCGCTAATGGCTGTTAGTGGATCTTCCCGTCGAGGAGATTCGATGATTCTTTTCAGTTCTGTCACATTTTCAAGGGAACCACCCTCGTCGATGACGGCAAGATCAATGTGATCGGTGTACCAGGTCAGTCTGATCTCGATGCGAGAAGTGGTACTTCTGCTTCCGAACTTAATCGCATTTGAACAGAGTTCATCCACGATAATCTCTGTGCGATAGGCAAATCGATCTGAAAATCCGGCACGAATCAGTGTGTCGGCAACAAATTCCCGAAAGAGTGGGATGTAGAGTTTACTCGCCGGAAGCGATGCTGAAACTGTTGAACTGCTTATACACTCCATAAGACCAGCCTCGTTACTTTTCGCCGTACAGTACGTATAGTTCTTCGTCGGAAGAGAGTGATTTGTTTTTCAGCAACGTCTCTACCAAGCGAGAATTCACCGCGAGAAGGTGCGAAAATGTTGGTGTTTCCCCGAGAGTTTGGGAAAATTGCGATTTCTGAGACTCTTTTTCGGACGTATTGCGGATAGAATCCAAAATACACTCCATTACATACATGATTTCGCCGTAGGTAACGTTACCCTGTCGATAATCGGTAAACTCCTGAATCGCTCCGAGAATGAGATCGTTTAAACGATTAAATTCGTCACGATCATCAAACACATTCCGGTAGGTTTTCTGTTCAGCCATGAATCCCCCGTCTTTCCCTGTTTTCCAACTGGCAGTATTTAATATAATTAACTGATCTTCAGTGATGTGAACTTGATGCATCTTCTCTGATCTTGTTGTCAATTCCATCTACGATAATGAGACAATTGATTCGAGATATATATTACCGAAACGGTGCTGTTTACGGTTTGTTTAATTCAAAATCGCAATGGCCTGTTTTGCCGTGAGATCATAACTCTTTGATAAAGGTTGTATTGTGGAAACAACGCCAAAGTCTCTACGACTTCAGATTGGCATTTTTGGCCGAACAAATGTGGGGAAATCCAGTTTTCTCAACATGGTGAGTGGGCAGGATGTTGCTATTACTTCCCCCACTGCGGGGACCACTACCGATGTTGTCGAAAAAGTGATGGAACTTCTTCCTATTGGCCCTGTTGTGTTTCTCGATACTGCTGGAACTGACGATTTGTCTGAACTGGGTGCTCTTCGCGTTCAACGCACTGAAAAGGTCTACCGCCGTGCTGAAGTTGCTGTTTTGGTCGCTGAATCGGAAATCGGTCCGTGGGAAGAGCAAATAATTGAAGAGGTTAAAAAAGTAAATCTTCCGCTAATCACGGTGTTTAACAAATGTGATATACAAGAACCTTCGGCAGAAACTATCGAACGGATGAAATCCTGCGGGCCGGTGATTTCAGTATCCGCCACAGCAGAACAGCGCGAAGCCTATGTGCAGATGTTCAAGAACGCTCTGATCGCTGTTGTTCCCGAGGAGTTTTTGGTGCCACAGCCGTTGATTGGTGATCTTTTGCCGTCGGGCGGGCATGCGGTGTTCGTGGTTCCCATCGATCTTCAGGCTCCGAAAGGGAGATTAATTTTACCGCAAGTGCAGGCGATTCGCGATATTTTGGATGCCGATGCAATCGTGTCTGTTGTGAAAGAACGAGAATACCGCTTCTTTCTTGATACGCTTAAGCGCATGCCTGACCTGGTTGTGTGCGATTCTCAAGTGGTTCAGAAAGTTGTTGCTGATACGCCGGACAGCGTTAAGTTGACCACTTTTTCTACACTCTTTGCGCGATTTAAAGGAGAACTTCTTGAGTTGGTCCGCGGTGTCGCTGCGTTGGCTTCGCTTAAATCGGGTGATCGCGTGCTCATTGCAGAATCCTGTTCGCACCACTCCATGGAAGATGACATTGGTCGCGTAAAAATTCCTCGGTGGGTAAAACAATATGCGGGAGCTGATATTCAGATTGATCATTATGCGGGAAGGGATTATCCCCAAAATCTAACTGAGTATAAAGTGATTATTCACTGCGGAAGTTGTATGCTCACGCGGCGAGAAATGTTGATGCGCATCGATGCGGCCAAGGGATCTTTTATTCCCATTACCAATTATGGCTTGACAATCTCTTTTGTACAAGGTGTTTTTAAGCGAGTGCTTTCTCCTTTTCCTGCGGCCTTGGCACTCTATGAAAGTGAAATGGAAGACGATCTATATTGAAATCA
>JFJP01020799.1_pt1 | contig 15976 bp, 16 predicted proteins | sample 431651 | NCBI WGS metagenome assembly JFJP01 (sample SAMN02602958, study PRJNA72255) | Microbial mat metagenome, whole genome shotgun sequencing project. | biome: fresh water; feature: sink hole; material: water; isolation source: purple microbial (photo- and chemosynthetic) mats found in... | reverse complement strand
CGAGTGCCACCCTGGTCATCCTTCCAGGTATGCCTACCAGGAAAGCCAGCAGCGACGATTTTGGTCTTACCAGGCAGCGGGGACAGGCCCGAAGGGCCGCAGGGGCGGAGCCCCTGAGCAGTTGCCGCTCCGTTACGGCTTGCAGGCCTTGGCCCAGGGCAGGTCGAACTGCTTGATGTGGGTGGTGAAGTACTGGTTCAGCGCGTCGAGGGCGTCGGTGCCGATGTTGCCACCAGCGTCGGCGCGCTTGCGCAGGGCCTGCAGTTGGGAGCGCAGGGCGCGGTGGTTGGCGGCATGCGCCTCCAGGCCGTCGTACTTCGCCGTGCGCATCTCCTCCTCCTCCTCGTCGAGGTGGGCGATGACCTTGTCGGTCAACTGGGCGACCTGCTTGGCCACCACCACCGGGCCGGCCTTGCTGATGATGTCGGAGTAGACCTTGTCCATGCGGTCGAACAAGTCGTCGTGGAGCGTGTCGATGGCGGCGACGCCGGTGTGGTAACGGGTCAGCCAGTGCTGGACGGCCATGGGATCTCCTTGCGGTCTGCGACCATCCCACCGGCTGGCCGGCGATATGCAAGCTGCTGTGGGATTTCGTGTTGAATGATGCGCATTTGCTTGTGGATGGCATGCGCGGATTATCTGGTACTGGTGGGTACTTGCATGCGCCCCCGGGCGGGCATACCCGTCCTAGCGGAGGTGCGATGTCGTTGACCGACCTGTTGCGCGCCATGCGCGAGAAGATGACCACGACGAAGTCCGCACCGGCTGAGGAAGTCCTGCCGCGCATGCGCGACTCGGCCCAGCTGCGCGCCCTGGGCAGCCAGCCCGGGACGTCCTCGCTCGGGGAAGTCACGCCGTTCGCCAACGAGGTCCAGGAGGCGCCCGGCGAGTCGATTCCCCCGCCGCCTTGGGACCTGGTCTATCCTGGCCACCACAAGGCGCTGGTGAGCGACCTGGCCAAGCGCGGCGAGAACATCGCCAACTGGGAGGTCCGTGACGGCCGCGACCTGGGCGTTTCGGAATCCGGCCACACGGTCGCCTTCATCCTGCACAAAATCGGCACGTCGGCGACGATCCAGGTCGAGCTGACCCTGTTCAAAGGGCAGCTCGCGCACGTCCGCGTGCGCTGAAGCTTGGGGGCTCCGCCCGGGCTCCGCCCCCACGGCCCTGACGGGCCTGCCCCCGCGGCCTTTGTCGCGGCTCGATGTCCTCGCAAAGCTCGGACATCGTGGGCGGATGGGCTTCGCCCATTGTCTCCGCCCAGCGCCGCTCGGCGGCCGGGTTATTCCAGGAGATGGCGCGCGACAGGCGAGCGGTTTTCGGTTACGGGCCCAGCAGGGCGCGCAGGCCGGCCTCGTCGAGGATGGCGACGCCCAGCGTCTGCGCCTTCTCCAGCTTCGATCCGGCCTCGGCGCCGGCGACGACGTAGTCGGTCTTCTTCGAGACGCTGCCGCTGGTCTTGCCGCCGGCGGCCTTGATCAGCTTCTCGGCGTCGGGGCGGGTCAGGGTCGGCAGGGTGCCGGTGAGCACAAATGTCTTGCCGGCCACGCCGGCGACCGCGCGCACCGCCGCGCCACGATGGGTCAGCTGCACGCCGACCGCCGCGAGGTCGGCGAACAGGGCGCGCACCGCCGGATTGGCCAGCTGGGCGAGGACGATGCCGGCGGTACGTTCGGCGACGCCGTCGATCTGCATCAACTCAGCGGGATCGGTGATCGCCAGCAGGCGCTCGGCCGAGGCGAAGCGCGCCGCGAGATCCTCGCTCAGCTTCTCGCCGACGTGGCTGAGGGCGAGCCCGGCGAGGACGCGGGCGAGGCCGCGCTCCTTGGCCGCGGCGAGGCCGGCGACGAGATTCGCGGCGCTCTTACCGCCCATGCGTTCGAGGCCGGCCAGCTGATCGGCCTGCAGGCGGAAGAGGTCGGCTGGCGAGCGCACGCCGAGGCTGGTCACCACCTGGTCGACCACCGCCTCGCCCAGGCCCTCGATGTCCATGGCGGCGCGCGAGGCGAAGTGGCGCAGACGCTCGCGCACCTGCGCCGGGCAGGATGGGTTGGGGCAGCTGATGAACACGTCGTCGACCACCGGCGGCGAACCGCACGACGGGCAGGCGGCGGGCGGGACGACGGCGCGCGCGTCCTTGGGCCGGGCCTCGGCCACCGCCGCGACCACCTGCGGGATGATCTCGCCGGCCTTCTCGACCAGCACGCGGTCGCCGATGCGGATGTCCTTGCGCGCGATTTCGGGGAAGTTGTGCAGGCTGGCGCGCGACACCGTGGTGCCGGCGAGCTGCACCGGTTCGAGCACCGCCACCGGCGTGAGCTTGCCGCTCTTGCCGACCTGGACAGAGACGCCCAGCAGCCGCGTCGCCTTGCGCTCGGGCGGGAACTTCCAGGCGATGCCCCACTTCGGGTGGTGCTCGGTGGCGCCGAGCTGGGCCTGCAGGCGGTGGTCGTCGAGCTTCACCACCATGCCGTCGATGCCGTAGTCGAGCCCGCCGCGCCGGTCGGCGAAGGCGAGGCAGCGCGCCGCCGCCGGCGCCGCGCCGCGCTCCAGCGCGACGTGGGGGTTCACCGGGAAGCCGAGGCCCTTGAGCCAGGCGACGATGCCGCTCTGGGTCGCCGGCACGGCACAGCCCTCTGCCCAGGCGAGGTGGTAGACGAAGGCGGCGATGCCGAGCCCAGCGAGGCTGGCGGCGTCCTTGCGCTTCATCAGGCCGGCGCAGGCGTTCCGCGGATTGGCCAGGGTACGCCCGCCATCGGCGCTGGTCGTGTCGCGCAGGCGCTCGAAGGCAGCGGTGGGCAGGTACAACTCGCCGCGCACCTCGAACGATCCACTCGCCTTGACCCGCAGCGGTACGGCGCCGGCGGCGCGCACCTGGGCGGTGATGTCGTCGCCCTCGACCCCGTCGCCGCGGGTCGCGGCCAGGGCCAGCTGCCCGTCGCGGTAGGTCAGGCCGACCGAGATGCCGTCGATCTTCGGCTCGACCAGCAGCTCGAGGACGCGGTCGTCGGGCAGCTCCAGCGCCTTGCGCGTGCGCGCCTCCCACGCCGCCAGCTTGTCGGCGGCGCTGCCGTCGTCGCCGTCGGCGGCCTTCTCCAGCGAGAGCATGGCGATGCGGTGGCGCACCTTGGCGAAACCCTCGGTGCGGTCGTCGCCCGGGGTGCGCTGCCACGCCGGCTGCTGCAGCTTGCGCGCCAGCGCGTCGTGGCGGTCGCGCAGCTGGTCGTACTCGGCGTCGGACAGCTCGGAGGCGGCCTGGCGGTAGTAGAGCTCGTCATGGCGAGCGAGCTCGGCGGCGAGCTTGGCCAGTGCTGCGTGGTCGGACATGCCGTGCATGCTGGACCTGCGGGTTCCGCGTCCAGCATGCGGTCCCGTGCCAAGCATCATCGACAAGCAGATGGCCCTGGTGGCCGAGTTCGAAGCCCTGCCCGACTGGGAGGCGCGCTACACCCGCGTCATCGCCCTGGCCAAGGCCCTGCCCGCCCTGGACGAGGCGGACAAGACCGACGCCAACAAGGTGCGCGGCTGCAGTTCGCAGGTCTGGCTGGTGCACGAGCTGCGCGACGGCCTGCTCCACCTGCGCGCCGACAGCGACGCGGTGCTGGTGCGCGGCCTGGTCGCCCTGCTGCTGCACGTCTACAGCGGCCACAGCCCGCGCGAGATCCTCGGCGCCCCGCCCGACTTCCTGGAAGACATGGGGCTCAATGCCCACCTCTCGCCCAACCGGGCGAATGGACTGGCGAGCATGGCGGCGCGGATCCGGCAGCTGGCAGAGACGGCGCAGTAGCCAGCGACCAGCGACCGGCGACCAGCGACCAGCGACCAGCGACCAGCGACCAGCGAGACTGTCCACCCCATGCTGATCTACGACCTCACGCCCGCCCGGCCCGGCCAGCCCACCGCCCTGGTTCTGCATGGCCTGGGCGACAGCAAGGAGGGCTGGAAACCGGTCGCGCCGATGCTCGACCTCGCCGGCTGGGGCTTCTGCTTCGTCCAGGCGCCGGATGAGTACTACGGCGGCTTCTCCTGGTTCGACATCGCCCTGGGCGAGCGCATCACCGTCGACGCCGCCGGGGTCGAGCGCAGCCGGCGCGAGCTGCACGCCCTGCTGGCGCACCTCGAGTCCACCCACGCCCTGCCCTGCGAACGCCTCGCCCTGATCGGCTTCAGCCAGGGCTGCATGATGACGCTGGAGATCGCCCTGCGCCATCCGCGGCCGTTCCTGGCCGTGGTGGCGATCAGCGGCTGGCTCTACCGTGAAGCCGACTGGCCCGCGCAATTCGGCGCCGCGGCGCGCAGCCAGCGCATCCTCTGCACCCACGGCCTCGATGACACGGTGGTGCGCATCGACCTCGCCCGGCCGCGCATCGCCCTGCTCAAGCGCCTGGGCATCGATGTGCGGTGGGCGGAATACGCCAAGCCGCACGGCCTCGATCCGGCCGAGGAGTTGAGCGACATCCGGCGGCATCTGCTTGACGCGGCGGCACATCCCCCGCAACCTTCCGCCCCAGGAGCAACCGCATGAGCCGTCAGTACAACAAGACCGAGAAGAAGCGCCGCCGCCTGGGCCGCATCAAGCGCGAACGCGCCGCGACCAACGAGAAGATCGCCGCTTCCAAGAAGAAGTAGGAGTCAGTCGCCGGGCTGCCGGTCGCGCAGCGCCTCGCTGCGCGACCGCTTCGCCTCGAGCCGCCGTTCGATCGAGCCGCGCGAGCGCTTCGTGCGCCTGCGCGCCTTCGGCCGCACCAGCGCCGCCAGCACCAGCTCGCACAGCCGCTCGACCACCAGCGCCCGGTTCTGCCGGGCGCTGCGCGTTTCATCGCAGCTCAGCAGCAGGTCTCCCTCGCCGCTCAGGCGCTCGCCGGCCAGGGCGGCCAATCGCGCCTGCGCCTCGGGAGGCAGCGGGATGGCGGCGATGGCGACGCGCAGGTCGACCCGGCTGGCGGTCTTGTTGGCGTGCTGGCCGCCCGGACCGCCGCCGGCGATCTGGGTGAAGGTCACCGCGGATTCGGGGACCTCGACGTTGGGGGCGAGACGGAGCATGGCCGGCGGCAGCCTACGGTCCGATCCCCGCAATGCAGCAAGGCCGGACTGGACCCCCGCGGCTCTGCCGGATAGTCAGCCCCGTGACCGACCCCGACCCATCCTCTGCCGCGCCCCCGAAGAGGCCCGGCCTGCTCCGCCCTGCCGCGCTGTGGCTGCTGCCGTTGACCGTGCTGGTCCTGCTCGCCCTGGTGCCGTTGGCGGTCGAGCCGTGGCTGGCGGGCAAGGTGCGCAGCGCAGTCGGGCTCGCCGGGCTGGAGCTGGCGCCCGAGTCGCAGATCGCGGTCTCGGTGCTCGGCGGCCGCATCACCATCGACCGGCTCGACCTGCGCGAGGTCATCGATGGCAAGCCGCGCTCGCTGCTCAAGGCTGATCGCGCCGAGCTCGACGCCGACCTGCTCGCCTGCCTGGGCGGGGACATCGTGCTCGACACGCTGGTGCTGGAGGGCGCGACCGGCGACCTGCGGCGGCGCGGCGACGGCACCATCCCGCTCGCCACCCCGCCGCCCGAGGAGCGCAGGGGCACCGACTGGGGCAAGCTCGACTGGTGGAGCTACGCCAGGAAGGCCTACGAGTGGCAGAAGGGCGAGGACGAGCAGGCCGAGCAGGCCGAGCAGGCCGGACAGCCGTCCGCCCCGGCCGAGAAGAAGCCGCCGCGCAAGAAGCCGGCCCACGACTGGACCGGGGCCCAGACCTACGAGCCGGCGCCCGGCCCGCGCGGTCCGGCGATGCGCGTGCTGATCCGGGACCTGCGCGTCAGCGGCCGCGAGCTGCTGCTGCCCGACGACACGCCGTTCGCCGTCACCGCCTTCACCGCCACGGGTCTGAACCTCGGCTGGGGCCGGCGCGAGCGCGGCGTCGACTGGGGCCTGGATGTGCAGACGCAGACGCGCGGCGCCGGCAGCCTCGACCTCGGCTTTGGCCGCGGCCGGGTCAGGACCATCGCCAGGCAGCTGCCGCTGCAGGCCCTCGCCCACCCGGCCCTGGCCGGCGATGCGATCGCCCGGCACGGCGCCAGCGGCACTGCCGACCTGACCCTGGATGCGCGCTGGACGGCCAGACTGGAGGGCACCATCCAGGCGAAGGTCACCGGCCTGAAGCTGGAGCCGCAGCAGCCGACCCAGACCGCGCAGCTCATCAACCGGCTCGGCGGCAGGCCACTCGACTGGACGATGACGCTCGGCGGCACGCCGGAGCAGCCCGAGATCGCCGACGATGGCCTGACCGCGCTGGCCAAGGGCTCGCTTGCCGACGCCGCCAAGCAGGCCGCCATGGAGGAAGGGACGAAGAAGCTGGAGGAGCAGCTGCAGAAGAACGAGAAGCTGCAGGAGCTGCAGAAGAACGAGGATGTGAAGAAGGCGACCGACAAGGCCAAGGACCTGTTCAAGGGACTGGGGAAGTAGCCATGTACATCGTGTTCAAGCTCCTCCGCGGCTTCATCCGCGCCCTGATCTCCGCCGCCGAGCCGTGGCAGATCGCGCTCGCCGCCGCCCTCGGCACCCTGCTCGGCTTCATGCCGATCTGGCTGGGCGGACCCAACCCGCTGGCGCTGACCGTGCTGCTGCTGGCGATCGTGCTCAACTGCCACCTCGGCACGGTGTTCGTGTTCTGGGGCGTGATGAAGCTGCTGGCGCTGGCGGTCGGACCGCTGGCGCTGGCGCTGGGCAACGCCCTCGACGGCGTGGCCCAGGCCGCCTCCGGCATCGGCCTGCTGCACGGCAGCGGCTGGTCGCACACCGGCTGGCTCGGCCTGGCCCTGCTCGGCCTGGCCCTAGCGCCGCTGGCCGCCGTCGCCATGGCGCGGGTGAACCGCCTGCTGGAGAACAAGCGCCTGGCCCTGGCCGGCAAGGTGGGCGGGAATCCGCTGCTGGTGCGCTGCGCGCTGTGGTTTTTCGATCTGTAGCTTTTGGCTCGTAGGGCTCCGCCCTACGTAACCACCGGGGGCCTTGGTCTTCCGCCCCGGCTTGCGGCCTAGCCGCTCGCTGCGTTCGGCGCCGACTCCCCAACGGGGAGTCGCGTCCGGCTACGCCGGACCGCCGTCAGGAGGCGACGATTGCGAACATACCAGACCGGAGCGAGCGACACTGCTTGGCGCATCGACGCGCGTCAGCGCGGCGTGTCGAGCGGGTCCCGGGCCAGGCCCGGGCCAGGAGCCTGAGGGGCCGGGCCCCTCGATGCATTGGGAACAGCTATCTCGCCCGGGGCGGTGTACTGCAGTCGGTCGCGCGCGAGGTACTCGACGACGTACGGATCATCGCGCTTGAGGCCCTCACGCAGCGCCTTGCCGCGTTCGATCTCGCCTTGCAGGCGCAGCGTCTCCAGCCGCTCGCTGATGGCGGCTTCGCGCACCTTGTCCAGTTCGCCGCGCTTCTCGACGTAGGCGGCGATCAGCCAGCCGAGCAGGGCGACGGCGAAGGCGGCGTGTAGCAGGCGGATGGCGACGCTCACGGCGCGGCCTCGCTGGCCTCGGCGGCGGGCGGAGCGTCGCCGGCGATGCCGCCGACGATGCGGCGGTGGCGCGGGATCAACGACGTGTAGCCCGAGGCGGCGGCTTTGCGCGGCTGCAGCGGACCATGGCGGCGGACCATCGCCTGGATCGCCGCGTCGAGCGACTTGTGCACCCCGACCGCCGGAGCGGCGAGGATGGCGACGCCGGCGGCGGCGGCCTCGGCCACCGGCGCGACATCGACCGCCCGATCGAGGACGTCGGCGAGGATCTGCGGCCACAGGTTGCCGGAGGCGCCCGGCCCGGCGGCGATGACCCGGTCGATGGCCGTGCCGGTGGCGGCGGCGGCATCAAGGACATCGCGCGCGGCCAGGGCCCCGCCCTCGTAGGCGGCGCGCACCAGATGCCCACGGCCGATGCCCGGGCGCAGGCCGAGGAAGCCGCCGAGGCTGCGCCCGGCCGGCACGTACAGGCATCCGTCGGCGCCGGGGGCGATCTCGGAGGCGAGTTCGGAGAGGATCTCCTGCGGATCGCGCTGGTTGCGTCGGGCCTGGGCCGCCTCGCTGGCCAGCACCGTCTCCATCAGCCAGTCGAGCCCTTCGGCGCCGGCGATGCCGACCGCCTCGTGGGCCGCGCGGCCGGGGGCGATGTGACAGGAGACGCGCAGTCGGCCACTGGGATCGCGGGCGGCCTCATTGGCGGCGATCATCACCGCGCCGACTGCTCCGAGTTCGACCACCGCCGTGCCGGCGGCCATGGCGCCAGCCGCCACCGCGACGGCGGCGGCGTGCCCGGCCCCGCCGATGACCGGCGTGCCTGGGGCGAGGCCGCATTCCTTGGCCGCGGCGTCGGTGATCCGCCCGGTCATCGCGGTGGCCGCGACCACCGGCGGCAGCCAGGCGACATCGATGCCCAGGGTCTGCGCCACCTGCTTGCTCCAGGCCCGTGCCTTGGGGTTGAACAGCAGGGTCGCGGCGGCATCGCACGCATCGGTGGCGGCCACGCCGGTGAGGCGGAAGCGGAGGAAGTCCTTGGCCGGCAGGACCCAGCCGAGGTCATGCCAGACCCGCTTCTCGTTGGCCTTGAGCCACATCAGCTTGGCCGCCGTGGCCGAGGTCGAGGCGATGCCGCCGCTGATGTTGGCGAGGTTGCGCGGCCCGATCACCCGGGCGAGCTCGGCGGCCGTCTCCTCGACCCGCGGATCGGCGCCGAGCACGGTGGCGCACAGCGACTTGCCGTCCTTGTCGCAGGCGGCGAAGGCGTGGCTATCGCCGGAGACGCCGACCGCGCGGATCAGGTCGGGGTCGAGCCCGCCCTTGCGCAGCAGTTCCTTGATGCCGGTGCGGGCGGCCCGCCACCAGTCCTGCGGATCGATCGCTTCCCCGGCGGCTTGGCCGAAAGCACGGCGGGAAGTGGCTACGGCGGCACCGTTGCCATCGAGCACGACGAGGCCGAGACCGGTGCGACCGACATCGATGCCCAGAAGATATGCGGGAGTTGCCATTGTGATCGGGCAGACTAGCGCCGATCTCCATGCCAGTCAAGGAATAATGGAGGACCTGCCGACCTTGCTCAGGCCCGCGGCTGGCGATTTTCAGCTCATGCGGTCCCTGCTCCTGCTCGTCGCCGTGCTCGCCTGCCTGCCAACGGCCGAGATCACCCTGACCGATGGCACCGTGATCGACGGCGAACTGGTGGCCGAAACCTCACAGGACGTGCGGATGCGCCTGGTCCAGGGCGGCATGGTCGCAGAACGCGCCTGGCCGCGCTCGCAGGTCGCCCGCATCGTGCGTGGCGAAAGCCCGCGGGCCAAGGCCCTGTCCGACCTGCGCTCCGAAGCCGCCGCCCTGCCGCCGGACGCTTCCGGCCTGGCCTGGAGCGCCCTGGCACAGCGCGCACGCCAGGCCGACCCCGTCCTCGCCAAATCCTGGGCGGCACGCGCCGTCGCCCGCGACCGCCATCAGGCCGAGGCGCAGCGCCTGCTTGGACGGGAAATGGTCGGCGGGGTGTGGCTCCGCCCGCACGAGATTGCCGCGGCCCAGGGCCTGGTCTGGCACGACGGCCGATGGATCGCCTGGGACGAACGCGAGCGCCTGCGCCAGGAGGAGGCCGAACGCCGCGAGCGCCAACGCGCCGTCCTCGCCGCCGCCAACGAGAGGACCGAGCGCCGCCGCGCCGCCAGCAGCGCCAATGACGGCTGGTACACCTATGGATCCTGGCCGCGCTCCCTGTACCAGCCCCGCGTGATCTGGTGGGGCGGTGGGCTGGGTTCCACCGGCTGGGGTTGCAACGGCGGTGGCTGGGGCGGCACCTTCATCGCCCATGGAGGCGGCCACAATTCCAACTGGAATCTCCAGATCCACTGGTGATGAGGGAGCGATGCTCTGGCGTGAATGGCTCTGGCTGCTGGACAGCAGCGTGGCGAGCGCCTGCGCGGAGCGCCTGACCGCGGCCGGACATCACGCCCATGCCACCGCGGTCAGCGGCCAGGACGCCGAGTTCAGCGTCTTCGCCGCCGGCGGACGGCTCGGCGCGGCGGCGCGACGGGCGTTGCAGCCGCTGGGACCGGCGGCGCACCGCCGCGACCACGACGAGGCGGCGCTGATGCGAGCCTGCCATCCCGGCACGGCGGTCGAACTGGCGCCTGGTGTTTGGATCGACCCGACCGGCCGCAGCCGGTTGCCGCGGGGCGCCATCCGCCTGAGCGTGCCGCCAGCGCCCGCCTTCGGCGACGGGCGCCATCCGACCACGCGGCTGTCAGCCCGCCTGCTGCTGGGCGAGGACCTCGCCGGAGCGCGCGTCCTCGACCTGGGCTGCGGCACCGGCGCCCTCGGCCTGCTAGCTCGCGCCCGCGGCGCGCGACGGGTCGATTTCACCGACTACGATGCTCACGCCGTGCGCACCTGCCGGGCGGTCTGCCGGACCAACGGCTACCCCGGCGCCCGGGTGCGCCGCGGCGACCTGCTCGACGCCGTGCCGGCCGGCACGGCCTACGATCTGGTGGTCGGCAACCTCTACGCCGACCTCGTCCTGCGCCTGTGTGCCGATCCGCGCCTGCCCCGCCTGGCGGCCGGCGGGCGTCTGGTGCTCTCCGGCATCGCCACGCGGCGCGAACGCGAGGTGCGCGCCGCCCTCAAGCAGGCTGGCTTCCGCGTCCGCGAACGGCTCGAGGAGGCCTGGTGGCTCGGCTTGCGCTGCCGGCGGCTCGGCCCTGCGGACTAGCCCCCCCAACGAGGCGCGTCAAGCACTGGTGCTGGTCACGATCAGGCATGCGCACGTTCTTCACGCGACCGCCCCATCCCATGCACCTCTCGACCCGACTGGGCCATAGTGCTTGAGTCCGGGCCGATTTTCCCCAGCCTGCCCCGCCCATGGCCACGGAACCGACGCCCGAACCTGCGCTGCCGGCCCAGCCCGACGAGCCAGGGCGCGTCCGCGCCTTCACCGCCAAGGCGCTGGTCCTCGGCCTGGTCCTGTCGTCGTTCGTGGTGGTCGGGGCGTGGTTCAACGACCAGTATCTGCTGCAGTCCCCGGCGATCGGCAACTTCGTGCCGGCCCTGCCGTTCGGCATCGCGCTCCTGCTCGTCCTGGGGTGGAACCCCCTGCTCGGCCGCTCGCGCCTGCTGCGCCTGGGCACCGGCGAGCTGGCCCTCGTCTTCGCCCTCACCCTGCTGGTGTCGTGGCTGCCGACCTCGGGCTTCCTGCGCTACTTCCAGCGCGCCATCGTCACCGCCCAGACCCAGGCCGACACCCGGCCGGAGTGGCGCAAGTTCGACATCCTCGGCCATCTGCCCGAGCATCTCTTCCCGCACGGCGGCGCTCCCGAAGTCGCGGCCCTCGGTGGAGCGATCGCGGCAGAACGCGCGGCCCTTGCCGACGGTTCGCTGACAACCGAGCTCGCTGGGGCCGGCGTGGATGCAGCCGCCTACGCAGCCGCCCTCGATGTCGCGGACCTGATGCCGCCGAAGATGTGGCGCGACCAGGACCAGGAGCTGGCCCGGGACAACACCGAGCGGTCCCTGCAACGAGCGGTCGCCGACCAGGCCGAGCGCTGGACCGCCGCTGGCGCGCTGCTTCAGCGCATGCCGAAGACGCTGGCCGCCGGCGACAGCTCGCCACCGGAGTGGGGATTGGCGCGCAGCCGCCTCGACCGCGCCTTCGCCTCGCGCCTCAACGCCGCGACGCAGGACTACGAGCGCGTCTATACCGGCATGACCCAGGGTCTTCCAGTAGGGGACGAGACCCTGCCCCTGGCCAAGACTCCGATCCGCGACTGGCTGCCAGCGCTGGCCTTCTGGCTGCCGCTGGTCCTCCTGTTCACCCTCGCCATCCTCATGCTGCAGCTGATCGTGCACCGCCAGTGGTCGCACCACGAGCAGCTCAACTACCCGATCGCCGCCGTCGCCACCGCCCTGCTGCAGCGTTCGGGCGACTCGCTGTTCAGCGACATCTTCCGCAACCGGCTGTTCTGGTTCGGGCTGGTGCCGATCCTCGCCGTCCACCTGCTCAACTACGCCGCAGTGTGGTTCCCCGGTTGGGTGCCCGTCGTCACCCTGCACTGGGGCCAGTGGGATGTGGTCACCTTCCTCATCCCCAAGGCCAACCAGGCAGGCGGCACCAGCGCACTCGGCTTCGGCGACATCTACTTCGCCATCATCGGCCTGGCCTTCTTCATCAGTTCCGAGGTGTCCTTCTCGATGGGCGTCGTCGGCTTCGTCGTGGTGCTGTTCAACCTGCAGTTCTATACCGCGACCGGCGCCACCACCGACCTGCCCTCCGCGCGCAGTGGCGCCTATGTCGGCTATGCCATCATCCTGCTCTACACCGGCCGCACCTACTACCTGGCGGTGGCGCGGAAGGCGCTCGGCCTGGGTGGCGGCGCCAGTGGCGATCACGCCGAACCGGTGTGGGCGGCGCGCCTGTTCCTGCTCGCCTTCGCCGGATTCACCGCCGTGCTGGTCGGCGCCTTCGCCATCGACTGGTTCGTCGCTCTGGCATATGCCCTCACCCTGATGGTGTTCTTCCTCGTCTTCACCCGCGTGGTGTGCGAGGCGGGCGTCCCCTTCCTCCAGGCGGGTTGGCAGCCGGCCCAGCTGCTCGCCAACACCCTCGGCCTCAGCGCCATCGGCGCCGCACCGCTGGTGATGATCTACTACCTCGGCGTGGTGCTGTCGCAGGATCCGCGCGAGTGCCTCATGCCCTTCGCCGCCAACGCGTTCAAGATGGCGGAAAACACCGGGGTGCGACGCCTGCGGCTGGCCGGCGTCGGCTTCGCCGTCATCGCCATCGCCCTGGGCGTCGGCCTCCTCGCCACCTGCTGGGGCATGTACAACTTCGGCTCGACCCGCGACACCTGGGCGCAGATGACGGTGGGCATCAACGTCAACGAGGCCAGCCGCGGGGTGAACACCCTGGTCGAGACCGGGCAGTACGCCGCGACCACCGCCGCCAGCGGGCTGGAGAAGCTGCCGCTCGTCGCCGACAACGTCGGCAAAGCCAAGGAACTGGGCTGGATCGCCTTCGGACTAGTCGCGGTGGTGGTGTTCTCGCTGATCCGCTTCCGCTGGGCCGGCTTCTACCTGCATCCGATCATCTTCCTGGTCTGGGACACCTATCCGGCGCAGCGGGTGTGGCTGTCCTTCCTCATCGGCTGGGCCGCCAAGGAACTGGTCGTCCGGTTCGGGGGCGGACGCGTCTACCAGAGCCTCAAGCCGTTGTTCATCGGCCTGATCATGGGCGAACTGCTGGCGGTGATCGTCACCCTCAGCATCGGCTGGATCTACCATCTCACCACCGGTCTGATGCCCAAGACCATGGGCATCTTCGCGGGCTGACCCATGGCGCACCCCCCCATCGACGTCCGGGCCCAGGTCCAGCTCTCGCTGGCGCGCACCTTCGGGCTGTGCCTGAAGGGCATCAAGCACCGCCTGTTCCGCTCGGTGCTGACCACCATGGTGATCATCCTGGCGGTGGCGTTCTTCATGAACCTGCTGTCGGACAGCGTCATCGCCCGCGCCGTCGACCAGGGCGTGCGCGCCGAACTGAAGCAGGCGCGCCGTTCGGCGGTGGCCGCCGACCTGTGGTTCGGCCGGCCCAACCCCAACCTGCTGGCCACCCGCCTGGCCAACCCGGCGACGCCGCTGGCCGACTACGCCGCCATCGCCGGCTGGCAGCCGGAGCGCCTTGCCGCCCTGGCTGCCGCCTGCAGCCGCGAGCGCGCCATCATCGCGTGGATCGACCGCCAGGACGCCGGCACCCGCGCCATGCTGGTGCGTCGGGCGCGCAACGACGAGGTCCTGGCGTGGCTGGCCCAGAGCGAGCGCTGGGCCGCCTTCGCCACCGCCGCCCAGCGCGTGCGCGCCGACCGCATGCCGCTGCCCCTGGACGAGGTGCGCGCCGCGGTCGACGCCGCCACCGCCACCGCCGCCGAGTTGGCCGCGCTGGTGCGCGACTGGCACGCGCGCATCGGCACGTTCGAGACCGCCGTGACGCAGCTGACCAGCGCGACCGAACGCGAAGGCTGGATCGCCTGGCTGGCCGAAGCCAAGCCGGATGGCGTCCAGGCTTTCGCCACCCTGCTCGCCGCACACGGCTTTGGCGGCTTGCATCCGGTCGCGACGGTCGCCGACCTGCAGTCTGCCTGCAGCCTCGACCGACTCCGCGACCAGGTCACCGCCGGACTCGCCTCGGAGGAGGGGCGTACGCGCTGGCTGGCCAGCTTCCGCACCAAGGAGACCTTGGACGAGAAGCTGCAGCAGCTCGATGACGACCGCATGGTCGAGGTGCTGGAGGGGAAGATCCCCCGCGCCGAACTGCTGCGCCTCGACCGCGCCCTCGATGACGAACGCGACCTGGCCGCCCGCGAGCAGGCGCTGGCCGGCAAGGTCGATCCGGACGGTGGTCTGGTCTCGACCCGTCAGGCCTTCCTCGTCGCCATCTCCTTCCTCGTCTGCATGGTCGGCATCGCCAACGCGATGCTCATGGCCATCACCGAGCGCTTCCGCGAGATCGCGACGATGAAGTGCCTCGGCGCCACCGATGGCTTCATCCTGACGCAGTTCCTCATGGAGGCCGGCATCCAGGGCGCAGCCGGCGGCGCGATGGGCATGCTGGTGGGCCTGCTGCTCTCCCTGGTCAAAGGCGGCTGGTTCTACGGCGGACACCTGCTGTGGTACTTCCCCGTGCTCGGCCTGATCCTCTGCGGCCTGGCATGCATCTTCGCATCTACCCGTCGTGGCTGGCCTCGCGCATGGCCCCGATGGAAGCGATGAGGGTGGAATGAGCAGCATTGCACCAGGCTTCAGGCTTCAGGCTTCAGGCCTCGGGACGCCCGCCGTGTTCACGCGGCCCGTGCCGGGTCAGGGGCAATGGACCCGAAGCCCGAAGCCCGAAGCCCGAAGCCAGGGGCAATGGCCATGACCGAATCCCCGTTCAACGCCGCCGAGTACGCCGTGGGCAAGCACATCCTGGTGCGCGCCCAGGGGGTGAAGAAGACCTACCAGCGCGGCGCCGAGATCACCCACGCGCTCAAGGGCATCGACCTGGAGCTCTTCCGTGGCGAGTACATCTGCGTGATGGGCCCGTCGGGCTCGGGCAAGTCGACCTTCTTCAACATGGTCGGCGGACTCGACTCGCCGACCGCCGGACGGGTGTTCATCGACGAGGTGGACATGGCGCAGCTGAACGCGCAGGAGCTGGCGTTCCTGCGCTGCCGCAAGATCGGCTACGTGTTCCAGAGCTACAACCTCAACTCGGTGATGACCGCGCTGGAGAACGTGACCCTGCCGATGACCTTCGCCGGCATGCACGCCGACGAGGCGCGCGAACGGGGCATGAAGCTGCTGGGCATGGTCGGGCTGGGCGACCGCTGGAACCACCGGCCGAAGCAGATGTCGGGCGGCCAGCAGCAGCGCACGGCGATCGCGCGGGCGCTGGCCAACGCACCGAGCCTGCTGCTGTGCGACGAGCCGACGGCCAACCTCGACTTCGCCTCGGGCAAGGAGGTGCACCGCATCCTGCGCGAGCTGAACGAGGCCGGCACGACGATCATCTGCGCGACGCACGACCACGAGATGCTGGCGGTCTCCAGCCGCATGGTGTGGATCAGCGGCGGCGAGATCGAGCGCATCGCGGTGACCCGCGACGTGCAGATCGTCAAGGCCAGCCTCGGCGACGTCGACGACAGCGGCGCGACCGCCAACGTGCCGCAGCAGACCGGAGCGAGCCATGCGTAGGATGCTCGTAACAGCTCAGGCCGGGGCCCCGTCGCGCAGCGATGGGGCTGCCGCCGAGCGGCGGTGGGCGGATATCATGGGCGAAGCCCATCCGCCCGCGGTTGCGGAACGAAACCGAGCTGCGACACAGGCAGCGGGGACAGGCCCGCAGGGCCGCAGGGGCGGAGCCCCTGAGCAGTTGCGGATGCTCCTGCTTGCCCTGCTCTGCCTCGCCCTGCCGGCCGCCGAAGGCGACGCCTACCGCAGCGTGCTG
>JFJP01005588.1_pt1 | contig 15979 bp, 14 predicted proteins | sample 431651 | NCBI WGS metagenome assembly JFJP01 (sample SAMN02602958, study PRJNA72255) | Microbial mat metagenome, whole genome shotgun sequencing project. | biome: fresh water; feature: sink hole; material: water; isolation source: purple microbial (photo- and chemosynthetic) mats found in... | reverse complement strand
AGTTCGTCCTTGTAGTCTTTTTCTTCGAGTTTGAGCGTCAAGTCCATTTCGGACAACACGGTGCGGTGGTCCACCGCCACGCGCACCATCGGGGCCACCGCCACTTGCGGGCGCTCCGGGCTGGCCAGGCGGCGCTTGAGCGCATCGAGCAATACCTGTCCGACGGTGAGCGAGCGGTAACGGTCGTCGCTGCCATCGACCACCACCCACGGCGCGGCGGCGGTGTTGGTGATGCGCAGCAGGTGGCCGGCCACGTCTTGCAGCTGGTCGTAGGTTTTCAGGCGGTCCCAGTTCCACTGCGTCACGCGCCAGGCGGTACGCGGGTCGGCTTCCAGGGCTTTGAGCCGCTCGCGCTGCCCGTCCTTGGTCAGGTGAAACCAGAACTTGAGCACCAAAGCACCCTCGTTGACCAGCATTTCCTCAAAGCGGTTGATCTGCTGGGCCCGTGCGTCGAGCTCCTTGAGGCTGATTTCGCCCTGGATGCGCTCACGGATCGGGTCGGAATACCAGCTACCGGCAAAGATGCCGATGCGGCCCTTGGGTGGCAGGCTGCGCCAGTAGCGCCACATCGGTGGGCGCTCCAGCTCTTCGTCGCTGGGCTCGGAAAACGCCAGCGTTGACAAAAAGCGTGGGTCCATCCACTCGTACAGCACGTTGATGGTTTCACCCTTGCCGGCACCGTCCTGGCCGCTGATCAACACCACCACCGGGAATTTATGCTGGGTGAACAGCTCCACCTGCGCCTCTTGCAAGGCAGCACGCAACACCGGCACCGCTTCGCGGAAGGCGGTTTTGTCGAGATTGTGACCAATTTCTGCTGATTCAAACATGGTGTGCTTTCTGTGGTTTGTAATGCTTGCGATGGATGCAGATGGTGCATCAAAGTGCCGCTGTCAGGCAAGACTTGGCCGCAGCGGCAAGGTGATGCGAAAAGTGCTGCCCTGACCTGGCGCGCTTTGCACGTCGAGCTGGCCCTGGTGGCGCGCGATGATTTCCCAGCTGACCGACAGACCCAGCCCGGTACCGCTGCCCACCGGCCGGGTCGAGTAAAACGGCTCAAAAATGCGTTTTTGCAGCTCGGCGCTCATGCCGCAACCGCTGTCGCTGACTTCCAGCCAGACGTGCTCACCCGGCTGCATGCCGCTGCGCAACGTGATGCTGCCGTGGCCGCTGATGGCCTGGGCCGCGTTCCTCAGCAGGTTGACCAGCACCTGGGTGATCTGCGCCACATGGCAGTGCACTGGCGGCAGGCTGGCCAACTGTTTGACCACGCTGGCCTTGGGTGCGATGTCGCTGCCGACCATGTTCAAGGCGCTTTCCAGCGCCTGATTCAGGTCGGCCGGTGCCCCGGGCCCGTCGTCGGCACGGGCAAAGTCGCGCAGGTCACTGACGATGCGCTTGACGCGGGCCAGCCCGTCTTTGGACTCGCGCAGCAGGCCGGGAATATCGTCGCGCAGGTAGTCGATGTCGATTTTTTGCCGCGCAGCGGCCAGCGTCGCCTGTTGCTCAGCGCCCAGGCTGGCACTGACAGCCTCATAGGCCGAGATCAGCGCGAATAACTGGTCAACATAGCCGGCCAGCGACCCAAGATTGGAATTGACAAAGCCCACCGGGTTGTTGATCTCGTGCGCCACTCCGGCAGCCAGTTGCCCCACGGCGGCCATTTTTTCGGACTGCAGCAGTTGCACTTGCGTCTGCTGCAGCCGCGCCACCGTGGCCGCCAGATCCCGCGTGCGCGCCTGCACCCGTGCTTCGAGCGACTGGTTGGCAATTTCCAGCGCAGTCTTGACACGCTGCACTTCTTCGTTGGCCTGCGACAGCTTGCGGTTGCGCTCGGTCAGCAGGGTGAACAAATCCAGCAGCGTGCTGTTAAAGACCGCGTGCGCCGCGTCCTGCGGTTGACTGATGTGTTCATACGCCTGTTGCGCCGACTGGCCTGCGGCGATGTCCTTGATCTGGGCGGCCATGCGCTGGTCTTCCACCAAAATGTGAAAACTCAGCCAGCTGCCCAGAAAACGCAGCAGTTCGGTGCCCGACAGACTGCCGTCGTGCTCGTACTGGCGACGCATCTGCGTGACCTCATCGACGAACGCCTGGTGTGTCTGGTGGTGATGCTTCAAATAATCGGCCGTCAAGTGGAGTTGCACCATCAGTTGCTCTTCGTCCCGAAAATGCACCACCGCGTAACGCGTCAGGTTATCCAGCAACGGACCAACGGCGCGCCGAGCTACCTCGTCGTTAAGCGCCAGGTGCGGCGCGGCCTGGTTGACCATGTCCACCAGCGCGTGGTGCTGCGCATCCACCCGCTCCAGTCCGGTCTCAAAATACGGGCTCCAGGCCATCAGTGTCATATCGGATCGTCCTGTGCATCACCGGTGCCGCTGTTCTCGGGGTACGCATTGATCGGCAACACCAGCCGGAAGGTGCTGCCCTGCCCGGGCTGCGACTGCACCTCCAGGCGCCCTTGATGCCGGGTGACGATGCCAAAAGCAATCGACAAGCCCAGCCCGGTACCCAGGCCCACCGGTTTTGTGGTGTAAAACGGCTCGAAGATTCGCGCCTGGGTGGGGCCGTCCATGCCGCAGCCATCGTCTTGCACCTCAATCCAGACGTTGGGGCCCTGCACACCGGTGCGCAGGGTGATGTGGCCTTTGTCCGTAATCGCCTGCCCGGCATTGACCAGCAGGTTCATCAACACTTGGTTGATTTGCGCCGCCACACAATAGACCTGCGGCAGCTCGCCATACGCCCGCGTCACCTCGACCTTGTATTTGAGCTGGTTCCACACCACGTTGAGGGTGCTTTCCAGGCCCTCGTGCAAATCGGCCCAGCACCATTCGTTGTCACTGGAGCGCGAGAAGTTTTTCAGGTCCAGCACGATCTGGCTGATGCGGTTGATGCCCTCGCGCGACTCGGCAATCAACTGCGGCAAGTCGGTCAGCATGAAGTCAAAGTCCATGTCGGCCTTGCGCTGGCGCAGCGGCAGGCACAAGGCGGCACCTGCGGCGTCGACCTGCGACTCCAGCGCCGCATAGCCTTGCAGCAGTTCCAGCAGTTGTTCAACGTATTGCGCCAGCGTGCCCAGATTGGATTTGACAAAACCCACCGGGTTGTTGATTTCATGCGCCACACCGGCGGCCACCTGTCCGATCGAAGCCATTTTTTCAGACTGCAGCAGTTGCATCTGGGCATCGGCCAGTTTGCGGTTGAGTTCCACCAGTTCTTCGATCCGCTTGCGCAAGGAGGCCTCGGCGCGAGCCCGGCGGGCAATGCGCCACAGGTCGTTGCCAATCAGGCTTAAAGTGTCCACATCGGCATCGTTGTAATCCGTTACTTTGTTGCCCACGCCCAGCATCATGCTGACCTGGCCCCCTTCGATCACCGGCACCGAAATCAGCCGCTGCAGCGTGGCATGCCCCGGCGGCAAGCCGTGCTTGGCGGGATAGCTGGCGTAATCATTGAACATCACCGGGGCTTTGTTGCGCACGCAGTCCGCCCAGATGCCGGCCTGACTGACCGGGTAGTGGCTGTCATAGGCAGCCGTGCAGCCCTTAAGGGCGCCAGCGGTCCAGGTCACCAGTTCCAGCGTTTGCTGGTCTGCGTTGACAAAGTGCAAAAAGCCGATCTTGCTGTGGGTCAGTGCCTCGGCCATTTCGAGGCCACGGGTTAAAAAGTCCTTTTCGGGCAACAGGTCGCCGAGTTCGTTGATCTGCAACAGCACAGTGGTGAGCTCTGCGGCACGATAACGCTCAGTGACATCCAGGCTCAGGCCACCCAAAAACTTGGCACCGCCGGCATCCTGCATGACAAACATGCTGGTCTCCAGATGCCGGTCGTTGAAGGCTTCTTCCACCGTGCGCCGACCCCCATCGACCAGCATCTGTCGGTCCAGCTCGGTGACAAGATCAGCAAAATCTTTCGGAAAAATATCATGCGCGGTCTTGCCAATCATGGTTTTTGGCTCAACGCCCAACATCCGGCCCAGGTTCTTGTTGACCATCAACAAGCGCAGGTCGCTGTCTTTGAGGTAGGCGGTGCCGGGCAATTCGTCAATGAACTGCTGAATCAGCGCCTGCAGCATGTGCATGCTGTCCTGGGCTTGGCGACGTTCGCTGACATCATGAATCATCGACAGCAGGTAGGTTTGCCCGCCAAAACCAATCGGGCTGCTGAACACCTCCACGTCACGCACTTCGCCGCTGGCCAGTCGATGCCTGAAATCAAAATGGTCCTTGCCGGTGGACTTGGCCAGTGCCATTTCGCGGCGGATTTCCTCCTCGCTCAGGATGTTGATGTCTGGCACTTTTTTGGCTATCAGCTCGGCGTGGCTCCAGCCATAAAAATTGACCGCGCGGATATTGGCATCCACCACGCGCAGGTTGACCGGGTCAATCAGCAGCATGGGCATGCAGTTGTTGGCAAACAGCGCGCTGTAGCGCGCTTCACTCTCGGCCAGCGTGGTCTCGGCCAGGCGGCGCTGCGTGTCGTTGTCGAAAACATTCAGCGCGTGGCTGATGTTCGAGGCCAGTTGCCCCAGCAAGCGTTGCGCCGTGGCATCAAAGGTGTTGACGGCTCTGGCATGCAGCAGCAACACGCCCACCGGCTTGCCCGCCGTGGTCAGCGGCAGCACAGCGCTGGAGTGCCAACCCTGCGATTTTGCCCACGCTGAAAACGCCGCCAGGGCAGGATCGCTTTGGACATCCTTGCACCAGATGGCCCGGTTGTCGCGAATCGCCTGGGTCACCGGGTTTTGCGCCGGTGCCGCATCGAGTGCCACCAGCGCATGGATGAACTGCAGGTAACTGAGCTCCTTGCCAAAATGGGCTTGTGGCCAGACTTTGCCGCTGGCCGCATCCAGCATGCCAATCCAGGCGACCTCAACCCGGCTGGTCTGCACCACCTGACAGCACAGATCTTTGAACAGCGCATCACGCTGTTGGCTGCCAATAATGACCTGATCGCAGGCGATCAGGACCTCATACCAGTCCACAGACGTATCAAGCGGTGACTTGGGGTGATGCGACATGCTGCGACGGCTCAAAGCGGGTTGTTGCGCCACACATGGGTGACCAGCTTGAGCCCCATGGATTTCTCAAAACTGTTGATCTTGCGGATCACCGGGTCATCGAGCACATGGCCTGCGGTGAGCATCAGCAAACCGCTGGCGGTCATCAAGTCGCGCGACAGCACCATGCCTTGGCGCAGGTCCGCTGTTTTGAGGGGCAGCTCGGTGGACTTTTCAGCGGCTGCCAGCAACGTCTGGCTTGGCGCATCGCCTTGCAGCGCCACCAGAGCTTCGACCACCATCGGGTCGTAACGGCGTGCGCTGCCCTTGACGATGGTGCCCAGCGCGTCGGCGGCGCTGAGCTTGCATTGGCCCAAGGTACCAATTTGCAGGCTGTCGTAATCGCTGGCCACGCTGATGATTCTGCCGCCCAGCGGGATTTGCTCTTTGGACAGTTGGGCCGGGTAGCCACCGCCGTCATAACGCTCCAATTGGTTGGCAATGGCGTCCACTGCAGATTTGAGCTCTTCGAGTGGCATCAGCATTTGTGCGGCGCGCACCGGGTGCTTGCGGTAGATGTCGAGCTGACGGGTGTTCATCATCACCACCGGGGTGTCCATCAGCAGGTCGTCAAAGCCCACTTTGCCAATTTCGTGCAGCAGGCCAGCCACAAAGGTTTCCTGCACCTGCTTGTTGTCGAGCCCCAGGCGCTGGGCCATGCGCCGCGCCAGGTCGGCCACGCGGCGCGAATGCCCGGCCAATTTGCTGTCGCGCAGTTCAATCAGGCCAGAAAACACCCTGATGGACGTAATGAAGTTGCCTTTGAGGCGCTCGTTGGCCGCGTTGAGCGCACCATTGGCCCGGGCCAGATCGGCGGTGCGCACCTGCACCTTGGCTTCCAGGCTAGCGTTGAGCGCCTTCAGCTCGTCGTTTTGCTGCTGCACCAGGGCCTGTAGCCGCCTTTGCTCGACTTCCATCGCCCGATGCCGCAGGGCACCCTGCACGATCAGCACAATGTCGTTGTCGTCCCAGGGCTTGGCGATGTAGCGGTAGATCTCGCCACGGTTGATGGCCCCCATGATCGAGTTGACATCGGCATAACCGGTCAGCAGCAGCCGCATGGTCCCTGGCCAGCGCTGACGCACCTGCTCCAGAAACGTCACACCATCCATCTCGGGCATGCGCATATCGGAGATCACCAGGTCAACCGCTTCACCCTCGAGCAGAGCCAGCCCGGCGGCCCCGCCCTCAGCCACCTTGACCTGCAGACCGCGCGCCCGAAACAGCCGACGCAGCGCGGACAGGATGCTGGGTTCGTCATCGACACACAGAATGGTGGCGGACATCAGGTTAGCGGCAGGTTTATCGGTATCACTCATGGAGGTGCTGCGGGCTCACTCAAAGGTTGGCAAACAATTGGGCTTCTTCAAGCAACGGACTCAGGTCGCCCAGGCCTGCCATGACGGCGTCCAGTTTACCGCCCAGACGCGCCTGCACGGTGGCTGGCAGGGACTCGGCCTCAATGCAGGCACCCAAATCAAGGCCAAGCTGTTTGCTGATCTGGTTGGCGGCAAACACGCAGGCCAGCATGTCGGTGTCGCATTGGCTCGGCTCATGCTGAAAACGAATGGTGTCCACCAGACATTGCGCGAAACGCCACTTTTCGGCCAGCATGGCGCCGATGGCCGCGTGATCGACGCCCACCACGTCGCGCAGCGCCAAATGTAGCGCGATGTCCTTCCACAGGCTCATCTCGATTGCTTTGCGAAATTCGGCTGGCATGAACTGCGCCACGACCACCTTGCCAAAATCGTGCAACAGCCCGGCAATGAAGCAATCGTTGGGGTCGGCTGCCGAAAGTGGCTGCGCCAACCGACGCGCCACCCCGGCCACCGTGAGCGAATGCACCAGGTAGCGCTGGCCGTCAAAACCCGCCAGCGGGTTGCTCGGCAACATGCTGATGGCGGCCATGCTGAGCGCCAGGTTCTTGATGGTGTTAAAGCCCAGGAACACCACCGCATGGTCGATCGAGGTCATGCGCGTTGACAGTCCGTAATAGGCCGAGTTGACCACCCGCAGCACCTTGACCGTCACCACCGGATCTTTGCCAATGATATTCACCAGGTCTTTGGGGGAACAGGCCAGATTGCTGGTCAGCGCAAGGATGCGCTGCACATTTTTTGGAAACGCCGGCATGCTGTCCACTGCTGCAGCCAGGCGCAAAGACAGATCGGCAGGGACGTGGTTCATGGTGATGCAAACAATAGCACCATTTTCCTTGGCTCAAAACAAATAAGCTATGAATAAAGATGTTCACCAGAGGATTCCGACCAATTCACAGGCGTAAGATAGCAGGGACAGAAATGCCAGATGTCAACGGCCCCCGAGGAAACGATAACGTGCAAACCACCAAGTACAAGATTTGGGTCCAACTGCTAACCACCATTGGCGCGGCACTCTTGGTAGTCTGGACGGGTGTGATCATCTGGCAAGGGCATGTCACCCGCCAGGCGGCGCTTGACCAAGCCACAGATTTCTCCAGCAGCATGCACGATGCCACCATGGCAGGCCTGACCGGCATGATGGTCACCGGCACCGTGGCGCAGCGCGATGTGTTTCTGGACCAGGTCAAGCAACTCGGTGCCATTCGAGACATCCGGGTGCTGCGCGCCGAAGCAGTGGTCAAGATTTATGGCCCCGGCACTGCCAAAGACGACTCCCAGCCGGACGCACTGGAGCAGCAAGTCATGGCTTCGGGCAAAGCCATCGTGCAGGTCGAATCCGACGCCACCGGCGAATACCTGCGCGCGGTGCGCCCGACGCTGGCATCCAAAAACTCGCTGGGCAAGGACTGCACCACCTGCCATGCCGCCACCGAAGGCACCGTGCTGGGCGTCGTCAGCATGAAAGTCTCGCTCGACAAGGTCAACGCCAGCCTGGCCGACCAACGCCTGAAGTCAATTCTGGCCGCGCTGATCACCTGCATTCCGGTGCTGATGCTGATTTACCCGTTCATTCGCCGGGTCGTCACGCAACCGCTGGAGTACTGCATCAGAGTTGCCCGTGGCATCGCTGCAGGCGACCTGACACAAGTGGTGGAAGTGCGCTCCAGCAATGAAATGGGCGGGCTGCAACAAGCCTTGAAAGACATGAACAGCGGTCTGGAAGGCATCGTGCGCCAGGTGCGCGCCGGTACCGACTCAATTTTCAGCGCCTCCAGCGACATTGCCAGTGGCAATCTTGACCTGTCCAACCGCACTGAAGTGCAAGCCAGTTCTCTGGAAAGGACCGCAGCTTCCATGGCTGAAGTCACCTCAGCGGTCAACAAAAATGCCGAACACGCCCGTCAGGCCAACCAGTTGGCCAAGTCCGCCTCGGATGTGGCGATGCGCGGTGGCACAGTGGTGTCAGGGGTGATTGACACCATGGCTTCGATCAACACATCCAGCAAACGCATTGTTGACATCATCGCGGTCATTGACGGCATTGCCTTTCAGACCAATATTCTGGCGCTCAATGCTGCCGTGGAAGCCGCCCGCGCTGGCGAGCAAGGCCGGGGTTTTGCCGTGGTGGCCGCCGAGGTTCGCAGCCTGGCCAAGCGCTCGGCCGATGCGGCGCAGGAGATCAAAACGCTGATTGGCGACTCGGTCAACAAGGTCAACGCCGGCAGCAGTCTGGTGCAGCAGGCTGGCAGCACCATGAATGACATCGTCGAGAGCATCCGCAAAGTGACCGACATCATGGCGGAAATTTCTGCGGCCGATACCGACCAATCCGCCGGCATTGAACGCGTGGGCGAGTCGATCGACGAGATGAATCAGGTCACCCAGCAAAATGCCGCACTGGTTGAACAAGCCGCCGCTGCAGCACAATCACTGCAAGACCAGGCGGCCCACCTGGAACACTTGGTGAGCACGTTCAAGGTCAGATGATGCCCGCAGCAACCTCCACCATTCACTGGCAGGAGGGCGGCTTGGACTGTCATGCGCGCTGGCGCTCCGAACGGGGCATCGCGCCACCCAAGCGTGTCGTGCTGGCCGACGACAGCCTCAGCGCCGATGCCGCCTACCAGCTGGCCTGTGCCGGCACAGCGCTGTTATGGCGTGGCGATTTTCAAAACGCCCGCCAATTGCTGCAGGCGCTGGGACGACGCATTGACCAGGTGCCCAAACGCAAGCGCAAACAAGCCGGCCAGGCGGTGCCACTGTCGGATGCCTTTAACCAGCACCGGCTGGCCCAGTCGCAGCGGGCACGCCTGCTGGGCATGTTGTTGATTGGTTTTGAGGCCGACTACAGTATCGGGCTGCGCCGTGCCCCGGATGTCAAGTGTGCCTGCGCCCAAGCCTGGGGCCCTGCCATGCCAACCAGCGCCAGCGACAACGGCCTCTCGGTGGCCTCGCTGCGCGAATTGCTGGGCATCACCAGTGCCCATGAGTGGCAGCGGGTGGGTGTCGAAATTACCGCCCTGGGCGCGGCACCGAACAACCGCATTCACCCGCACTACGGTGTTTTTTCACCGGTGCGCGGCGAATACATCGCACTGGTGGCCAACGCCCACCTGCCCAAACCGCCCAAAGGTCAGACCCACATCACCGCGTTTGACATTGGAACTGGCACCGGTGTGCTGGCCGCCGTGCTGGCGCACCGGGGCCTGGTGGATGTGGTGGCCACTGACCTGGATGACCGCGCGTTGGCCTGTGCACGGGCCAATCTGGCCCGGCTTGGCCTTGCCCAGCAAGTGCAGGTGCTGCAGATGGACCTGTTTCCACCTGGGCTGGCCAGCTTGATCGTGTGCAACCCGCCGTGGCTGCCAGCACGCCCCGGCTCAGCGCTGGAGCGTGCGGTGTACGACGAAGATGGCCGCATGCTCAGTGGTTTTCTGCAAGGCTTGCGCGCGCACCTGGCTCCCAAAGGTGAAGGCTGGCTGATCTTGTCGAACCTGGCCGAACACCTGGGTCTGCGCAGCCGTGACGAACTGCTGGCGCTGTTCGCACAAAATGGCCTGCGGGTGGTCAGCCGTATCGATGCCAAGCCGCTGCATCCCAAAGCCGGCGATGCCAGCGATGCCTTGCACCAGGCACGCGCCAAAGAGGTCACGTCACTGTGGCGACTGGCCGCTCAGACCGACGCAGCGGTTTAAGGGCCGTGCGAAGCACCTGAAATGCCGCGCAGTGGGTTCGAAAGCCATTGGCCGGATGACCTGCAAGGATGCTGACCGGCAGATAAACTGAACTTCCATGCAACATCAAGAAAGCTTCACACCATGCAAATTCGCGCCAACATTCTGGTGAACTGGCTGTTGTGCGGAGCTGCAGCGCTGCTCGCCACGGCTGCAGCTGCCCAGGGCAGCCCGACTACAGCGCCAGCGGCTGTGACGACACCCGCCTGCCCGACGATTCTGAAACACAGCTTCAACCGACTCCAGGATGAGGCGCCCCAAGACCTGTGCCAATATGCCGGCAAGGTGATTTTGATGGTCAACACCGCCAGCTACTGCGGTTTTACCGGCCAGTACGAGGGGCTGGAGGCGCTGTACGCCAAATACCAGTCCAAAGGCCTGGTAGTGCTGGGTTTTCCCTCCAACGACTTTGGCAAACAGGAACCCGGCAGCAACAAGGAAATTGCCGACTTCTGCTTCAACACCTATGCAGTAAAGTTCCCGATGTTTGCCAAGAGCGTGGTGTCGGGCCCGAACCGCAGCGCGCTGTATGCGCAACTGGCGCAAGCCACCGGCACCACGCCCAAGTGGAATTTTTACAAGTACCTGATTGACCGCTCGGGCAAGGTGGTTGACAGTTACAGCAGCATGACCAGCCCGCAAGGCAAAGGCCTGGTGGCCGACATCGAAAAACTGCTGTGAGCGTGCCGATGGACAAACTGCGCATCGACAAATGGCTGTGGGCCGCCCGCTTTTACAAGACCCGCACGCTGGCCTGCGACGAGGTGGACAAAGGCCGGGTGCTGGTCAATGGGCTAACTGTCAAACCGGCCCGTGAAGTCAAGCCCGGCGACAGCATTCAGGTGCGCACTGGCCCGGTCACTCGCACCGTCACCGTGCTGACCATCAGCGACAAACGCGGACCGGCTCCGGTAGCCGCACTGTTGTTTCAGGAAACGCCTGAGTCAGTACAGCTGCGCCAGCAAGCGGCCGAGCAGCATCGCCTGGCCCCTGAGCCGGCGCTGACCCTGACGCAGGGCCGCCCCACCAAACGCGACCGCCGCGACGGTGAAAAACTGCGCGGCGGCGGCTGGGGTGATCGCTGGAGCGCCTCAGTGGAGGGCTGAGCGCAACCGGGCCCCGTTGGTAGCCGGGTTTTATCCCCCTGTGACGGGCGGAAAGAAAGCCACTTCAGCAGCCTCATGCAAGGCAGCGGTTTCAGCAGCCATCACCTGGTTGAGCGCCAGCCGAACCGCTTTGCCACGCGCCAGACTCTCGGCATAAGCACCGCCCTGCCCGATCAGCTCGTCACGCAGCTCGGCCAGCGTGGTAGCCTGGGTGTCGCGCAGCTCGCTACTCAAACCAATGGCTTCGCGGATTCCAGCGAAATATTTGACGGTGATCTTCATGACAGCAGTTCGGCAAAGGGGATAAAGCGCACCACGTCGCCGGGGGCAATGGTTTGGCCAGCTGGGTTGTCCACCAGGCCGTCGGCCCAGACGGCCGAGGTGAGCACGCCCGAGCTTTGGTTGGGGAACAGTTCAAGCTGGCCGCAGGGCTTGCGCCGCACGCGCAAAAATTCACGGCGTTTATCGGCTCTGGCCCAGGTGAAGTCTGCGCTGGCAGCTATTGACCTTGTAGCAACATGGCGCGCCCCTTGCAGTGCCAGCAAAAATGGCCGCACCAGCAGCAAGAAGGTCACATAGCTCGACACCGGGTTGCCCGGCAGGCCGATAAAGTGGCACGGGGCAGCCGTTGGCACGCCACGCCGAATCTGCCCATAGGCAAACGGCTTGCCGGGTTTCATGGCGATTTCCCACAGGTCGAGGTGGCCCAGGGTTTGTACCGCCGGTTTGATGTGGTCTTCTTCACCGACCGAAACGCCGCCGCTGGTCAGGATCAGGTCATGGGTTAACGCGGCAGACGCAAGGGCATCCAGCGTGGCCTGGCGCTGGTCGGGCACGATGCCCAGGTCGCTGACCTGGCAGCCCAGGCGTTTGAGCAGCGCACGCAGAAAAAACCGGTTCGAGTTGTAGATGGCACCAGGGCGCATGTCTTGTGGGGCCACATCGCCCGGCATCACCAGCTCGTCACCGGTTGAAAACAAGGCGACCCGCGGTGGCCGACCCACCGTCAGATAACTCATGCCAATACTGGCCGCCAGCCCAAGTTCAGCGGGCGTGAGTAGCTCTCCTTTTGGGAGTACAACCGCCCCTTGCGTGACATCTTCACCGGCGCGCCTGATCCACTGGCCAAGACGCACCGGCTGCTTGACTTGCACGCACCCATCGTCTTGCACCTGGCAGTCTTCTTGCGGCACCACGGCATCGGCACCGGGAGGAATCGGCGCGCCGGTGAAGATGCGCGCCAAGGTCATTGGAGTCAATGCCGCGCCGCTGCTGCCGGCCGCAATGCGCTGGCTGACCGGCAACGCAACACCGGTGGCCAGGTCAGCGCAGCGCACGGCGTAGCCGTCCATTGAACTGTTGTCGTGCGGTGGCACTTGCAGCGCAGACACCAGGTCTTGCGCCAGCACCCGACCATCCGCATCAAAGGTGGACACCTGTTCCACGTCCGTCAGCGGCACGGCAAAACCAAGCAGCAGCGCCAGTGCGTCGTCCAGCGGTTTGAGCGGTGCGCGGCCCGCCTGGGTTGGCCGTGCTGGCAAGGTCGTGGTCATTGGTACAACTCCTGCCGGTAGTCAAAACGCTCGCCCTGCGACAGCATCCAGGTGGCGACTGCCGCCACATCATTGAGGTCGAGCAACGGCAAATTGGTCGGCGCTGGCAGCTCGGTGGGTGAATCGGTGGCGATGGCGGTGATGAAGTCGTCATCCATGTAACGCGCGGGTTTGGCCAGGCTGGCGCGCCAGACTTCGATTTTGAGCAGATCAGAGTCGCGAAAACCCTCCAGCAGCACCCAATCGACACCGTCGTACAGTTCGGCGATCAGCGCATGCACCGACAAGTCTGCTTCCACTTCAAATTCGCGCATCAGCGCCAGCCGCTTGTTGGAGGCCACCACCACTTCAAACGCGCCAGCCTGGCGGTGCCGCCAGGTGTCCTTGCCTGGGCGATCAATGTCAAAACCATGGCGCGCATGTTTGACCACCGACACGCGCAAGCCGCGCTGGCGCAACTCGGGGATCAGGCGCTCGACCAGGGTGGTTTTGCCGGCACCCGAGTAACCGGTAAAGCCGATGACTTTCATCGTAGATTACTCTGTTTATCAGAGCTGTCAGCGCATACCCCATAAGGGCTAGAGCATGATTTCATGCACATTTTTCAGCAATGAAGGCCTTGATGGCCTGCACATCGGAGGGCATGCTGGTGACGCGCTTGGGCAGGGCTTCGATGCCGACAAACTTGGCCGGACGCTCGGGCAGTACGCCGGTGGCTTCGACAATGGTTTCGGCAAACTTGATCGGCAAGGCGGTTTCCAGCACGATCATCGGCACGCCATTCTGCAAATGCTCAAACGCCACTTTCACGCCATCGGCGGTGTGGGTGTCGATCATCATGGCGTGGCGCTCAAAAGCATCCTTGATCGTTGCCAGGCGGTCGGCATGGCTGCTTTTGTTGCTGACAAAACCGTAGCGCAGGCGGATGTCGTTAAACGCCGGGTGCTGGCTCAGGTCAAACTGGCCATCGCGCGCCAGCGCCTCGCCAAACAGCGCTTTCACACGGGCACCGTCGCGGCCCAGCAAATCAAAGATGAAGCGCTCGAAATTGCTGGCTTTGGAAATATCCATCGACGGGCTGGAGGTCTCGAAGGTGTCGCTGCTGGCGCGCACCCGGTAAACCCCGGTTTTGAAAAACTCGTCGAGCACGTCGTTTTCGTTGGTCGCCACCACCAGCTTGGCCACTGGCAGGCCCATCATGCGCGCCACATGGCCGGCGCAGACGTTGCCAAAGTTGCCGCTGGGCACGGCAAAGCTGACTTTTTGGTCATTGGTTTCGGTGGCCTGGAAGTAGCCGGCAAAGTAATACACCACTTGCGCCAACAGACGCGCCCAGTTGATCGAATTGACTGTGCCGATCTTGTACTGGCGCTTGAAATCGAGGTCGTTGCTGACGGCCTTGACCATGTCCTGGCAATCGTCAAACACGCCATCAACGGCAATGTTGAAGATGTTGTCGTCCATCAGGCTGAACATTTGCGCCTGCTGAAACGGGCTCATGCGACCTGCCGGGCTGGTCATGAAGACGCGCACGCCTTGCTTGCCGCGCATGGCGTATTCGGCAGCGCTGCCAGTGTCGCCGCTGGTGGCTCCCAGAATATTGAGCTGCTCGCCCCGGCGTGCCAGTTCGTACTCAAACAGGTTGCCCAGCAGCTGCATCGCCATGTCCTTGAAGGCCAGCGTCGGGCCATTGGACAAGGCCTCCAGCCAGATGCCGTTTTCAAGGTGGCGCAGCGGCACAATTTCGCCGGTGCCAAACACTTCCGCCGTGTAGGTTTTGGCGCACAGGGCGCGCAAGTCGTCGGCCGGGATGTCGTCAATGAACAGCGACAAAATCTCAAAGGCCAGCTCGGCATAACCCTGCTGGTGATACACCACCCGCCAGCGGCTCAGCGTGGCATCGTCCACTTTGGGGTAGCTGGCGGGCAGGTACAGGCCGCCATCGGGGGCCAGGCCTTCGAGCAGGATGTCGCAAAAGTGTTTGGGGCTTTGGTCGCCGCGGGTGGAGATGTATTTCATGTCATTTGCTCTCAATCATTTAAACCTGTCGCTGGCTCTGGCAGCCACGGATTCACTGTGGGTATGCCTGTATCCAGAAAATGCTTGGTGTTTCGCGTCACCAGCGTCAATTGGTTGACCGTCGCCACGGCAGCAATCAGTAAATCCAAATCTTCTTGGGGTTTGCCAATGGCTTCTACGGATGCCTTCAAGCGGCCAAAAGTTCGCCAAACCTCCTCGTCCGTCGGCAGGATTCTTGATACGAATTGCCTACTCAGACCTTCAAACCAGAGTTGCAAGCTGTTGCGTTGACGCCCGACCTCCAGCCGCTCAATGCCGTATTGGATTTCACCCATCGTGACGACCGGAATGGCCGCGTCGGTGGCATGCTCGGTCAGCCACTGCAGCACTTGGGCATCTGGCACCTTGCGCGTAAGTTCTGACACCACACAGGTATCGAGCAGCCACAGCACGCCTCAGCCCCCCAGCGTTAAAGAAATTTTTCGGCTGCGTCGCGTCGGCAGTTGCAGCCCATCCAGCCTGGGTGCCTTCAGCAGATACTTGGCAAAACCATCCGCAACACCTGCTACCGTCGTGGTATCGCTGGTCTGGCTGGCTGACACCACGCGTACAACCGCCCGACCGTGACGGGTGATCACTTGCGGTCCCTGCGTCAGCGCCAGCTCGATCATTTCACTGAAGCGATTTTTTGCCTCCTGAACCTGCCAGACTGCGTTCATGGTGCTCACCTTTTTCATTCAATCAGGCTGGAATTATAGACAGACCAACAAAAAATTTAGGCCAGTTCTTCCTTGCGGATGCGGGTGATCGGCTCCAGCACGCTGGGCAGCGCCTGCATTTGGGCAATGGCCGCGTTCATGGCGGCTTCAACGCAGTCGTGGGTCAGGATGATCACGTCGGTTTGTGGCACCTGGGGTTGGTCGCTGGCGGCAACGCCGGCAATTTCATCGGCCTCGCGCTGCAGCACGGCATCGATGCTGATGCCGGCGGCTGCCAGAATGCCCGTCACCTTGGCCAGCACGCCGGTTTCGTCGGCCACGCGCAGGCGCAGGTAGTAGCTGGTGACCACCTCGCTCATCGGCAGCACGGCGATGTTGCTCATGGCGTTGGGCTGGAA
>JFJP01038737.1_pt1 | contig 15981 bp, 16 predicted proteins | sample 431651 | NCBI WGS metagenome assembly JFJP01 (sample SAMN02602958, study PRJNA72255) | Microbial mat metagenome, whole genome shotgun sequencing project. | biome: fresh water; feature: sink hole; material: water; isolation source: purple microbial (photo- and chemosynthetic) mats found in... | reverse complement strand
AGATAACCGGTAAAAAAGCAATGGTAGGAAACAATGTTTCTCACTCAAAACGCCGTACAAAAAGAACATTTGATGTGAATTTGTTTACTAAGAAATTTTATTGGGTAGAACAAGACACATGGATCAGCTTGAATATTTCAGCTGCTGGTTTACGTACAGTAAACAAAATTGGATTGGATGCAGCCATCAAAAAAGCTGCAGAAAAAGGGTATATATACGCATAATACAGGAGGAAAAGCATAATGGCAAAAAAATCAAAAGAAGCAAGAATCCAGGTAATTCTGGAATGCACCGAACATAAAGAAAGTGGAATGCCCGGCACATCGCGTTATATCACGATGAAAAACAGGAAAAACACACCGGCACGTATGGAGTTGAAGAAATACAACCCCATTTTGAAAAAAGTAACAGTACACAAAGAAATTAAATAAGATCTGAATTATGGCAAAGAAAGCGGTAGCATCTCTCCAAAGTGGAGAAGGACGTTCGTATGCGAAAGTTATCAAAATGGTAAAATCACCAAAAACAGGAGCGTATATGTTTCAGGAGGAAATTATTCACGTAGAAAGAGTGAAAGAACATCTTGCAAAATAACAGATAAATATATAATATTCAGTAAAAATCCTCTCATTGAAAAATGAGGGGATTTTTTTTGTGGTTTACTGAGAAAAAAAGTATAATTTTGTAAATCGTTCATTTAATACACAATAGTGCTTGAAGAAAAAAATATTACCTCAAGAAAAACTAATCTGAAATTAATAAGCATTTTCAAATTGCAAATAGTTAAATTGTAAATAACATAATGGGAATTTTTAATTTTTTTAATAAAGAGAAAAAAGAAACACTTGATCAGGGTTTAGCAAAAACCAAAGAAAGTGTTTTTTCGAAAATAACACGTGCTGTTGCCGGAAAATCGAAAGTTGATGAAGAAGTGCTTGATAATCTTGAAGAGGTTCTTATAACTTCTGATGTTGGGGTTGAAACTACTTTGCGTATTATTGAAAGAATCGAAAAACGTGTCGCTCATGATAAATACGTAAATACTTCGGAATTAAATGTGATTTTGAAGGAGGAAATTGCAGCGTTGCTTGCCGAAAATAATTCGGATATGCCGATGGACTTTGATAGTCCGCTCCCTCATAAACCTTATGTGATTATGGTTGTAGGTGTAAATGGAGTAGGAAAAACAACTACAATTGGGAAACTCGCCTATCAGTTTACCAAAAACGGTAAAAAAGTATATCTTGGAGCAGCTGATACTTTCAGAGCTGCAGCAGTTGAGCAATTGGTAATATGGGGCGAACGAGCCGGTGTACCGGTCATTAAGCAGAAAATGGGTTCAGATCCAGCCTCGGTGGCTTATGATACAATTTCGTCGGCAAAAGCCAACAATGCCGATGTGGTAATTATTGATACTGCTGGCCGATTACATAATAAGGTGAACCTGATGAACGAATTGACGAAAATTAAAAATGTGATGCAAAAGGTAGTGCCGGATGCACCTCATGAAGTTTTGTTGGTACTCGACGGTTCTACCGGGCAAAATGCATTTGAACAGGCCAAACAGTTTACTAAAGCCACGGATGTGAACGCTTTGGCTATTACAAAATTAGATGGAACTGCTAAAGGCGGTGTTGTTATTGGAATTTCGGATCAATTTAAAATTCCGGTAAAATACATCGGGTTAGGCGAAGGCATGGAACATTTACAAGTGTTTGATAGAAAAGAATTTGTTGCATCGTTGTTTAGTTGAAACCCTTTTAGTAATGAGAATATTATAATGTCGCATTACAAAACCTGTTATGTGCTGTTTATCTTTCATTTTATTAAATGTTAAATGGTACATTCTTGGTAAATAGAGTGGCATAGCCGAGCGGTAAAATGGTAAATGCTTAAATCCCTTTTGGGGAATAAGAAAATGTTGGTTTGGATGAATATAATTCAAGATTTGAAATTGATTTGAATGATAAATAAAATAAGAAAAGGAACAGTTGACATAATAACCCTTGGTTGTTCAAAAAATTTAGTTGATTCGGAGCAGTTGATGCGACAATTTGATGCGTTAGGATATAAGGTAAGACATGATGCTGAGAATCCTGATGGAGAAATTGTAATTATCAACACTTGCGGTTTTATTGGCGATGCTAAAGAAGAAAGCATTAATACCATTTTGCAATTTACTGAACGTAGAAAAAAAGGAAAACTGGACAAGCTATTTGTAATGGGCTGTTTGTCAGAAAGATATTTAAAGGAATTACAACATGAAATTCCAGAAGTAGATAAGTTTTACGGTAAATTTAATTACAATAATATATTAACCGATCTTGGTCAGGAATATCGGGCTGATTTACGTCTTGAACGTACATTAACAACACCAAAGCATTATGCATATATAAAAATATCAGAAGGTTGTAACCGACAATGTTCGTATTGTGCAATTCCGATTATCACCGGCAAGCATCGTTCCCGTTCTATTGAGGATATTGAAAATGAAGTGAAAGCATTGGTTGCTACAGGAGTAAAGGAATTCCAATTAATAGCACAAGATTTATCATATTATGGTTTAGATAAATATAAAACGAATAAGTTAGCGGAACTTGTCGAACGGATTTCCGATATTCCAGGAGTGGAATGGATACGCTTGCATTACGCCTATCCGGCACAATTTCCGTTTGATGTTTTACGGGTAATGCGCGAACGGGATAATGTATGTAAGTATTTAGATTTGGCGTTACAGCATATAAGCGATAACATGTTGAATGTAATGCGTCGAAATATCAGCAGAGAACAAACATACGAATTAATAAAAATCATTAGAGATGAAGTACCCGGAATACATTTGAGAACTACCATGTTAGTTGGTCATCCCGGAGAAACAGAGAAAGACATTGAGGAAATGAAAGATTTTATTAAATTTGCTCGCTTCGAACGATTGGGAGCATTTGCTTTCTCAAATGAAGAGGGAACCTATGCTTATGAATACTTGGAAGATAATATACCCGAAGAAATAAAACAGCAAAGATTGAATGAAATTATGGCTTTACAGCAAACCATTTCGGGCGAAATTAATCAGGCCAAAATTGGTAAGAAGTTCAAAGTAATCATTGACCGGCTGGAGGATGAGAATTATGTGGGAAGAACTGAATTTGATTCTCCGGAAGTAGATCCGGAAGTGCTTATATCAATTACTACCAAAGGCGTGAAAATCGGAGAGTTTTATGAATCAGAAATTTATGATGCCGGAGAATTTGATTTGTATGGAAGGTAATTAAGTAAACAAACAAACTGGGAACGCAAAACACGAAAAATACCATTATGAACCACAAAGAACTGATTGCTAAAATTGCATCAAAAATGAATTTGCCTAAACAAGAAGTTGAGAAATTACTCGATGCTACTGTTGAGGCATTTACCGAACAATTGGGCGAAGGAAAAACGATTGGTGTGCATAATTTTGGAAATTTCGAAGTGAGAAATAAAGACGAACGTCTTTCTGTTCATCCTGCAACTCAGATTCGAACACTTATTCCACCTAAATTGGTAGTTAATTTCAAGCAGAGTAATATCATTAAAGTTAAACTTAAGGACTTACCTCATCATGGCTAAAGAAAAAATTTCATCACAGGAAATTATTGATTTGATGGCTTCTAAGTTATCAGTCAGTAAACGAGTTGCCGAAGATTTTCTTAAAATTTTATTTGCAACTATTGAGGAGTCTATTTCGGATGGAAACTCTGTGAAAGTAAAGAATTTCGGAACATTCAAACTTCAGTGGAACGAACCCCGCAAAAGTGTGAATGTGAATACCGGAGAAGAAATTGTTTTAGATGGATTCAATAAAATTGTTTTTATTCCTGATAGTTTACTTAAAAATGTTGTAAATGAGCCTTTTATACATTTAGAATCAGTGGTTTTGGAAGAGGTAGAAGTAAAACAATATTTTAACGATTCATTGAAGATATTCAATGAAGAGGCCATTGAAATAAAAAAAATACTTTCCGAAATAAATTCAATTTCAAAAGACACAGGGGTTGAAGAAAATATCAATCTGTCGGATGATAAATTGAATGAAAATGAAGATAAAACGACAGAAATTAATCAGTCAGACGACCTTGAAACATCTGAAAACATTGAAAATATAATCGTTGATAATAGCGATGCTGAGCCTGAAAAAGAAGATGAGAATATTGAGCAACACATCGAATACATTGAAACTAAAAAAAATGATGAGCGCCTTTCAACTACTGCAAATGAAGAGAATAAAATAAAACAACAGGCAATTAAACAAGAAAATCTTTTCACGGAAATAATTAAAGGCAAAGTTGAACCTGAAGACAACATTGTTGAAATTATTAAGAGCAGCAGAAGAAGGATTATTATTATTCTTTCGGCTTTCTTAATGTTGATTGGTGGGGGATTTTTATTGTATTTTTACAATTTAAAATTTTACTCGTGGATAAATAGAAATGTATTGTCAAATACCGTTCAAATAAACAAATGGTCAGACAAAAATTTAAAACCGGATTTGCAAGTTAATTCCAGTCTATTTGAATCAAAAGAACCTGATAGCACTAATATTACTAAAGGTATTGATTCATTAGAACAAATATTTCATAAATCCAGAACATATGAGGACCTTATAACAATTGACAGAACCCGCTCAATTAATAGTTTATCGGTTCTTTCCGAAAAATTTTACGGGCATAAGGATTTTTGGGTTTATATATATGATGCTAACAAATCGAATATTGCAGATCCGGAGAATATTAAATCGGGAACAATGATAAGAATACCCAAAATTGATGATAGGTTGATAGATGTAAATAATCCAGTCAGTTTTCAGTTTGCTAAGAGATTGCACGACTTGATTTTGAAAGAATCTTCTCAAAAAACAGATACGATAAAGGCAAAAAAAACCAGCAACCAGACTGAAAATGTTACCGAAACAAAAAAAGAGCAAGCCATAAAACCAGCATCATATATTACATCAGTAAAATTTAAGCGTGGTGATCGTTTAACTATACTTTCCAAAAGATATTACGGACACAAAGATTTCTTTATTTATATATTCGAAGCCAATAAAGATATAATTAAAGATCCGAATAATGTACCTGTTGGAATTGAAATTAAAATACCCCAATTAGATCCGGCTTTAGTTGACCCCTTTAACCCGGAATGTATAAAAAAAGCCAGATTGATGTATGAAAATTATTTACGAAAATCTAAATAGGAAACTACATCACCAAAAAATAATAAAAGTTGAAGTTCTGTGTTTTTTTCTTAAAAACACAGAATTTTTTTAGGTTTTTGTGCCTGAAAATTACACAAATAAATACGAATTAAACCTTCAATACTTAATAATCTAAATTCAGGTTAATAGTTATTAAATCAGTACTTTAACATTTGAAATAACACTATATTTGCCCCACAAATTTAAAGATAAATTAATTAAATAAAGTATGAATCAAACTGTTGATATCAGGGAACTTAACGAACGTATTGAAAAACAAAGTTCATTTGTAGATACCCTAATTATGGGTATGAATAAAACAATTGTTGGTCAGAAACACTTGGTTGAATCATTGTTAATCGGACTTCTGGCTGATGGACATATTTTACTTGAAGGTGTTCCTGGATTGGCTAAAACGCTGGCTATTAAAACCTTGTCGGATTTAATAAAGTGCGATTTCAGTAGAATTCAGTTTACACCAGATTTATTGCCTGCCGACGTTATTGGTACAATGATTTATAGTCAAAAAAAAGAAGAATTCAGCATTAAAAAAGGTCCTATTTTTGCTAATTTAATATTGGCAGATGAAATAAACCGAGCTCCTGCAAAAGTTCAGAGTGCCTTACTCGAAGCCATGCAAGAACGCCAGGTTACTATTGGAGAGCATACTTACAAATTAGATGAACCATTTTTGGTGTTAGCAACCCAGAATCCGATTGAACAGGAAGGAACCTATCCATTGCCTGAAGCGCAAGTAGATCGTTTTATGCTTAAAGTGGTAATTAATTATCCAAAAAAAGAAGAGGAGAAGCTGATTATAAGACAGAATCTATTAAAAGACAAACCTCTGATTACAGCGGTTTTATCACCTAAAGATATAGTTGAGGCACGTGATATAGTTCGCCTGGTTTATATTGACGAAAAGATTGAACGTTATATTGTAGATATTGTTTTTGCTACCCGGTATCCACAAGATTACGGACTCGATGCTTTAAAAGAGATGATTTCATTCGGTGCTTCTCCGCGTGCATCCATTAATCTTGCCCTAGCTGCACGAGCTTATGCCTTTATCAAACGCAGAGGTTATGTAATTCCTGAAGATATACGTGCCGTTTGTTACGACGTACTTCGTCATCGCATTGGTTTAAGTTACGAAGCTGAAGCCAACAACATGACTACTGAAGAAATAATTACAGAAATTCTGAATACGGTTGAAGTACCTTAATCAGTTTATATTTTGTAGTCCATAGCTACCGGAATGAATATGAAATTTGATATTTCCAAAATTTTTTAAATGTTGAAACTAATATAATCCCCCTTTAGGGGTTAGTGGTCATGGAGACGAGTGAATTAATTAAAAAAGTACGTAAAATAGAGATAAAAACCCGCGGATTGTCTAAAAACATTTTCGCAGGTGAATATCATACTGCCTTCAAGGGACGTGGAATGACATTTGCCGAAGTGCGAGAATATCAGTTTGGTGACGATATTCGTACCATCGATTGGAATGTTACAGCACGTTTTGGACATCCTTATATTAAAGTATTCGAAGAAGAACGTGAACTGACTGTGGTTCTGATGATTGATGTGTCTGGAAGTCGTGATTTTGGTACTGTAAAGCAACTTAAAAGGGATATATTTACTGAGGTAGCTGCTACACTTGCTTTTTCAACTATTCAGAACAATGATAAAATTGGTGTAATTTTCTTTTCGGATAAAATTGAAAAGTTTATACCACCCAAAAAGGGGCGTAAACACGTTTTGCATATTATTAGGGAACTAATTGATTTTAACCCCGAAAGTAATAAAACCGATATAGCAAATGCATTACGATACTTTACTAATGCAATTAAGAAAAGTTCAACAGCGTTTATTATCTCCGATTTTATTGATACAAATTTCGAGAAAGAGCTTACAATTGCCAATCGTAAACACGATGTGGTTGCTTTACAGGTTTTTGATATAAGAGAAACTGAATTGCCCGATGTGGGATTAATCAAGTTAAAAGATGCTGAAACCGGACAACGTATTTGGGTCGATACTTCCGATAAAAGATTACTAACTTCGTACAAACATGCGTGGGGCGCAAATCAATTAGCTTTACAGAAATCTTTTACAAAATCCGGAGTAGATTCTGTGTCGATGAGTACATCAGAAGATTATGTAAAAACACTGATGAAGTTATTTAAAATGAGAGCATAAAGACATTTACAATTGATGGTTGAAAATTTCAAGGTTGAAAATTTAAGTTTATGAGAAAGATACTTTTTTATTGTTTTTTATTTGCAAGTTCTTTTTTTATTCACGTACAGGCACAGAAAATAACTGTAAACACCCGCATTGACTCAACGATGATTTGGATAGGTAATCAAACAAAATTATCGTTTGAAATCTCACAACAGCCAAATCAGAAGGTAATTACGCCGATTTTTTCGGACACAATAACCGGAGGTCTTGAGTTGGTTGAAAGTTTGAAACCAGATACAATAAGCTCAACAGATGGACATTTAACTGTAACTCAAAATTATATTGTCACATCTTTTGAAGATTCATTGCTTTATATTCCCTCTTTTCCTTTTGTAGTCGATAACGATACAGTTTGGTCAAAATCTTTGTCGTTAAAGGTAGTTCAACCTTTTCAAATTGACACTGCTTCGAATTCAATTGCTGATATAAAACAAGTTTTCGATCCCAAATTTAACTGGAAAGGATTGATTCTCAAAATTCTGATTGGTTTATTGATTTTAGCTTTATGTGTTCTCCTTTTTATTTTTATAAATAGATTAATTCAGAAAAAACCTGTTTTCGAATTGAAGAATGTAATTCCTGAATTGCCTCCGCACATTATTGCAATTTCAGAACTTGATAAAATTAAGTCGGAAAAACTATGGCAGCAAAACAGAACCAAGGAATATCATACTGAGTTAACAGATGTATTGAGAATTTACATCGAAAAAGTGTTTGAAATTCCTTGTATGGAAATGACATCCGAAGAAATTCTTGAACACATGAATTTTATGCGATATGAACAAAAACCTGCTTATGTTGCTCTCAAAAACATATTACATTTGGCCGATTTGGTTAAATTTGCAAAATGGAATGCTATGACTGATGAACATGAAGCAAGTTTAAATGATGCTTATTTGTTTGTTAATCTTACAAAAAAAGAAGATGTTCAACCAGTTCAACCAGTTGAATCAGAGCAAAAAGTGGCAGGAAATTAAACAAAGAAAATACAAAGTTACATTATAGATATTACTAATATTCAGTAAATCAAAGATTCAACATTATAAAAAATGACTTTTCATAATCCGGGATATTTATTTTTACTTCTGTTAATTATACCTGTTGTATTTTGGTACATCAGAAAGATGTATAAATCCGATGCAAGTTTGCAAATTTCTACGCAACGGATGTTGATGAATATTCCCAAAAGTAAAAAATTAAGATTTTTACATTTGCCATTCATTCTCCGAATAATATCTATAATTCTTATTACAATAGCAATAGCTCGTCCACAGGCATCAAATTCGTGGAGAACAGAAAGTACTGAAGGAATTGATATTATGGTTGCCTTAGATGTTTCGGGAACCATGATGGCCGAAGATTTGAAACCGAACAGGCTTGAAGCTGCAAAAACAACAGCTACAGAATTTATTCTGTCACGTCCGAACGATAATATCGGTCTTGTGGTGTTTTCGGGCGAAAGCTTTACACAATGTCCGCTTACAACTAATCATGCAGTGTTAGTCAACTTATTTAATGCTATAAAATATGGAATAATTGAAGATGGAACAGCAATTGGTTTAGGTCTTGCAAATGCAATTAATAGATTGAAGGAAAGTAAAGCCAAATCAAAAGTGATAATTTTACTCACCGATGGCTCTAATAACCGGGGTGATATAGCACCAATCACTGCTGCCGAAATTGCAAAATCATTTGGGATAAGAGTATATGCAATTGGAGTAGGATCTTATGGAGTAGTTAATATTCCTGTTCAAACACCCATGGGAATACAATATCAACAAATGGATTCGGAGTTCGACGAAAAATCGCTGAAAGATATTGCTTCAATGACAGGTGGGAAATATTTCAGAGCTACAGATAACAGAAAACTCAGAAGTATTTATCAGGAAATTGATCAAATGGAAAAAACTAAAATTAATGTACGTGAGTTCAATAAGAAGAATGAAGAATTTTATATTTTTAGTTTTGCTGCATTATTGTTTTTGATAATTGAAATTTTATTACGAAATACTGTTTTCAGAAAAGTACCGTAATTATTTGTAAATTAGCAATATGAGTTATTTATTGAATGGTAATTAAATAAAAATTTAAATTTATAATATGTTCCGTTTTGCACATCCTGAGTTTTTGTTTTTATTGTTAATAGTGCCACTGTTGATTGGGATTTTTGTGTTTACATTAATTCAGAAACGAAAGAAAATAAAATTATTCGGTAATCCTGAACTATTGGCGCAATTGATGCCAAATGTTTCTGTTTTCAGGCCTAGAATGAAATTCTACATTCAAATATTAGCTGTAATTTTGATAATTATAGTTTTGGCTCAGCCCCAGTTTGGCACTAAAATGGAAGAATCGAAACGAAAAGGTATAGAAGTAATGATTGCATTGGATGTTTCCAATTCAATGTTGGCTCAGGATATACAACCAAACAGGCTGGAAAAAGCGAAACAAGTGCTTTCAAAATTGGTTGATGACATGACTAACGATAAAATTGGTTTGATAGTTTTTGCCGGAGATGCTTTTACCCAATTACCAATAACAGCCGATTACGTATCAGCAAAAATGTTTTTATCAACAATTTCGCCTAATTTAGTCCCTCGACAAGGTACAGCTATCGGCACCGCAATCGACTTATCCATTAAGTCTTTTGGTGTAAAGAGCGAAATGAAGCGCTCAATAATTGTAATAACTGATGGTGAGAATCACGAGGATGATGCTATTGGAGCTGCAAAATTAGCTTCTGAAAATGGTATATTAGTTCATGTGATTGGTTTGGGTAAACCCGATGGAGCACCAATTCCGGTAGATGGTACCATGAGTTTCAGGAAAGATAAGGATGGAAATGTGGTTGTTTCGAAGTTGAACGAAAAAATGTGTCAGGATATTGCTACTGCAGGAAAAGGAGTATATGTGAGAGCGGATAATACAAATGCCGCTTACAGATATATAAGCAAGGAGCTTGATAAATTAGGAAAATCGGATATTCAAACTCAACAATTTTCAGATTACAACGAACAATATCAATCCTTTGCTTTAATTGCATTATTATTGCTAATAATTGACACATTATTATTCGAAAGAAAAAACAAAAGATTGAGTAAATTTAAGATTTTTGATTTAAAAGAGAAAATTATAAAATACTAAATCTTTAGATTACAAATTAAATTATCTCCAGCGAAAATTATTATTGTTGAAAATGAGAAACATAAGTATAATTATATTTTTAGTTGCATCGTGTTTAACAGCATCTGCACAAAAGGAAAGCAATGATGTAAGAGCAGGTAACAGATTGTATAAATCAGATAAATTTACTGAAGCTGAAATAGAATACCGGAAAGGCTTACAAAAAAATCCAACATCATTCGAAGCCAATTATAATCTTGGAAATGCATTATTCAAACAGAAAAAATATGCCGAAGCGTTGGAACAATTCAAAAATTCGATTGCATTACAATCAAAGGATAAAGTAAAACTTGCTGCAGCACTGCACAATGCCGGAAACTCGTTGTTGTCTGAAAAGAAAATTGAGGAAAGCATATCGGCATTTAAAAGTGCTTTGAAAGCTAACCCAAAAGATGATGAAACGAGATACAATCTTGCATATGCTCAATCATTATTAAAAAAGCAGCAAGAAAATAAGGATAAAGACAAAGAAGATAAAAAAGATCAGGAGAAGAAAGAAGATGATCAAAAAAAACAGGATCAGCAACAACAAAAACCACAAATGTCAAAAGAAAACGCTCAACAAATACTGGATGCGTTGATGCAGGATGAGAAAAATACAATGGAAAAAGCCAAGAAACAGGCTGCTAAAGGCAAGAAAAGTGCTGACAAAGACTGGTAAATATAAAAAATACATTAACTGAACATTTTTAAGTTTGATACGAGCATGAAACAAAAAATATTATTATTTTTAATATTGTTGACAGGGTCTTTGCATGCGTTTGCAGATACTCCGGTACAGTTTACTGCATCAGCACCTTCAACAGTTGTTTTAGATAAACCTTTTCAGTTAGTTTACACGGTAAATGCTACCGGAAAAGACTTAAGAGTTCCTGAATTGAATAATTTTGAAACTCTTGCAGGCCCTTTTGAGTCAAGAAGTTCAAGTTATCAGATAGTTAACGGCAAAACTAATTCCTCTATTTCAATTTCGTATACTTACACCTTGATGGCTCAGAAAACAGGAACTTTTACCATTCCTTCAGCAAGTATTATTGTAGGAGGAGATAAATATACTTCGAATGGGTTATCAATAAAAGTTTTACCTGAGGACGATAATTCAGCCACAAAATCGAATCAAAAATCACAATCTGGATCAACTGCCTCATCTGCCGGTATTTCAAATGAAAATGTATTTATCCGTTCAAGTGTTTCTAAAGCAGATATTTATGAGCAGGAAGGAGTTCTGATTACTTACAAACTATATACGTTGGTAGATGTTGTAAGTGTTAATAATAAGAAAATGCCTGATTTTAATGGGTTTTTGAAACAGGACTTAGAACAAAACCAAAACAAGCAATTCTCTTACGAAAATTATAATGGTAAAAATTTTGGAACAGTTGTTCTTTATCAGGTATTGCTTTATCCACAACAATCAGGAGAGATACAAATTGATAAAGCCAATTTTGAAGCTATTATACGTGTTCAGAATCGGACCACTGCGCGAAGCATATTTGATGACTTTTTCGATTCATACACAAATGTTTCTAAAGACATTATAGCTCCGGCAGTCAAAATAAATGTAAAATCTCTACCTCTTTCGGGGAAACCGGCCGGATTTAATGGAACGGTTGGTAGTTTTACTTTAAATTCATCAATATCAAGCCAACAAATCAAAAGCAATGATGCAGTTACATTAAAAATTTATATAGCAGGTAGCGGTAATATGAAACTAATTAAAAATCCTGAGATTAAATTCCCTGATGGTTTTGAAGTATATGACCCGAAAGTAAATAATAATTTTAAAAACTCAACATCCGGAATTACTGGTACAAAAATTATAGAGTTTATGTTTATCCCCCGTCATCCGGGAAAATATGAAATACCATCCACTGAATTTGCATATTTTGATATAAAGGAGAGAATTTATAAAGTTTTACGTACTCCTGTTTATAAACTTAATGTTTTGAAAGGTGAATCAAACGAAGGGTCCACAGTTGTTAGTAATTATGCTAATAAAGAAGATGTTAAACAACTTGGCAAAGATATTAGATATATTGTAACCAATGATGTGAAGCTTAAAAAAAGCGATGAATCAGTATTCGGAACAACTTTAGCATGGCTTTTATATGTAGTTCCTCTGTTAATATCACTTGTTTTATTTATCCTTTTCCGTAAAAAAGTAAAAGATAATGCGAACATTGAATTTGTAAAAAATAAAAAGGCAAACAGGATTGCTACAAAAAGATTAAAACTTGCGCAGAAATTATTGACTGAAGGCAAAAAAGATGTATTTTATGAGGAAGTATTAAAATCTGTATGGACCTATTTAAGCGATAAACTTTCAATTCCTGTTTCGTTGCTTACCAAATCCAATGTTGAAAAAGAACTTGAAAGAAGAGGTGTGTTACCCGAAGTGATTGAAAATACGCTTCAGGTTTTAAACACATGCGAGTTTGCAAGATATGCTCCGAATTCCGGACAACAGGAAATGGGTAATTTATATCAGGAAACAATTCAGGTTATCAGCAAGCTCGAAGAGTCAATTCAAAAAATTTAATTTTGCAAATTAATAAAAAGACTTATGAAAAAGCGATTAAAATATTTATTTTTATTATTTTGTTTTAGTGTTTCAATATGGGCGCAAAACTCATCACTAACAACAGCAAACGAGTTATACAATAAAGGCGACTATACAGCAGCAGCTGAAAAATACGAAGCAATTCTTAAAAATGAAGGCATTGCACCTGAGGTGTATTATAATCTGGGAAATACATACTATAAACTAAATGAAACCGGACGCTCAATTTTGAATTACGAACGAGCTCTGCGCTTGTCACCAGGTTTTAAAGATGCAAAAATTAATTTAACAATGGCACAACTTAAAGTTGTTGATAATATCATACCTACTCCCGATTTCTTTTTGATAGGTTGGATTGATGGGTTAATTAAATTATTAACAACAAATGTCTGGTTTTATATTAGTGTTATAATGTTAATCATATGCTTAATAACGGGTTTTGTTTTTTTATTTGCAGATACAAGATCTTTTCGTAAAACTTTTTTCTACGTAAGTGCCTTTTTTTTGTCACTGTGTGTTGTTACATTACTTTTTTCAGGAATTAGGAAAAATCAGTTAGAAAATCATAACGATGCCATTATAATGTCGGGTGTAGTAGTAATAAAAAGCGCTCCTGATAAGAGTGGAACTGATTTATTTCAGTTACATGAAGGTACCAAAGTTAAGATCAAAAGTGTATTGGGCAATTGGGTAGAGGTGAAAATAGGAAACGGCGAAATAGGATGGATTGAATTGGAAAGTATTGAGAAAATTTGAAACTAAATTTTAGAGGGATGATTTAATGGGCTTTATCGAAACACTTTTATCTTGGGACACTCGTCTTTTTTTATTAATAAATGGTTTACATAATGGTTTCTTTGATCAATTTATGTTTATTTTTAGTGATAAACTGGTTTGGATTCCATTTTATATTGTCGTTGTTTTCGAAATATATCGTTCTAAAAAAAAAGAATCTCTTTGGATTATTCTTGTGTTGATTTTGTGTGTAGTGATTGCCGATCAAATTTCATCCTCACTCATTAAAGAAACTGTACAGCGATTTCGACCTTCGCGAAATGAAAGCCTGCAAAATGTCATACATCTTGTTAATGATTACAAAGGAGGTAAATATGGATTTGTTTCTTCGCATGCCGCCAATACTATTGGCTTTGCCCTATTGACTTCGTTGATATTCAGAAAAAGACTTTATAGTTATATTGCATTCAGTTGGGTTGCAATAACATCTTATTCACGTGTTTATTTAGGAGTACATTATCCATTCGATATTATTGGCGGACTAATTGTCGGAGTTTTTGCTGCTTTGATTTGCTTCGGATTATTAAGAAAATCTAAACCTCATTTAGTCCTTGATTTCGAATCACCAACCTTCTACAAGTTTTCATTATCCTCGTTGGCTTTGATAGCAACTATTTTCAGTATTTCGGTTTATAGTTTAATTTTTTGATTAATTGTTAAGCGGTTTCTTTATTGTTTGATGATTGATTTAATATGCCCCAACTAAAACATATGCAGCGAAAATAATTGATTTTATTTTCGCTGCAAATTTTACAAAAAATTCAATTGTAAATTCATGATGTGTTAATCCCCAAATTTAAAGTGAAATTATTTGTTGCTAGTCAGCACTCCTCAAATTGATATATCAACGTTATGATATTGATAAGGAGATAAATTGTTTAGATAGAAAAATATTATCAGTTAATTTTAAGAATTAACTTCTAATGATGCCCCAAAACTCCACCTCAGTATTCCCCCATTAGGGGTTAGGGGGCAGGAAATGGTGGAATATCTCAATTATTTCTTTTTCAGAAGCACTTCTTCTATGGCTTTCTTAAATGCGTCCTTAGGCATTGCACCTTGAGCCATTTGAGGACTTTCGCCCATCGGACAGAAAAGAATTGTAGGAATGCTACGGATTCCGAATGCAGCAGCTAATTCCTGTTCTTTTTCGGTATCTATTTTGTAGATGTAAATTTGACCATCATATTCTTTCGCCAAATCTTCAAGTATGGGTGCTATTGTCTTACATGGTCCACACCAATCTGCGTAAAAATCAATGATACATGGTTTATCACCCAGATATTTCCATTCGGATGGATTGGCTTCGTAATTAGCGACTTTTGATAGAAATTCTGCTTTGGTTAAATGAATTGTTCCCATTTTTTTTGTTTCTTTTGTTATTTTATTTTTTTCGTTATTATTTTCTTTAGATTTACCTGCACATGCACTGAAGGCAATGATGATTAGTATGAAAGTTGCTCCGATAATTTTTCTCATTTTCTTATTTTTGTTTAATTTATTTTGATAATTAATTGTTTTTTTAAACCATATATATTTATAGATTAATTCAAATCTTAAGTATTAAATCTTTGCTCTTTGTTCTTCGCTCTATAAAGCACATCCCCAAATTGACGGTTCATCGTAATTAATTTCATCTTGTACTTGTTGAATCTCTTTCCAGTTTAATTCTTCTAATAGAGCAGATATTTGTTCCCGATTCACTTCATCAGTGTGATGCACTACTATTTTTCCTTCTATTCTATCCATTTCGGCTCCAAAAACACCCCTTAAAGATCCAAGTGCTTTCAGAACTTTGTTGTCACAAGTCACACATTGTGATTTTGAAACATAAAAAGTGCTATACATTATTTTCTTTTTTACTGGGTTCATATTTTTCAAATTCCATCACCTTTTTTTCGATGTCTTTAGGCACATTGGTTGCACAAGACCCACCAGGACAACCTATATTGAAAATCGCCTGACT
>JFJP01036246.1_pt1 | contig 15983 bp, 13 predicted proteins | sample 431651 | NCBI WGS metagenome assembly JFJP01 (sample SAMN02602958, study PRJNA72255) | Microbial mat metagenome, whole genome shotgun sequencing project. | biome: fresh water; feature: sink hole; material: water; isolation source: purple microbial (photo- and chemosynthetic) mats found in... | reverse complement strand
CCAGAAGGATCGACTTTTTTTCGTTGATGCTCATGATCTGTCTTCCATCAGTCCTTTCTGGTACTCCATCATACGGTCCAGAAACGGAACGACCTCCGCCGCATGCTCCGCGCGAAGCGTGTCGCGGATGACCTCGATCGCGATCCCGAGGCGGCTTTGGATGTGGGCCGGCGCGACGTTGTCATGCGGTAATCGTATCCGTGCCCATTCAAGCTGTCCGTCGAGAATGGACGCTTCCCCCATGTCCATCGCGCTGTCGAGCATCCTGAACGTCCACTCGATACCGGCCGTGACAAGCCGTTCGGCCGAATCCCCATGGGCGGCAATTTCTTCCTCGCGCCGCATCGAGCGTGCGACGATCTTCCTGATGATTTCGGGTGTATGCTTCCTGAAGGCGTCGAGCGCCTCCGCGGAAATTTTCGCTTGACTGTTTGTCATTTTTCGAACTCCAGCACGATCCTCGTTCCCTGTCCCCGTTCTATCCTGATCGTACCGCCCAGTTGCCGGGCCAGTCCGTCGACGAGAACCAGACCGAACCCGGTTGATTTACCGATATCCACCGAGTCGGGCATGCCGCTGCCGTCGTCCGCTATCGATATAATGACGAGGTTGGCCTCGAGCGTCGCCGTAACGAGGATTTCGCCTTCGGATCGTCCGGTAAAGGCGTATTTCATGATGTTGGTGAGAAGCTCCGTCAGGATGATGCCCAATGGCTGCAAAATTTTCGCGGACAGCCGGAAATCGTCGATATGTTTTTTTATCCTGATCCGGTCGTTTCCCGGGAAGTTGGATATGATTTCGGTGATCAGCGGGATGAAGTAAACCGCGATCGGCAGTTCGGTGAATCCGGTGGTTTGATATAATTGTTCGTACAAAAACTGCATGCTCTTTACCCGTCTGCCGGCATCGTCAAGCGCGTGCTTGACCGCGGGATCTTGCAGCGATTGTGATTGAAGGACTAGCAGTCCATGAATCGCGTTCATGTTGTTTTTTATGCGGTGATGGACTTCCTTGAGGATCAGTTCCTTTTCGGCGAGAAGGGTCATGACTTTTTCTTCATTGAGCTTCCGTACCGTTATGTCGGTGTGCGTGCCGAACATGAGCAGCGGTTTTCCGTCGTCGGTACGGGTAATGACCTTTCCCTTGTCGAGCACCCATACCCAAGTTCCGTCCTTGTGCTTCATCCGGCTTTCATGCGCGTAGTAAGGCAATTCACCCGAGAAATGCCGTTCGAGAAGGGCGGTCGCTTCGCCGAAGTCGTCGGGATGGGTATGGTTTTCCCAGGTTTTGATCGAAACGGGCGCGAGGGATTCCAGTGTCTGGCCGATTATTTCCGCCCATTTTTCGTTGAAGGCCGTTTCGCCTGTCTGCACGTTCCACTCCCAGGTTCCGACATTCGTTCCCTGGATGATTCCTTCCAGTCGCCAGGTGGAATATTTCAAGGCCTGTTCGGCGTTCTTTCTGTCGGTTATATCCTTGGTGAACGCGATCGCTTCGGTGTCGTTGATTTTCACCGCGTCAACCGACCACCATCTTTTTGTTCCGTTCTTGTGCTTGTACAATACCTCCGCTTTTACCGAACCGGCGTCGGCCAATTGCCTGAATGCGCCGGTACCGGTCTCGAGGGATTCCCCGGCCAGAATATCGCGGAACGACATGTGCAGGAGTTCGTCCTTGGAATAACCCGTACTCGAGGCGGCAGCCTTATTGACTTCGATATAGCGGCCTTTTTCATCCGTGATGAACACACCGTCAGGGGCATTGTCGACATATGCACTGTATTTTTCCTCTCTGTCCTGGAGAGCCGTTTTGGCGATTTTATGGTCCGTAAAATCCTCTCCCGAGCTGAACAAGCCGATACCCTTCTCCTCCTTGTTTTTCAGTATGTAATTATGCCAGAGGATTGTTTTTCTTTTCCCGTACTTCGTAACGACATCGCTTTCATGGGTGACCGATAAATCATATTCACCTTCCAGCAACGACCGGAAATAATTCCTGATGTTTTCCCTGTCCTCCGAAGGCACACAGGTATCGAACCAGTTCTTGCCGACAAGTTCGGGTGGGTCATATCCAAGGATTCTGTGCCCGGACTCGTTCAAGAGCGTGATTTCTCCCCGGGAATCAAGGGAGATGATTATTTCCGCGGCTACATTCAAGAGCAGTTCCGTTTTTTCCTTGCTCTCCCGCAACGATTCTTCCGCCTCCTTGCGGTCCGTGATATCCTGCGAGATTATCTGGATGCCTAAAAGAATTCCCTTTTTGTCCTGTATTTTGGTAAAAGTGCTCAAAAAATATCTGTCCCCCGACGGAAGCGGAACCAAATCGTGATATACATCGGCGCCTCGTGAAGCGGCGGCCTTTCGTATCCGGTCATGATATAATTCCGCTTCTTTCTTCGGAAACAATGCATGAATCGATTTACCGATAAAATCTTCGGGCTCACCGTTCATGTTCCTTGCCGCGAGCCGGTTATAGGACAATACGATTCCATCGAGACTGTAATAACCGATTCCTATTCCCGCATTTTCATGAAGCAAGCGGTATTTTTCCTCATTTTCGTGGAGTGTGGCCTCTTTTTTACGTTCGTTGACTTTCGCATCAAACAACTTGAACGCCATCTTGATCGAAGCATCGAGAACCGTGATCGACGAGTTTTTTACCACATAACCGTAGGAGGTGATTTTCTCGGTTTTTTCCACGACTTCCGGCTCGGTGTGGGATGAAAGAAAAACAACCGGAATATCGTGTTTCGACAGTATGCGTTCCGCCGCTTGCGTGCCGTCAAGACCTTTTCCGAGGTCGATATCCATCAAAATAAGGTCATATACGGATTTTTCGTCGATCAGTTCGATCGCTTTTTCACCGGTGGACGCAATTACGACGTCGTAACCGTATCTTTCAAGCGTCATTTTTTCGGTCATAGCGATGATTGATTCATCTTCGACAAGAAGAATCGTTTTTCTGCTTTTCATGCTATTTTCATTATAAGATATTTACTTTTTATAGATAGAGAAATGGGGGATTTTTTTCCATGGCGACTGATTTTACAATCAGTCGCATCGGAACGCTTATTTCTTTACCGGAGCCGCGGGTTTCTTCGCGGCGGGTTTCTTCGCGGCTTTCTTGACAGCGGCTTTGGCGGGGACCTTTGCGGGTGCGGGCGCCGCCGCGGCTTTCTTGGCCTCTTCCGCGACCATCTTTGAGAGGGCGGCGATCTCAACATTGAGTTTTGCGTATTTTGCCTGTAAGGCAACCAGTTTCGAAGCGATTTTACCGAGCGGATTAACGACTTTAGCCATGGATACACCTCTATTAGTTAGCAAGATGACATGATTTTAAACCAGTTTTATCCGGAATTCAAGCACAAAAAAAAGTAAAGGCGATTATTGGTGACAGATCAACTCCAGCACGATCCTCGTTCCCTCTCCGCGTTCGATCCGTATCATTCCTTCAAGCTGTTGCGTCAGGCCGTTTACCAAAACCAGGCCGAAGCCGGTGGAATGTTCGAAATCGACCGATTCCGGCATGCCGTTTCCGTCGTCCGTTATGGCCAGGATGACGCGATTCTGCGACACCGTCGCGGAAACGGTGACGAGTCCGGCTGTTCTGCCGACAAAGGCGTACTTCATGGCGTTGGACAGAAGCTCGTTTACGATGATGCCGAGGGGTTGCAACATGGCTGTTTTGAGCATGATTCGGGAAATATCCTTCTCGATCCGGACCGAGGCGCGATTCGGGAAATTCGAGGTGACTTCGTCGACGAGCGGATCCAGGTAATCGCACAGCGGCAGCTGGTCGTAATCCGGAGACCGGTATAATTTATCGTACAGGAGCTGCATGCTTTTAACGCGGTTGCCCGCTTCCTCGAGCGCGCTTACCGCCGCGGGATCCTTCAAGGTCCCGGCCTGCAGGACGAGCAGTCCGTTGATCGAGCTCATGTTGTTCTTGATGCGGTGATGGACTTCTTTCAAAAGCAGTTCCTTGTCGGCGAGGAACGCAGCCGCCCTTTCCTCGGCCTGTTTTCTGGCCGTTATGTCCCGGATGACTATGCCGGTTTTTTGCAGTCCGTCGACGTCGCTGAATACCGAGGAGGACAGTTCGCAGGCGAACGTGCCGCCGTTTTTCCGCAAGCAGGTGAGTTCCCCCCTGAAGAGTCCTGTTTTTTTCCGTTGTTCGAGGGCCGGGGCGAGCCTGGGATCCGTCATATCCATTATTCCCTTGCGGCCGTTCTTCGTGATTTCCTCCTCGCTGGCGCCGAACATTTCACAAGCAGCAGAATTGGCCGCGAGGATGTCCCCTTCGGGAGCGGTCAACAGCATCGCCTCGTTCGACAAATTGAAGAATGAATGGTACCGTTGCTCGCTCCTCTTCAGTTTTTCGGTGGAAGCCTCGAGGTCGCGTATCGCATTACGGTATTCCGTGACGTCTGAAATGACGCCGAATACCGTGTTCGAATCCCGGTCGTAATCGGCGATCGAATGGATGTCGATTATTTCGTCGTCGCTTTGCCGGCGGATCCTGAAAAAGATGTCATAAGGCGTGTTTTTCGACACAAGATCCGCCAATGCCCTGTCCATCATTTCCCGGTATTCGAGAAGGGGTATTTTCTGGAACACCGACAGGGGAACCTGATCGAAATTCACGCCGTAAATCTCGTTGGAGCCGTGTGATGCGATGATCTCGCGGGTATCGAGCTTGAGCGTCCAGTTTCCGATCTTGGCGATTTTTTCCGCGCGTATGAGCGCTGCCCGGTTTTGCTTCAGGGCGATTTCGGAGCGGTGCAATTCTTCGAGGGAAGAACGCAGCCGTTCGTTCAACGCTTCGTATTCGTCGTTCATTTTTCGCAGCGCGGTTTCCGCCTGCTTGCGGTCGGAGATGTCCCGGCTCGACATCGCCAGCTGGTTGTATTGCGGCAGGTATACGTACAGTTCGGTATGGGAATTCAATTCCTCGCTGTATTGCTCGAACCGTTGGGGCGCGTTTTTTTCGATTATATCCTTGAAGGCATCGAGCCAATAGCGTTCGGTCTTCGGGAACAGTTCGAGGAGGGTTTTACCGATGAGTTCCCGGGCGGGCATGCCGACCATTTTTTCGAATGCGGGATTAACTTCGAGGTATCTGTAGTCGACGGGGGTTCCGTTCGCGTCGCGTATGACTTCATACAGGGTGTTTACGGTTTGGATGCTGTTGAACAGGAGATGGAACCGTTTTTCGCTTTCCCTGGTTTTTCTGTTCGCGTTAAAAAGCTTGAACGCCATCTTGATCGACGCATCCAGGACCGTGATCGACGAGTTCTTGACTACGTATCCGTACGAGGTGATTTTTTCGGTCTTCTCCACGATTTCGCTTTCGGTATGCGACGAGAGAAATACTATGGGCAGGTCATGCATGGAAAGGATTTCCGCAGCCGCCTGCGTTCCGTCCATGCCCTCGCCGAGATCGATGTCCATCAGGACAAGGTCGATGTCCGCCGTGCCCGCGACGATCCCGACGGCCGTTTTCCCGCTGTTCGCGATTACGACCGCATACCCGTACTGTTCGAGTGACATTTTTTCGGTCATGGCCAGGATGATTTCATCTTCGACGAGCAGGATCGTTTTTTTCATGTATCCGCCTTCATCCGTTCAAATCCGAGAATTTCCTGCATGCGTCCTCGCAGTTTTCGGCCCAGGCGTCGGCCCCGGTTTTGAGCCAGAGACCGGGCACCGTGTTCAGGCAGTATCCGCCGACGAGGATCCTCACGCCTGCGGCCTGTTCGGCGGAACGGATGGTTTCGATCATTTTCGTCAGTGCTCCGAGGTGATGGGGCAGCGTGATGGAGATGCCGACTATGTCCGCCTTGTAATCGGTTATCGCTTCGACGATATGTTCGGCTGGAACGTTCGCGCCGAGATAGGCCGTCGAATAACCGGCCCTGCCGGCACAGCCGGTTATCATCTGGATGCCGATATCGTGCAGTTCGTCGCTCACGCACATGCCGAGAAACGTCTTGCCGTTTTTCTCTTGTTCCGTTGTTTCCGGACTCAGGCGGACGACCAGTGTCTGGGTGACCGCGGTGCAAAAATGTTCCTGCGCCACGCTGATCCTCCCGGTTTGCCAGAGTTCCCCGATGCGATATTGCGAGACCTGCAGTACCTTCTGGTACAAATCCTGCAGCGAAACCCCGTTTTCGCGGGCGTCGAGAATCAGGCGCATGGCTCCAGCCTTGTCCCTCGTCAAAAGGGTTACCGAGTAATCCATCGCCAGTTTGTCCAGATATTCCCGCATGTGACTGTCCTGCACTTGATTCTCCTTCCTTGCGGCGATTCGTTACTTTTCGAACTCGAGCACGATCCGGGTTCCGTTTCCCCGTTCGATCCGTATCGAGCCGCCGAGCTGACGGGTCAGTCCGTTTACGAGCACGAGTCCGAAACCGGTGGAATGCTCGAAATCGACCGATTCGGGCATTCCGTTGCCGTCATCCTGTATCGCAAGCGTAACGAGATTTTTTTCGAGCGAGGCGGAAATGCGGACGGTTCCGCCGCTTTTTCCGGCAAAGGCGTATTTCATTATGTTTGTCAGGAGTTCGTTTATGATTATCCCGAGAGGCTGCAGTTTTTTAACCGGTATCGCGAAATCAGCGAATGTTTTTTCCGTCCTTAAAGCGGCGCGGTTCGGAAAATTCGAAATGATGTCGTCGACGAGAGGCGACAGGTATTCTCCGATGGCAAGCTCGGAATAATTGGTCGCCTGGTATATTTTCTCATACAGGAGTTCCATGCTCCGTACCCGGTTGCCCGCCTCTTCGAGGGCCCGAATCGCATCCTTGTCCTGCAAGCTTCCCGCCTGCAGGAGGAGCAGCGCGTTGATGGTACTCATGTTGTTCTTGATGCGGTGGTGGACTTCCTTGAGCATCATTTCCTTTTCGGCGATGAGCAGTTTGTCGGTATCCTCGGCTTTCTTGCGATTGGTTATATCGACTATCGAGGCGACAAAATATGAGGAGGAGGGGTCTTCTTTCCTGATCAGGCGGATATTGAGTTCGCCCCATATGATCTTCCCCGATTTGTGCACGTATCTTTTTTCGATGATGGCTGTCTCGATGGCACCCGCGGCAATCTCTTTCATTTCGGCATACCCTTTGTGCAGGTCTTCCGGAAAGGTTATGTCCGCAATCGCTTTTGTGCGCATCTCATCCGGTGTGTAACCGGTAAACGAACAAAAAGCCTCGTTGCAATCGATGAAGCATTTTGACATGGAGACGATTGCCATGCCGACGACCGACTTTTCGAAAATGACCTGGTTTTTCGCCTCGCTCTCCTGCAGCGCGTCGAGGAACCGCTTTTGTTCGGTCACGTCATGCGCGATGCCGAAGACGATATTCCCCGGGAGCGGAATTGCGGTGAGGGCGGCGATCCTCGAGCTGCCGTCCGGCCGGACGTACCGCACGTCATCGAAGATGACGGTGTCCTTCAGGTCATTGATGGCGTCGAGCCGCTCGCCGGCTTTCAGCGGCGTGAGGTCCGTCGTCTTCAGGGTAAGCAGCACGGACAGGGATCGACCGGTCAGTTTTTCCGCGGCCGTGTTTGCGTCAAGACAGGCTCCAGTAGCGGTATCGACGATGAAAATCGCGTCATTCGATTTTTCGAACAGGGTCCGGTAGCGGGATATGATCAGCTTTGAGTCGAAGAGCTTGAATGCCATCTTGATCGAGGCATCCATGACGGTAATCGGCGAATTTTTTACCACATAGCCGTAAGAGGTGATTTTTTCGGTTTTTTCGACTATTTCGGGTTCGCTGTGCGATGATATGAAAACGACGGGAATATCGTGCTTCGAAAGGATCAACTCGGCGGTGCGGGTGCCGTCCATGCTCTTTCCAAGATCGATATCCATGAGTATCAGGTCGATTTCGGGGCTAGTGTCGACGACTTTGACCGCCTCCTCGCCCGTTGAAGCAGTCTGGACGGCATAGCCGAACTTTTCGAGGGCCATTTTGACTGTCATGGCGATGATGGCTTCATCTTCCACCAAAAGCAACACTTTTTGTAGATTCCTCATATACTTTAAGTGTAGCCGTTCGGCGGTCTCCGTCAATTCAAAGAGCGAATTCCAGCACGATTTTCGTACCCCTTTCCCGTTCTATCCGTATCGTTCCGCCCAGCTGCAGGGTCAGGCCGTTGACCAGCACAAGACCGAAACCGGTAGATTTGCCGAAATCGACTGAATCGGGCATTCCGTTTCCGTTGTCCGCGATGACCAGCGTTACCCGGTTTTCCTTCGCTTCGGCCGTGACGCATATGGTGTTTTCCGTCCGGCCCGTGAAGGCGTATTTCATTATGTTGGTCAACAGTTCGTTGAGTATGATTCCGAGGGGCTGCAGCTGTCTTGCGGCAAGGACGATGTCGTCGATGCGTATGTCCAGCGTGACCGAATCGGAGGCGGGAAAATTCGAAATGATCTCGCGGACAAGGGAAGGCAGGTATTTTTCGATGGACAGTTCCGTAAATTTGGGAGATTGATACATTTTTCGTACAGGATGATCATGCTGTGCACCCGGTTGCGGGCGTCTTCCAGCGCGGATCGCGCCGCGGCATCGGCGACCGTCTGCGCCTGCATCACGAGCAGTCCGTAAATGGTGCTCATGTTGTTCTTGATGCGATGATGCACTTCCTTGAGTATCAGTTCTTTTTCCTCGAGAAGCGACCTGATTGCCTGTTCGGCCGCTTTTCTCCCGCTTATATCCCGTATCACTATGATTGTTCGCGATTCACCGTCCAGTTCCATAAAAACCGAAGAAGACATCTCCCCGGGGAATTTCTCGCCGTTTTTCCGTATGAAGGAAAGCTCGCCGCTGAAGTTTCCGGTTTTTTTACGCTTTTCCAGCGCCTTCGGGAGAAGGGGATCGGTCAGGTCCATGATTCCGCTTCGGCCGATCGTCGTCATTTCCTCCTCCGTCCGGTCGAACATCCGGCAAGCCGCCGAATTTGCCGCCAGGATCTCGCCGTCCGGAACGGTCAACAGCATGGCATCCATGGACATGTTGAAAAGCGAATGGTACCGTTTTTCGCTTTCCCGCAGCAGCAGTTCGGCCTTGTTGAATTCGCCGATATCCCGGAGCGTACCGAACATGCGCACGGGTTCGCCGCTGAGGCCGAACAATCCATCCATCTTTTGGCTTGCTTCCGGTATGTTCTGGAAAGCGGTCACGAACAGGCCGTCACGGAAGGGCGAGATCGTAATGCGGTACCTTTTATTGTCGACCGGTCCGGTCAATTCGGTAGTGACGGGTTTTGCGTCGTTTTTATGGCTTTCCCAAAAAGAGCGGATGGCCGACTTGTCCATCTTGTAGAGATCGGAAGCGAGCATGCCCGTTACGGGCATGCCGACCGGTATGCCGGCGTGATCGTAGTACGCGTCGTTGACCAGGAGAATCCGGTAATCGGTCATCTCCATCCGGTCGTCGAATATCATTTCGTTCAGGGCCATTCCTTCGGAGAGTGTTTGGAACATTCCTTCGAGGTTTTCGATGCTTACGTACGGCAGGGCTCCCTTTTTTCGGGATTTCCCGTTCACTTCCGTGCCCTGATTTCGGCGATCCGTTCGTTGTAAAGGTCAAGATGCCATTGCAGGTGGGCGAAATAATCCTTTACGAGGAAGTCGAGCGTTTTTTGCTCCGTTCCGATCTGCCAGCAGTTCGAGACGGATTTTTCGTCGATCAGGGCGATGAGGTGCAAAAGGAAGAGATTGTACTGTTTCCAGAATGCGGTAAGTTCGGTGAAATCGAAGGCGGAAATTTGCGATACCCGTTTCCATTCCTCGGCGTCATAGGCCGGGAAGAAGACCTTCTTTTCGAGCTGCAGGCGGATGAACCGCTGGTGATTGTTCGAGGCCGAATCGATCAGGTGGCCGACCATCTCGGCCAGGGTCCATTTGTCGGCCGAGAGCCTGATTCCCGCGATCTTGGCGTTGCGTTTCATGGTACGGTAAAAGGCGTGGATGAGGGTTAGATAGTCTGCAGTGTTGAAATACATGGCAATACCTCTCCGGTAACGGTTTTTCGCGGCGGCGTCATCGACAGGCATCCAGTATAGCACCGAATTCGCCGGTCAGGTGCAGCGGTTCGAAACATCCCGGCAAAAACAGACGAACCTGCCGCCGTCAATATCGATGTACGAGATCGACATCTCGATGTCGAATACGGTGCCGTCCTTCCGCCGGTGCCTGGTTTTGAAAATGTCATAGCCCTTTTGCGCGATGAGCCGTGCGTGGCGCTTGGTCTCTTCGGGGTCTTCGGACGCCTCGAGGTCGTTGATTTGCAGGGCGAGCAGTTCGTCCCTGGAATACCCGGACATCCGGCAGTATGCTTCATTGACCTCGACCAGCTTCCGGTCCATGCCGGTTATCCAGAACCCGTCCGGCGTGGTTTGGAGGATCGTCTCGAGATATCTCGTTTTCGCCCGCAGCGCCTTGTCGGCCTCGATCCGGTCGGTAATGTCGAAGACCATCGAATAAAGGAACTCCTTCGATTTGATCGTGATGGGTCCGCTGTACACTTCCACGTCCCTGACTTCCCCGTTTGCGAGCTTGTGCCTGAATATGTAGCTGTTTTTATCGGAACGGACGGCCCTGCTCATTTCATCGGCGATTTGTTGGGGTGGCATCGTATTTATTGCGGAAATAGGCATGGCCGTGATGACTTCGTGCGCATAGCCGTAGTATTCGCAAGCGGCCTGGTTCGCGTCTTCGATGGATCCGGTCGCCGGATCGAGAAGCAGCATGACCGCATGGTTTTTTTGGAAAAGCGTCTTGTAATGTTCCTCGCTTTCCCGCAATGCGGCCTCGGTTTTTTTCTGTTCGGAAATATCCCTGAACTCGACGGTCCTGACCTTTCTGCCCTTGTACGGCACGTTTCGCGCTTCGAGCCGCAGGTCGTACGATTCCCCGTTCTTGCGGATGCCGACGGCTTCATAGGCTTTCTCGTAGCCCGCGGCGATATTGTTCCTGACCAGCTCACGGGCTTCGGGAGCTATGAGCAGCAATCCGTCCATTCCGATCAACTCGTCAAGCGAAAATCCGCTCATTTCCGAAAGGCCCTGGTTGCATTCGAGGATGATTCCCCGCTCGTGGATGGCGATCCCGCCGAACGAGGCGTTGTGCAGGGCCTTGAACCGCTCCTCGCTCTCCCGCAGGTTCTGGTCCGACAAGCGCAGTTCCTCGTTCTGTACCTGCAGTTCCTCGTTGAGCGCCTCGTATTCCTCGTTTTTTGTCTGGAGCCTGAGCTCGACGAGTTTCCGCTCGGTGATGTCGGTGAAGATGACGGCGAATTTGTTCTTTTCCGGGCTGAATGAAACGATGTGGTAATATCGCTCCAATACGCCCGAATAGTTGTCGAACTCGAGTACTTCGCCGGTCAGGGCTACCTGTCCGTACCGCTCGATCCACAGCGGTTCCGTTTCCGGCATGACCGTCATCACCGTCTTGCCGATTATTTCGGTTGCTTTCAGACCGGTAAGCCGTTCAAAGGCCGGATTCAGGTCGAGAAACCGGTAATCGACGGGTTTTCCCGATTCGTCGGTGATTATTTCGTGCAGGGCAAAACCTTCGGTCATCGAGTTGAAGAGGATTTCGTATTTTCTGCTGGCCTGCTGCAGCGTCTGTTCCTTGTGCCGCTCGTTCATTTTCGCGTCGAAGAGCTTGAAGGCCATTTTAATGGATGCATCAAGCACCGTAATCGGCGAATTCTTGACCACATATCCATAGGAGGTGATTTTTTCGGTCTTGGCGACGACTTCCTGCTCCATATGGGAGGAAAGGAATACTATGGGAATATCATGCCGGGTCAGGATCTGTTCCGCCGCCTGGGTCCCGTCGATGCCGCTGCCGAGATCGATATCCATGAGTATCAGGTCGATTTCGGGTATCGCCTCGACCGCCGCGACCGCTTTTTCGCCCGAGATCGCGGTAAGTACCGCATACCCGTATTTTTCCAGGGTTGATTTCCCCATCATGGCCTGGATGACTTCGTCTTCGACCAGAAGCAGCGTTTTCTTTTGCATGGTTACCTCTCGAATTCAAGCACTATGCTTGTTCCCTGCGTGCGTTCGATCCTGATTTTTCCGCCCAATTGCCGCGTAAGGCCGCTCACGAGGACCAGGCCGAAGCCGGTGGAATGCGCGAAGCTGACGTCTTCGGGCATGCCGTTTCCGTTGTCCGCGATTATCAGCGTGACACGGTTGTTTTCCGAAGAGGCCGTTACGGTGATCACTCCGTCATCTTTTCCGGTAAACGCGTATTTCATGATATTCGTCAGCAGTTCGTTGAGAATGATTCCGAGCGGCTGCAGCCTGTTCGCATGCAGGACGATGTTTTCGATTTTCTTGACGACCCGTACGCCCTCAGCGTGCGGGAAGGTGTTCACTATCTCGTCGATGAGCGGATCGAAGTATTTGTCGAGCGAGAGCTCCGAATAATCCGTGGTCTGGTAGAGTTTTTCGTAGAGGAGCCGCATGCTCTTGACCCGGTTTCCGGCATCCTCGAGGGCGGTTACCGCCGCCGTATCCCGAAGGCTCGAAGCCTGCATCTGGAGGAGACCGTCGATCGCGGTCAAGTTGTTCTTGATCCGGTGATGTACTTCCTTGAGAAGGATTTCCTTTTCGGCGAGGAGCGCCTTGATTTCCGCCTCGACGAGCTTCCGCGCGGTAATTTCGTGATAATTGCCCAAAAGACCCTTGATCGACGGATCATGCAGCAGATTGGTCAAGGTGATCTCGATCCAGGTATAGTTTCCGTTTTTATGCCGGTACCGGCATTCGACCGTACTGCTGCCGTAGCGCTGCTTCATTATACGGCCGAAAAATTCCTGCATGGCGGGCAGATCGTCGGGATGGATGTTTTCCCAGGTGCTCTTGCCGGTCAGTTCCTTCGGTGTCCAGCCGAAGAGCCGCTCGACGTTCGGGCTTTTATACCGGTTGATCCCGTTTTCGTCGATGATGACGATGACGTCCCCGATATCGGCGACCATTTTGCTGTACCGTTCGTCATGCCGCCGCAGCGATTCGCCGGCCTGGCGTATTTCGGCGTTCTGGATCTGGAGTTCCCCGACGGTCGCATGCAGCTGTTCGTTGAGGGCCTCGTATTCCTCGTTTTTCGCCTGCAGGTCGATTTCGGCGTTCTTGCGTGCGGTAATGTCTATGAAGCTGACGAGTATTTTTGAAATCGCGCCGTTTTCGTCGAATTCCGGAAATGCGCTTACCGTCCCCCAAACGAGGGGCGCGGTTGCGTTTTTTCTGACGCCCAGTATCAGGTTTTGTACCGGCTTTTTACCCGCGAGGACCAGATTGACCGGATAGTGTTCGGGCTTTACCGGCGTGAAGTCCTCGTACAGGAATTGCCAGTACGGATCCATCGCCGTTTTTCCCTTCAGTTGGTCGTCGCTCAATCCCAGAAGCTCCGTGGCCCGTTTGTTCCACATGATGATCGAGGTGTCGGCCTCATGGAGTACGACGCCCGCTTCCAGGTTTGCCATGATGTTCCGGTAGCGTTCTTCGCTTTCCCGGAGGGTGTGTTCTTTTTGCCGCTCGTTGATTTTTTCGTCGAAGAGCCGCAACGCCATTTTTATGGAAGCGTCGATTACGGTCAGGGTGGAATTTTTGATTACATATCCGTAAGAACGTATTTTTTCGGTTTTTTCGACGATTTCGCTTTCCGTATGGGACGAGAGAAAAAGGACGGGAATATCATGCTTTGACAGAATCGCCGCGGCGGCTTCGGTCCCGTCGATGCCCGCACCGAGATCCATGTCCATGAGAATCAGGTCTATTCCTGCTTCCGCATCGACAGCAGACACCGCTTTTTCCCCGGAAACGGCGGTATATACCGTATAGCCGTATTTTTCCAGGGCCTGTTTGTATGTCAGGGCGGTCACGGGATCGTCTTCCACCAGAAGAATTTTTTTTCGGGATATCTGCATACAGCCGCTCCAAATATAGATTATAGGTTATTTTTTTCCGGGATGCGACGAAAGAGGCAAATCTCGCAGAAATACGGACGGACAGCGAAGTTCCTGCCGGTCGTCACGGACGGAGGCGAGGATATCGAGGAAATCCTCCCGGGGAACGGGCACTCCGCCGATAGCCGCCTTGTACGGCGCGTACATCCCCAGATCCCAGAGCCTGAAGCCCTCCCGTTCGAGGAGGAGGCCCAGACCGTACAATTGCGCGGTTCCGGATGAATTGACGGTATGAAAGCCCGAAAGGCTCGTGTAGCCCGATCCGACCGTATATCCGATTTCACCCGCGACGAGCGTATTTCGGTTCCACAGTTCCACCGAATGCAGTCTGACCCGTTTTCCTTCGGCCATGTTCGCGCGCCGGTAGAGGGCGGCGAGGGGAGGGGCCAGCCACGAATCGGGATGATACCGGTTGATGGCCGCGATGCACCCGGCGAAGTCCCGGTCGACCGCCAGTTCGTGGTCGCCGAATTTCGACAGCAGGTTTTTTTTCACCCTGATGCTTGCGGGCGGGAGAATTACCCGCTGCCGGTGCAGTTTGAGTGACAGAAGCGGCACTCCGCATGCATCCACCGACATGGGCAGGAACCCGTGATAACAATACCGGTCGAGCATTCTTTGGGTAAAATGGAAGCTGTGGCAGAACTCCTCGTCCGCTTCTTCCATCCTTTTTTTGAGCTGGTCGATATCCGAACCGTATTCCGCGATGAGGAGGTGCTCGGAGATAAATGCCTTCAGGTCCGCCGGCGGAAGGGTTATGCGCATGCCTTAATATATAGTGCATTTTACCGGTTTTTGTTGAGTTCCGCCGACCGGTTGCCGAACATAGAGAATCCGGGGATAATGGCATTCGAGAAGGAAGAAGAAAGTATGGAAACTGCTCATAAAACGATACTGCTGGTCGAGGACGAAGCCATTCTTTCCTTCATAAAAAAACTCCAGCTTGAAAAGGAAGGCTACAAGGTTCTCGGCGCCCTTACCGGTGAAAAAGCCCTGGATGTCTTCAATTCCGCAAAAGGAACGATCGATCTTGTCTTGATGGACATCGACCTCGGTTCCGGCATGGACGGCACCGAAACCGCGCGCCGGATTCTCGAACTGCATGAAATACCCCTGATATTTTTGTCGTCCCATTCGGAGAAGGACTTCGTCGAACGGGCCGCGCAGGTTCCCAATTACGGCTATGTGCTCAAAAACTCGAGTTTTACCGCCCTTGACGCCTCCATCCAGGCGGCTCTCGCCCTGTTTCGCGAAAAACAGTCCCGAAAGCCGGAGGCCCCCGGTTCGGACGGGCGGCAGGTCGGCCAGGTGAGTTGAAAGCCGTATCGGACATGCACGCACGTAATCTTGTTTTGCTTGTGGCGGTCTGTTTGCTTGCGACGGGCTGCACCAGCCCGCTTCTGCGTGTCTCCGCGCCGGTACTCCTCGACGGCAGCTGGGAATACTATCCGGGTCAGTTCCTTTCGGGCAGGGACTTCGACACTCCGGAAGCGAAGACGCTGCTCCGACGGGTACGGTCATGGTACCCTGCGGTATTTCATTGAACGTGAAGGACCGGACGAGGCTCCCCTGTTTCTCCGGATACCCTATTTCGATATGGCTGTCCGCGTCATGGCGCAGGGCACCGCACTGCACGAATCCGGGCAAATCGGTCCCGATGCCGCATCCTCGGAACCCTGCTCGCGGAAAACTCGGGTGAGGGCGCCGTTTTTTCGATCATTTTACCTGCCGTGGACGATCGCCGGGAACGGGAGCGCCCGTTTTAGGCGAAGAATTGAAACCGGGGGATGTGGTTCCATATTAAGTACCATATATTGACCCATCAGTATGTATGGTTTACTATGTATGTGGAGGATGCACATGCTTGATCCGGTACATGACATCAGACCGATTTCCTATATTAAAGCCCACACCGCAGAAATGATCAAACAGGTAGTCGACAACAGAAATCCTGTCTTTGTGACACAGAATGGAGAGGCCAAAGCGGTTATCC
>JFJP01034085.1_pt1 | contig 15985 bp, 14 predicted proteins | sample 431651 | NCBI WGS metagenome assembly JFJP01 (sample SAMN02602958, study PRJNA72255) | Microbial mat metagenome, whole genome shotgun sequencing project. | biome: fresh water; feature: sink hole; material: water; isolation source: purple microbial (photo- and chemosynthetic) mats found in... | reverse complement strand
CAGGATGGCGGTGCGCAGGGCGATGCAGGTGTCGAGGTTGCCGCGGAAGTCGAGGTAGCCGACAGCGCCGGCGTAGGGGCCGCGCTTGACCGGCTCGAGCTCGTCGATGATGCGCATGCTGCTGACCTTGGGCGCGCCGCTGACGGTGCCGGCGGGGTGGCAGGCGCGCAGCGCATCGAGCGCATCGAGGTCGTCGCGCAGCTCGCCCTCGACGTGCGAGACGATGTGCTGGACGTGGCTGTAGCGCTCGATGGTCATCTTCTCGGTCAGCTTGACCGTGCCGGCCTTGCACACCCGGCCGACGTCGTTGCGTCCGAGATCGATGAGCATGGTGTGCTCGGCGATCTCCTTGGGGTCGGCGAGCAGATGCCGCGCCAGCTCCTCGTCCTCGGCCGGGGTCTTGCCGCGCAGGGCGGTGCCGGCGATCGGGCGCACCGCCACCTTGCGATCCTCGACCCGCACGAGCAGTTCGGGCGAGGCGCCGACCAGGGCGCTGTCGCCCTGGCGCAGGTAGAACAGGTAGGGCGAGGGGTTCAGGCTGCGCAGGCTGCGGTAGACCTGGAACGGGCTGACGTGGCAGGCGGTGGTCAGGCGCTGCGACAGCACAACCTGGAAGCTGTCGCCGGCGCGGATGCGCTCGTGGATGATGCCGATCGATTCGTGGAACCTGGCCACCGGGGTGTGGGCGTGCCATTCCGGTTCGACCGCCGGCTGGGGTTCGACCAGGCGGACCGGGGCGGGCGCCTCGAGGCGGCGCTGCAGCGTGTCGAGGTCGCGGCCGGCGCGGGCGTATTCGCTCTCGACCGTGCGACCCTCGCTGAGGTCGAGGTGGGCGATGAGCAGCAGATGGTTGTAGCTGTGGTCGAACACCAGCACGGTGTCGTAGTGCATCAGGTGCACGTCGGGCAGGCCGAGGCGGTCGGGCGGGCAGTTCGGCAGAGGTTCGACCGCGCGCACCACGTCGTAGCCCCAGTAGCCGACCAGGCCGCCGGTGAAGCGCGGCAGGCCGGAGATGGTCGCCGCCTTGAAGCGGCGGTGGTACGAGCGCACCGCGCTGAACGGGTCGCCGTCCAGCGCTTCCGAACGGCCGTCGGCGCGGATCAGGGTCATGCGCGTGAGGTCGCCGACCAGGCGGGCCTTGGGTTGCACCCCGAGCATGCTGTAGCGCGCGACGCGCTCGCCGCCGACCACGCTTTCGAAGAGGAAGGCGTACGGCTCGTCGGCCAGGCGCGACAGCGCCGCCACCGGGGTGAGGTCGTCGGCGACCAGCCGGCGGACCACCGGGATGAGGTTGAAGCCCTGGGCGGCGAGCTGCTTGGCAGTGGCGAGGTCGGGGGTCATGCGGTTGCCGTTATCATGAGATTAGTCCCATCGCAAAGCGATGGGGGTATGGCGGAGGGTCCGGGCGCCGAGGGGTGGTGGGCGGATAAAATGGCGAAGCCATTCGCCCACGATTTCCGAGCCCAGCGAGGAAATCGAACCCCGACAAAGCCCGTGGGGGCAGGCCCGCCAGGGCCGTGGGGGCGAAAGCCCCCAACTACTGCGACTTAACCGCAGTCCACGCGGCATCCCACATGCGCGAGTCCTTGCCCAGGTCCTCAAGGTAGTGCAGCCGCTTCATCACTTCTTTGCTCGGATAGATGGTCGGGTTCTGCAGCAGCTCGGGTTTGATCTTCGGCTTGGCTGCCTCGACCGGCGAGGCGTACTGGATGAAGTTGGCGTTCTGCGCAGCGACATCGGCGTCGAGCAGGAAGTTGATTAGGGCGTGGGCGCCAGCCAGGTTGGGGGCTTTGGCCGACACCATCATCATGTCGACCCAGATCTCGGCGCCCTCCTTGGGGATGGCGTAGGCCAGCTTGGTCTTGCTCTCGGCGATGCCGCGCGCGGCGTCGCCGTTGTAGACCATGGCGACCGCCGCCTCGCCGCCGACCACGCGGTTCTTGCCGTCGACGCCGCCGGCGAAGCCCAGGCACTTGGCGCTCGCCTTGGCCTTGGCGAGGGCCTCGGAGGCGGCTTTGACTTCGGCCGGCACGCGGCTGTTCATGTTCTTGCCCTGCCACACCAGGGTGCTGGCGAGGCTCGTCTTGGCCTCGTCGAGCAGGGTGAACGGACCGGGCTGCTGCGCCGGGTCGAGGATCCACGCCCAGGTCGGCTCGCCGGTGACCTTGGCGGGGTCGTACATCAGGCCCGAGGTGCCCCAGAAGTAGGGGAAGCCATACTGGTTGCCGAGGTCGAACTCATGGTTGAGGAAGTCGAAGCTGATGTTGGAGCGGTTGGGGATCAGCGTCTGGTCGAGCTTCTGCACCAGCTTCAGGGCGACCATCTGCTTGACCACCACGCCGCTGGCCACCAGTACGTCGTACTGGTCGGTGCCGCCGGTCTGCAGCTTGGCGATCATCTCCTCCTGGGCCTCGTACAGTTGAATGTCGAGGGTGTAGCCGGTCTTGGCCTTGAAGGCGTCGGCCAGTGAGGGGTCGATGTACTCGGAGTACATGAAGATGCGCACCGGCGCGGCGTCGCCGGCGGCGAGCAGGCAGGAGCAGGCGAGCAGGAGGATGAGGCGCATGGTCAATCCTTGGGCTTGGCGTCGTTCCGCGCCTGGATCCAGGCCACGGCGATGATGGCCAGCATGGTGCCGGCTACGATGACGGAAGAAAGAGCATGGATTTCCGGGGTGACCCCCCGACGCACCGAGGCGTAGATGAGCAGAGGCAAGGTCGTCGCATCCGGTCCGGAGACGAAGAACGAGACCACGAAGTCATCGAGCGAGATGGTGAAGGCGAGCAGCGCTCCGGCGATGATCCCGGGCATCAACTGCGGCAGCAGCACGCGCAGCCAGATCTGCCCGGTGTTGGCATACAGGTCGCGCGCCGCCTCGACCTGGTCGCGGCCGATGGTCGCCAGGCGGCTGGCCACCACCAGGGTGACGAAGGAGATCTGGAAGGTGGCATGGGCGATGATCAGGGTCACCAGGCCGGGTTTGAACACCGCCCACCACTCGCGCAGCACGGCGAAGGCCCCGACCAGGGCGATCGCCAGGATGATGTCCGGGGTGACCACCGGCAGGTTGATCGCCAGGTCGGAGCCGCGGCGGAACCAACGCGGCCACGGCGTGCGGTTCAGCCCGATCGCCAGGCAGGTGCCGAGGATGGTGGCGATCACCGTCGAGACGACGCCAAGGACCAGGCTGTTCCACGCTGCCGCAAGGATCGCCTCGTTGCCCGCCATCTTGGCGTACCAGGAGAGGGTGAAGCCGCCCCAGCGCTGGCCATAGCGCGTGCTGTTGAACGACAGGACGGCGACCGCCAGCAGCGGGATGTAGAGGATGAGCAGGCCGAACCAGGACAGCGCGGGGACGTAGCGCGGCAGCTTCATGCGGGCTTCGTCCGGTCGTCCGGTCGTCCGGTCGTCCAGACATGACATGGGTGGCTGACGTCCCGACGTTCGGACGACCGGACGCTCGGACGCTCGGACGAGAGTCTCATCGCCTGGGCGCCTCCCGTTCGCTGACCACGCGCAGGCCCCACAGTGCGAAGAGCGAGGCGCCGACCAGGAACATGCCGGCGGTGGCGCCGAAGGGCCAGTTGTTCATCGAACCGAACTGCTGCTGGATGAGATTGCCCACGAGCAGGAACTTGGCCCCGCCAAGCATATCGCTGATCACGAACATGCCGAGGCTGGGGATGAAGGTCAGGATGGTCGCGGCGAGCAGTCCGGGCATGCACTGCGCCAGGATGGCATGGCGGAAGGTGCGCAGCCGCCCGGCATGCAGATCACGCGCCGCCTCGACCAGCGACCAGTCGAGGCGCTCCACCGAGGTGTAGAGCGGCAGGACGGTGAAGGGCAGCATGCAACTGACCATGCCGAGATAGACAGCGGTGACGGTCGGGTAGAGGGCGACGCCCTCGGGCACCAGTCCAAGCGACTGCGCGACCCACGCGGCGGGCATCTGGGCGCCGAGGAACTGCTGCCAGGCGTAGGTGCGGATGACCAGGTTGACGCAGCTGGGCACCATCACCAGGGCGAGCAGCAGCGGGCGCAGGCGGGCCGGCTTGGCGGCGATCCAGAAGGCCATCGGGAAGCCGAGCAGCAGGCACAGCACCGTGGTGACCGCCGCCAGCCAGATGCTTCGCCAGAGGATCAGCACGTGGTTCCACGAGAAGCCGAACTCGTCCCAGCCGGCCAGGCGTTCGAGGTTGGCCCAGGTGAAGGTCCATTCGACCCCACCGTATTCGCCACGGTTGGCGAAGGCCAACCCGCTCAGCCCGGCAAGCGGGGCGAAGAGGAACAGGCCCATCCACAGGAAGGCTCCGGCGATCAGCAGGAGCCCGCGACCATAGAGGCGGGGGGCGGTGGTCAGGTAGCCGTCGACGACGATGGGCCGCGCCATGGCTCAGTCGCGCAGCACGAGCAGGTCGTCGGGCGGAAGCTCCAGCCACACCTCCTGCCCTTCGCTGTGGTGCTGATCCGGCTCGGTGGTCACGCGCAGCTTGGTGTCCGTACCGACTGCAACCTGCAGCTCCCAGTGGTCGCCGCGGAACAACCGCTCGGCGATCCGGCCGCGCACCCCGTTGACCACCGGTTCGGCGTCACGCACCTCGATGTCCTCGGGGCGGATGGCGAGGTGGCCGTCGCTCCACGGCGCCGGCGCCGGCAGATGCAGCTGGCCGAAGCTGCACAGCGCCAGCGGCGCCTGGGCGCAGCGGGCGGTCAGCAGGTTGGCCGAGCCCATGAACTCGGCGACGAAACGCGAGACCGGGCGTTCGTAGACCTCCTCCGGCGTGCCGTCCTGGGCGATCCCGCCATCCTGCATGATAAGGATGCGGTCGGACACCGCGATCGCCTCGTCCTGGTCGTGGGTCACCAGGATGAAGGTGATCTGGTACTGGCGCTGGATGCGCTTGAGCTCGCCCTGGACCTCGTGCCGCAGCTTGGCGTCGAGGGCCGACATCGGCTCGTCGAGCAGCAGGACCTCCGGTTCGTTGACCAGGGCGCGGGCCAGGGCGACGCGCTGGCGCTGGCCGCCGGACAGCTCATGGGGGTAGCGTCGGGCCAGTTCTGTGATGCGCATCGTCTCCATCGCCTCGCGCACCCGGCGGGTGATGTCGGCCGACGGCAGGCGGCGGCTCTTCAGGCCGAAGGCTACATTATCCTCGCAGCGCAGGTGCGGAAACAGGGCATAGCTCTGGAATACCGTGTTGACCGGCCGCTTGTGCGCCGGCAGGGCGAGCAGGTCGACCCCGCCCAGGCTGACGGCACCGCGGTCGGGCAACTCAAAGCCGGCGATGATGCGCAGCAGAGTGGTCTTGCCGCAGCCGCTTGGACCGAGCAGGGTCACGAACTGGCCGTCGGGGATGGCGATCGACAGGTTGCGCAGGACATGCACCGGCCCGAACGACTTGTCGACCCCGCTGATGGTCAGATCGAGGGGGTGTCCATCGGTCGGGGTGGTGATCATGCCGCGGGCACGTTATGGTGTGGTGCAGAGGGCGGCAACCGCAGCGCCAGGAGGCAGTCGATACCCGAAGAGCACCGGAGGAGCCAGATCAAGAGGAAATGAATAGTGCGTGAATGCAGTCTGAATAAACAGTTGCGAGCCTGGCCGACTGCACCATAACCCCGCGTACCCAAGTGAGGGGTGGTGGTTTCCCCGGTGTATACCGGCATCACTCCTGGCCTGGTGCCTCGGTCCTCGTCGGGCCGGCGGCAGACACCCACCTTCGAGGAAGTCTTTCTCATGCGCATCCGTACCCTGGTGCCCGCTCTGGCGTGCCTCGCTGCCGCCTCCATCGCCACCGCCGCCGACACCGCCCCGGCCGTCAAGTTCGACGGCTTCGTCGATGTCGCCTGGTCCCTCTCCGCCCAGGAGAAGGGTGGAGCCACCACCGGCTTCGGCAGCAACACCCCGCTCGCCAAGCTTGGCGTCGCCGCGACCATCTCCGAGAAGATCTCCACCCAGATCGACATCCTGGTCAAGAACGATGCGACCGTCAGCGCCAATCAGGCCTACGGCACCTGGAAGATCACCAGCGACATCGAGCTCAAGACCGGTCTGTTCATCGCCGACTACGGCTGGACGTCGGCCTACGCTCCTGGTCTCTACCGCGTCAACGGCGGCGTGATCGGCTCGCTCTACGGCGGCAACTCGGTTGGCGTCAACGCCAAGTACACCACTGGCCCGATCACCGCGGCCGTCACCCTGGAAAACGGTTTCTTCGCTGAAGGCGTCGGCAGCAGCACGCAGAACCCTGGCCAGGCCAACGAAGCCTATGCCCTCGGTCTCGACGTGATCTACAGCCTCGGCGACAAGGGCTCGGTCAACGTCGAAGCCGTGTACGACGAGAACGCCGGCCCCTCCACCGCCGACACCACCAATGGCGATGGCTACTACCTCGGCGCGAACGCCACGCTGACCATGATCAAGGATCTGACGGTCGGCGCCGAACTGGTGTACCAGGGCCTGAATCAGAAGGCTGGCACCAAGGATTCCGCCCACACCGGCGCGATGGTCCTGGCGAACTACAAGCTGGCGGCCGCGATTCCGGCCTCGGTCACTGGCCAGTTGTCCTGCCTGGACATTGATCAGGCCGGCGCCACCTCCTTCGGCGGCGTCCCCGTCACGAAGGGCGACTCGATGACCCTCACCGAAGTGGCCGTTGCCCTGCTGACCAACCCGGCCGGCACCGACAAGTTCGGCCTGAACTTCGAGCTGAACTACAAGACCTACACCATTACCCCGGCCGGCGGCAAGGCCGACTCGACCTACGCCTACGGCGCTGCGGCTGAGTTCCTCTACGTCTTCTGATCTGCTGATCAGTCGCGTCTGAGTCTGGACCCCGGTGGTATTCCACCGGGGTCCTCTCGTTTTCAGCCAGCGGTGGCCGGCGGGCGGTGCCCGCGCAGGTATTCAGCCGTGCCGGCCGCGCTGCGCCCGGCGACCTGCAGGCGCAGCACCTCGAGGGCGCCGACGGCGCAGCCGATGAACAGGCGTTCCCCTTCGACCTGCACCGCGCCAGGGGCCAGCGTCGATGCGACAACCGCGGCCGCGAGGATGCGCACGCGATCAGTCCCCAGCATGGTCCAGCAGCCCGGAGCGGGCGTATAGGCGCGGATCCACCGTGCGACCTCCACCGCAGAAAGGGTCCAATCGAGTCGACCATCGTCGCCGGTCAGCTTGCGGCAGAAGGTCGCCTGGGCGTCGTCCTGGGGGGTGGAACGCAGGTCAGGCCAGGCGTCGAGGAAACGGCCGAGGGCCACGGCGGCCAGGTCGGCCAGGGCATCGTGCAATTGCGGCAGGGTCATGTCCGCGTTCAGCGGCAGCCGCTCGCTGAGATAGACCGGTCCGGCATCGAGGGCCGGCACCATCTCCATGACGCAGACCCCGGTCTCGCTGTCGCCCGCGCGCAGGCAGGCCTGCAGGGGCGAGGCGCCGCGCCAGCGCGGCAGCAGTGAACCGTGCAGGTTGATGCACGCCTTGGGCAGGGCGAGGACCGGCCGGCGCAGGATCTCGCCGTAGGCCAGGACGACGAAGAGGTCATGGCCAGCCAGACGTGGATCGGCTTCGGCCCCGCGCAGGGTCTCCGGTTGCCATACCGGCAGGCCGAGTTCGCCGGCCGCCGCCTTGACCGGCGGGGGCGTCAGCTTCAGACCGCGTCCGGCCGGCCGATCGGGTTGCGTGACGACCAGGCGGACGTCGGCGCGGCTGGCCAGCAGGCGCAACGCCGGCACGGCGATCTCGGGGGTGCCCATGAAGACGGCGGTTGGACGCATGGGCCGACTCCAGCAGCGCACCCGCGCGCCGCAAGGCCTTCCGTTGACCAGGCGGTGCGATTCACAATGCTTCCGCCGCGCCTGGACAGGTGGCAGAGTGGTCTAATGCGCGCGCTTGGAAAGCGCGTAACGGGGAAACTCGTTCGGGGGTTCAAATCCCTCCCTGTCCGCCAGAGAAAACCCCGGGGTAACGCCCGGGGTTCTTCTTTTCAATAACCCTGGCATTCGCCGCGCAAACTGACTTCTGACCTCTTGTCGGGACTTGCCGATTCTTGCCAACTTTTCGGGGTAGTTGCCACACGGCTGCCACACGCGAAGTTGTGGGCATGGCAGACGGCCCGGACAAGAAGCCGAGAACGCCCCCGGCGGAGTTCCGAGACCCCTCGTGGCCTCCGGGCCTCTACCGGCGCGGGAAGTTCTACCATTACCGCCGCCGGATTGACGGGGTGAGGCGGAGCCAGCCCCTACGCACTCGGACCCTCAACGTCGCCATCACGATGGCCCACAAGTACAACGAGCGCCTGGAGGACCAGAAGGTTCCCATCGACGCAGTCTTGGCCGAGACGAAGGTCAGTTTCTCTGAAGTTGCCGCCGACTACATGAAAAGCCGGAATCTCCGACCGCGCTCGCTGAAGGCGTACAAGGCGATCCTCGCGAACTTCGCCCGTGTCGCCGGTTCTCTCATTGGCCGCCCGGAGCCTCTGCTTCGGGACGTTACAGCCGATCTGGTTAGCCGCTTCGTCACGGCTCGTCGCCATGAACCGACGGCGAGAAACGGCCATAAGAACACAAGGAAGTCGCTCGCGGGAGCTTCAGCGAAGACCGTTGCCGAGGAGGTGAACCTCATCTCATCAGTCATGCGCTCCGCAGTGGAGAGGAAGTTGATCCAAGTCGCCCCAAACCTCACGATGATGCAGCGTGAACTGGCAAGTCGAGGCATCGAACGCGATGTTGCGCGTCCCTTGAGCACAGACGAGGCGAGGCGGTTGCTGGCTGCCGCCAAACAGTTCGACGCAGACGAACCGAAGGGATTCTGGCCCTACGCCGACTACTTCTTCTCCTTGTTGTCGACGTTTCTCTACACTGGGTTGCGGCATGACGAGATGCGTCATCTCCGCTGGGCGGATGTCGATCTGATTGAAGACCTCATGCACATCCGATTCAAGAAGTTGGACATACGTCGCACCATTGCGGTCAAGCCAGCGGCACGCGCAATCCTCGAAGGTCTGGTCTCGGGCAGACAGGCGGCGGACAAGGTCTGTCGGAATGACACCGACATCCAGCGATTGGGGCGTGCGCTCAACTTCAGGGAGCCCGACACGCTTGCCATGCTTGCAGTGCGGCAGGTGGACATGGCCGCTGGCGTGGTTCGCATCGAAGAACATGTCGAGTGGCAACCGAAGGGCGTAGAGGGAAAGGTTCTCATCCACCCGGAACTGAAGAAGTTGCTCGTGTCGATGAAGGAAAGCGCGACATCGGACTTCGTGTTCCCTCATCCGGACGGTGGACCCTGGCGTTTTCATCTCAACGACAAGCTGCATGAGATAGCCGACATGGCGAAACTTACGGAGAAACCGCGTGTTCATGACCTTCGCCATACAGTGGGGGCCACACTACGACGCGCCGCTGTGGGACTGGAAACAATCAAGGAAGTTCTGAGGCATAGCTGTCTTGAGGAGACCCTTCGTTATGCTAAGTACGAGATCAACGAGGGCCGCACTGCCATCCAGAAGCTCCCGACCTGGGCGGGCTGATCGGCGCACCTCGGGATTTACACACTGTCAATCTTGGGGACTGGTGATCGCCGGAGCCACGGTATAATCCCATCAACCCCGCGCAGCGCACGGGTAGGAGCAGCCATGGCGAGGACTTCCAAGCAACGCGGGGGCACCAATCCTTCGCTCCGTACTCTGCCCCCTTCCCACGAAGCGATGACGTCACAGCCGAACGTTGATGACCTCCTCCGTGGCATGGCACGACTCCCCCTCTACCTCGACGAGACGGGTACGACCTCCCCCGCCAAGGGCATCGCCGCTCTCCGGTCCAGGGGGTTGATCGACACCATCGTCTTCTCCCTTCCCGGCGAACCCGACGCCTCCGATCTGGCGGACCTTCAGAGAACCGGCAAGAAACCTCCTTGGATTCCATGGGGTCGCAGGAAGTTGACCAGCCGTTATCTCGGTATCCGCGTCGAGAAGAAGCGAGCGCCGGACGGAGCCGCACCGCTCTACCCCGTCATGAACTACGGCAACAGCGAGGGTGCGTTCTTCGAGGTTCAGTTCAGCGTTCCTCGCGTTCTTCAGGGGCATAACGACGATGTGACCAGCACGAAGGCGAAGGAGGTCGAGCATCTGGTCTGCGAGATCGCTCGGACTTTCTTCATGGGAACCATCCGTCGACTCTCGGGAGTCAACAACATCGACATCTTCAAGCGACCCGAGGACATTCCCGGCCTTGCGGTCACGCGCATCGACCTCACCGGCGATGGGTACGCCGACGTTCATGACACCATCGACGCGCTTCAACATTCTCGCTGGCTTCGGTCCCGTCGTGGTCCGCGAGACGCGGAGAGCTACCTCTCGTTGCTGTTCCGGAAGGGAAAGGACAAGGACGGTCCCTCAGAGGAACTGGTGTTGTACGACCTCGGGCAGCGGCAGGAGGACAAGCCGAAGGACACGCCGAAGCACTACGCACCCGGCTTCCGGCTCCGTGTCGAGATGAGGGCGATGAAGCCCGCGCCACTTCGTCGGTTGGTCGATGTGGTGACCGCGTTGGCTGGCAAGCGGGAGGATGACCCTCGGCTTCCGATCTGGATCGGTGGGCCTCGCTCTGAGCCGAAGACTGCCTTGATGCCCTTGAGCTACCCGGCGATGCACTTGCATCTCGCAATGGGTGTCAGTGCTCTGTCTCGTTCGGCGGAGCGGGTTCGAGGTCATCCATTGAACAGCGCCAAGGCTGTTGCGCTGGAAGCCCTGGCTCACCCCGATGCTTGGCGACTTCGCGAGCGATTCACCGACGATACCAGGACGAGCCCGAAGCTGGCGCGTCAACGCGATGACCTTCTGCGTGAGGCTGAGGTGCTGCGCCGGCGGTTCCATTACCCGGATCTCTTGGGGGCGATCTTCGCCAAGGAGGAACGGCGGGCACTTGAACGGGAACGGTGCCGACTGGTAAGCGGATGGGCAGCCGCCTTGCCATCGAAGCCGTCAGACCTGTACGCTGGACTTCGTGGGGGTGCTACTCGCCGGTGATGGCGGGCACTACGATGGCGGATGGCCCTCGTCGATTGACAGTGTGTAAATCGACGAGGTGGCGGAGGCGACTGTGCTGGCTCTGGCTTCACGCCTTGGGGTCGGCGGTCTCCTTGGAGTGGCTGATCATCATGCGTTTAGCCGTGCAATACGACGGTTATTTACCAATCTTTCGCACCATGCGGGATAACGATGCCGGCAGATTGGCCTTCCAATCCGTGAACTGGAGTATCATAGGGCAACCCTTCTCAGCGAGGAGTTACAGCTATGCGCCTCCCTTACGCACACACCAGCGAACGCACCGAAGTCATCTTCGACATCATCCACGACGTGGCTCAGAGGGCGGACATCAACAAGCACGAGGCCGGCGTCGTCGTGATGACCGTTTTCGAGCAGGTCGCCGAACGCCTCGCACAGGGCCGCGAAGTGTTACTGCCCGGTTTCGGCTCGTTCGTCATTCGAGACTACGTTCATCCTCGCACCGGCGTTCGTTGCCCGAGGCCGGACTTCGTTCCGTCGTCGTCCCTGCGCTCCGAGGTCATCCGCCGCTGCCCGATTGAAGCCGTCGACGACATCCGCGTGCGCCGGCTCATTCGCCGGTCGCAGCCCTCGCGATCCGGTCCGAACGGTTCCTCAACGAAGGCGCTTGCGCGATGCCGTGACACCCTGGCGGCCCAAGGCCAAACGATGACCCGATACCGCATCCGGCAGCTTCGCGTGGTCATCTATGCCCAAGCGCAGTCGCCCTATTTCCCTGCCCTCCGTGATGGGCATGACGGGGCACCGGGGTTCGTTGACCATGGACTGTTTCATCGTTCGCAGACGCTTCCCAGGCGCAGGGGGCGACCAACGAAGGACGAATCGCTGCCCTGGGTCGACCTGAAGCTCGTACCGGAAGGCAAGCCGGCAAAGAAGCTTATCCGCCAACTCGGACTACGGATCGGTACGCAGCGCATCTACGGCGAGCGTTGGAACGTCATCCGCAAACAACTCGTCGATGCTGGCATCCGCGTGATGCCGGTCCTTCTGTCGACTGAGGAAAACGCCCAGCGAATCGAAGCCGAGAAGTTGGCGTGGGTGGTGGACGGGAACATGCGTCGCATGCTGTCACGTTGGGAGCAGGAAGACCGAACAGCACGCCGACGCTTCCCGCGTACTCGTGCCAGCGCGATCCTCGAAGGACATCGGACCCACACGACCGAGGAAGAAGATCGGAGCCACATCGAAAAGGTTGTGCAGCGAGCCACCGGCAAACCGTTCACCCTGCCAACGCCGGCTGATGCCCAGGCTGCCGATCAACCTCCGCAGACGGCGCTGGCCGGCGGTTGACGCCCCGGTATGCCGCCATCGCCGTGAACTACGCGCTTCCGCTGATTCGCCCGCTGGACAGGCCGACCTCCACCGCCGACTGGGCAGCCGAGTCGGCCTACGTCCACGCCACGCTGGCGACCGTCGACGCCTTCCCGGCGGACCTGTTGCCGGTGGCGGCGGCCCTCTCCGTCCGGGGCACGCCCTTCACGTCGGAGTCCCTTCAGCGCATGCGCGTCGAGTCGACGCCCTTCAGGACCGCGCTGGCGTCGAGGTACGAGGTCGCCGGGCGGCTGTCCGCCGAGGCCGCTTGGCTCTCGGCCTACTTCGGTGTCCTCCGGGCCATGGGCGAGATCGCCACCGATGTCGGCGTCGATGCGATGGCCCGCGTCCTGCGGGGTCTCGGGCAGAGGGCATCGGTCGACGCCTGACGGGCTGGTTTCAGGCGGCTAAATCGCGATTGACGGTGTGGAAATCCCCGCGAACTACGTCAGCCGATCCTGGTTTTCGAGCCCCGGATGTGTAGGCTGGCCGGTCACAAGGAGACCGCACATGGTCGTCATCTTCCGTCACGGCTTGTTCTCATGTGTCCACGTCCAGGCCACCACCCCGGCCACCATCGCCGTGCGAGCGCGGGTCCGACAGCACCTCGTCGACCTTCTCGCCGCCGCCGAGTTGTCCGAGCGCATCGTCACCACACCGACCAAGGATTACCACTTCCGCGTCCACCTCGGTCCGGATTCATGGGCGACGCTGCTGGCCTTCCTCGGGAAGACGGTCGAGGAGACGACCAACGTGAAGGATTCCATCTCCGCCTTGCATGGGCATGACTCGGACCTGTACCGGCTCGCCTCGGACGTCTGGCACCTCGGATTGAAGCTCCAGCACCAAACCGGGGGACCGGCCCGGCGCGTGTCCGCGCTCCGGCGGCCCCGACCCTGACCTCGCGCTAAGACGCCGGAACGACCTACGGCAGGGCCGTATTGACCCACCCGTAGAGGTCGTTTCTGGCGCGATCCGAGCCCTGGCCCACTCCCCGGGAGGCTTTGGGGCAGGATCGTGCCTCCTGGGGCAGCCTGGACTGCTTGCCGGGCCTGCCCAAGGCCACCCTGACCGCTTCCGGCTGCGGCGAGCGGGCGGCCATTGTCGATGTGTAAATCCATCATGCGTCCCGCTTGCGGTTCCGGCCCCGGCCAAGCCCTTCCCCGGTCGGGCCGAGCCTCGACACTGCCGCCCCCGGCGTGGTCCCCACCCCCGCGCCTGGGTGGGAAGCTCATGATCACTGGCGAGATGAAGTCCAAGGTCGACGAGGTCTGGAATGCGTTCTGGAGCGGCGGCCTATCGAACCCGCTGGAGGTGATTGAGCAGATCACGTACCTGCTGTTCCTGAAGCGGCTCGACGATCTCCACACCCTGGAGGAGAACCGGGCAACCCGGCTCAAGCAGCCGATGGCACGTCGGATCTTCCCCGCAGGCAAGGACCCCAAGGGCAAGAACTACGACGACCTCCGCTGGTCGCGGCTCAAGAACACGGCGCCGGAGGAGATGTTCACCGTGGTCGCGGACCACGTCTTCCCGTTCCTGAAGACGTTGGGCGGTGAGGGCTCGACCTACGCCGGGCACATGAAGGACGCCCGCTTCACAATCCCGAAGGCGGGCCTGCTCGACAAAGTTGTTCAGATGCTCGACGCGATCCCGATGGAGGATCGCGACACCAAGGGCGACCTCTACGAGTACATGCTCGGCAAGATCGCCACGGCTGGACAGAACGGTCAGTTCCGAACGCCCAGGCACATCATCGAACTGATGACCAACCTCGTCGCGCCCGGCCCGAAGGATGTCATCTGCGACCCGGCCTGTGGCACCTGTGGTTTCCTTGTGGCGGCTGGCGAGTACCTGCGCCGGCATCATCCCCTGGTGTTGACTGACCCGGCCATGCGGGCGCATCACCACAAGAACGCCTTCCACGGCTTCGACTTCGATCCGACGATGCTGCGGATCGGCAGCATGAATATGTTGCTGCATGGCGTTGAGAACCCCGACGTGCGCTACCGCGACTCCCTGGCCCAGGACCACGCCGGAGAGGAGGACAAGTACACCGTCATCCTCGCAAATCCGCCGTTCGCAGGAAGTCTCGACTACGAGAGTACGGCGAAGGACTTGTTGTCGGTGGTGAAGACCAAGAAGACAGAACTGCTGTTCCTCGCTCTGTTCCTGCGCCTGCTGAAGACCGGTGGGCGGGCGGCGGTGATCGTACCCGATGGCGTGCTGTTCGGTTCATCGAAGGCCCACAAGGAGTTGCGGCGGATGCTGGTTGAGGATCAGAAGCTCGACGCGGTCATCTCGCTACCGGGCGGCGTCTTCCGGCCCTATGCTGGGGTCTCAACGGCGATCCTCTGCTTCACGAAGACCAACAGCGGCGGCACGGATCGCGTGTGGTTCTACGATTGCGAGGCCGATGGCTGGTCGCTGGACGACAAGCGGAATCCGTTACTTGATGAAGCCAAGCTCGGCCCAGTTCCGGCGACTGCGCTGACTGCCGAGCAACACGCCAAGAACAACCTCCCCGACATCCTCGATCGTTGGGTGCATCGAGACAATGTAGAACCACATCGAAAGCGCACCGAACAGAGCTTCAGCGTGACGAAAGCTGATCTTATCGCCCAGGACTACGACTTGTCGATCAACCGATACAAGGAAGTGGTCCACGCTGAGGTCAATCACCGCACACCCAAGGCGATCCTGAAGGATCTGGCGACTCTGGAAGCAGAGATCAAGCGGGAGATGAAGGCGCTGGAGGGGATGCTGGGATGAGCCGTTGGAGTCGCGTTTCCCTCGGCGAGATAGCCCAGTCAGTCGACTATGGGGTGACAGCGTCTGCCTCGCATACGCAAGTTGGGCCAAAGTTTCTGCGAATCACCGACATTCAGGATGGTCGGGTTGATTGGGATTCTGTTCCATGGTGTGTATGCGATGCGCGAGAAAGCCTTTCGTCTCGACTACAACCTGGAGACATCGTTTTCGCTCGGACTGGAGCGACGACAGGCAAGAGTTACCTAATCAACGATTGTCCCCCCGAAGCAGTCTTCGCATCGTATCTGATTAGACTGCGCTTAGGCCCAACTATTGAGCCGCGCTTTGTCAGTCACTTCTTTCAATCGGCGGATTACTGGAATCAGATAACTCGCGGTGCGAGAGGTGCGGCCCAACCAGGGGTAAACGCCACGACTCTTCGATCTCTTGAAGTGCCCCTACCGCCGCTGCCCGTGCAGCGCCGCATCGCCAACATCCTCGACCAGGCCGACGCTCTGCGCGCAAAGCGCCGCGCCGCCCTTGCCCACCTTGACGAACTCAACCAAGCAGTTTTCATCGACATGTTTGGTGACCCAGCGCTGAATCCCATGGATTGGCCGATGAAGTCGGTTGGTTCTGTTGCGGCCAAGTTCTCAGACGGCCCTTTCGGATCAAACCTGAAGAGTTCGCACTACGTTGAAAGTGGTATTAGAGTTGTTCGCCTTCAGAACATTGGCGTCGGACGATTCGTCGACGAAGATAAGGCATATATTTCCCGAGAGCACTTCGAGGATCTCCGCAAGCACGAATGCCTCCCCGGCGACCAATGCCGTTGACTTTGCGTGGTGTGACACAGTTGTGAT
>JFJP01012235.1_pt1 | contig 15985 bp, 10 predicted proteins | sample 431651 | NCBI WGS metagenome assembly JFJP01 (sample SAMN02602958, study PRJNA72255) | Microbial mat metagenome, whole genome shotgun sequencing project. | biome: fresh water; feature: sink hole; material: water; isolation source: purple microbial (photo- and chemosynthetic) mats found in... | reverse complement strand
AGATCTATTGCCTACCAATCCCGATTCTGATAATCGTCCCAATCACAATCACCGTCGCGGTCCAGGTCACAGTGCGTGCCATCCAAAGTGTATAGATAATCTATTTCATTCTGAGGCGCACTGATCTGCCTTGAGACTTCAATTTGATAACCAATGCAGAGGCGTTCGATCTCCACACCGCCATAGGCAGTCCTCGGTACAGATTCGCCGGGGTGTGCGGCTTGATACCGGGCGTATAGTTCTGAGTGGGTGGCGTCATGGGCGATGGTGGAGGCATACCAGGTGACGCTGAAAAATGCGGTGGCATCTCCCACCTCGTAGCGCGGCGGATCTTCCCATGCCCACATGCCGCTATGTTCACCCTGCTCGATTCTGCCAATATATATTTGAACTTTTCTGAACGCATCAGGAGCTTTTTGTTCCAGCAGCGCGAGTGCTGTGCGAGTCTGCTGGATGAATTCTGTGTCACCCATGATTTCGATCCCGCCGTAGTTGGATGGCGGGCTGGGCGGCATGGGGCTCAGGGTTTGTGGTGTGTGGGGAAGAGGGATGGTGCAGGCCGCCAGAATTAACCATAAAAAGATCGGGAAGTGCCTTTTCATCAAATTCATTATTGTCCCAATTGCCAGGGTTTCCCATGACAGGTTAATGCCAGAATTTTTTTTGTGGATGTGCCTTATCGCCCGATCAAGTTCCAGGTAAAGCTAAAGTACAATATCCTCCATTGTTAACTTGCCAAACTAATAGACCAGAGGACACATGACAAACTTTGATATTGTTCCAAACCGCCGTAATTCCAATTCGATCAAATGGCTTAGATATCCCAAAGATGTGCTGCCCATGTGGGTGGCAGATATGGATTTTCCCGCACCCGGGCCGATCTTGAAAGGACTTCACAAGGCTGTGGAGCACGGTGTGATGGGATATGAACTTGCCACGCCCGCGCTCAAGGAAACCGTCGCTGCCCGCATGGATCATTTATATGGCTGGAAGGTCAAGCCCGAAGCGGTGGTTGATGTGACGGGTATTGTCAGCGGTTTTAGTGTCGCGGCGCGTATCGCCTGTACGCCGAAAAGGGGTGTGCTGATGCAACCCCCCGTTTACAATGAATTTCATGAAGTAAAAACCAACCTTGGCATCCCGCAAATAGATGCCCCTCTTGTCAGGCATGTGAATGGAAATATTCTAAGTTACGAGATCGACTGGGATATATTCGAAAGGCAGGTTAAGAAGGCCGGCATGTTCCTGCTATGCAATCCGCATAACCCGCTGGGAAAGATCTTCTCCCGCAAGGAATTGCTGCGCATGGCGGAAATTTGCATCAAGAACAACGTATTGATCGTCTCAGATGAAATTCACTCCGAGTTACTGTTGGGTGGGAATTCGTTCACGCCCATGGCCAGGTTATCTTCCGAGATCGCGAAACACACGATCACCCTGATCGCCCCCTCCAAGACCTTCAACGTCCCCGGCTTGTTTTGCGGCTTTGCTGTCATTCCGAACGGGGATTTGCGTGAACGCTACCAAAGGGAAGTTCATCACCTGCGTCTGCACGTTAGCAGCATGGGACTGTACGCCGCCCAGACCGCGTTCTCAGGTCAATGTGACGGGTGGCTGAATGAACTCCGCCGCTACCTGACAGCCAATCGTGACTTTCTTGTGCAGTATGTTGCCGCGAATATGCCTGGTGTCCGCCTGACGAATCCCGATGCCACCTATCTTGGCTGGCTTGATTTTACGCAGACAAAGATCAACGGCTCCCCTTATGAATTCTTTTTGAAGAATGCCAAAGTTGCCGCAAGCGAAGGAAGGATATTTGGCAAAGAAGGCGAGGGACATATCCGTTTGAATTTTGGTACGTCCCGCAAACTGTTGACACAGGGGCTTGAGCAGATGCGGAAGGCATTGACCAAAATAAAGTGAAACTGATCGTCTTTTCTGGTTTACCGGGAACAGGAAAAAGTACCCTGGCAGAGGCGGTGGGGAGGGATTTGGGGATCCCTGTTTTTGCAAAAGATTGGTTGGAATCCGTTTTGTTGCGTTGTGAGGTTCTTCAAGGCAACCCGGATAAACCGCTTGGCTTCACCGGTTATGAGCTGCTCACTGTTCTTGCAGAGCGCCAGCTGCGTCTCGGGCAATCCGTTATCCTCGATTGTGTTGCAGCTTCCAGATCGATCCGCGCCTCATGGCGGGCACTGGCAGATCAGTATGGCGCAGGCTGGTATGTGGTTGAATGTATTTGTTCAGACGAACACCTGCATCGCAGGCGCCTGGAAGTGCGTAAGCGCAACATACCGGACTGGCATGAATTGCAGTGGTCTGAGGTCCTCGGCGCAAGGTTAAATTATGAATCATGGAATGAGCCGCGCTTGATCCTGGATGCAGTTAATTCGTTTGAGGGAAATTTACTGTCTGCGGTTGAATATTGCCGTTGAGAGGCTGCCCGGTTTTGGAAAAAAAAGACGGACGAGAGTTTACTCGTCCGTCAAAAGTTCTCTATGTTAGGAAAGGAACGATTCAGCAACCTTCGTATCGTTTGGGGAACGTCTGGTTCTAAAAAATTACTTGACCAGTTCAGGGCGTTACGTCCTTTCCCATTTTATATGCTTCAGGTGGTGTATCTATCGCAACCTCCTTTTTGCAAATCTGATCATGATTTTTGAAGAGCATCTGATTTACGGGCAATTTCAAATCAGATCGGGGACTACGTTCTTCCCTTGGTGCCGGTTTAGGTGGTCTGTGTGTTGCAACCTCCTTTTTGTTTCTATACTTAGCATACAACAAAAAAGATTTAATACATTAAAAATTCCTATTATTTTTGATAGAAGTCGCATAGATTAATTACTTTCCTGTAAGCCAGTATTTTATCTCCTGGTGAATGGGATAAAGCGGCAGCAGGCCTGCGCCATAACTTTTTCCAGCCATGCGGGTCATGAGCTGGCGCGCGTGCTGTAAATTCTTGCGGTCCATGGATAAGGGCAGGGCTAGAATTTCCTCCGCCAGCGGAGAGAGGGTCCTGCCGGTAATTTTTTTGAACACCTGAAATTGATATTGCCAGGCATCCAGTTCGCCGTAAATTGAAAGAGCAATGAGCATGCCTTGTTGTAAATGTCTTACTTCATGGATCAACAGCGTCCAGGCGTTCGGACTGATAAGCGACGATTCTGAACTATAGAGCGCCGAGTTAAGATGGGCAGACCCTGCCATTGTCCAAAATGCGCCCACGCTTTTTCTGGCGCGTTTCATGCCGATCTTTGTTTTACGGGCGTGGATGTACTCCACTGCCTCACGCCCCTCGTCGCAGCAATTGGAAACTGCTTCAAGAAATTTTTCCTGCCATTCGGATTTCTTCATGCTTTATTTTATCCCAGACTTCCAGCCCGCGAAGTGGATGAGTCATACGCTTTATTTGGATGATCCGGCTGAAGTTGTCGCTGGAAGATCAACCTGTTAATTTATGATAGTTCCTGATAGCGCAATGCGGTAGAATCTGCTTTATGAGAAAAGTAGCCATCCTCGGAATCGGTCAAACAAAAATAGGTGAGCAGTGGGAGAAATCCCTGCGTGAGATTGGGGGCGACGCCGCTTTTGCCGCCATGAATGATGCAGGGATTGAAAAAGTAGATTCACTTTTTGTGGGCAATATGCTCTCGCCCCTGGTCAGCGGACAAAACCAGCTCGGCGCATTTTTTGCGGATTGGATCGGGCTGTGGAAACAGGAGGCGGTGAAGATCGAAGCCGCCTGTGGATCAGGAGCGGCTGCGTTCCGTGCCGGGCTGATGGCTGTTGCCTCCGGTGAGATGGATTCAGCACTGGTGGTGGGGGTGGAAAAAATGACAGACAAGGCAGGGCGTGATGTCACTGCCGCACTGGCAACCGCCGCCGATGCAGATTATGAAGTGGAACAGGGGGTCTCGTTCGTGGGCATCAATGCGCTGGTCATGCGCCGCTACATGCATGAATTCGGCTGGAAGCACGAAGATTTTGCCCAATTCTCCATTAACTCACATGCCAATGCCATGCACAATCCTTATGCGCGCTTGCATGAAAAGATCACAGTCGAAAAATTTGAAAGATCTTCCATGGTCGCCACGCCCATCAATTTGCTGGATGCATCCCCCATCGGGGATGGGGCGGCTGCGATCGTCATTGTCCCTGCTGAGAAGGTGGCGCGCCAGCCGCGCATCGTGGTTGCGGGCTCTGCTGCTGCAACCGATACGATCGCGGTCCACTCGCGTAAGGACCCCATGTTTTTGCAGGCAGCCTACCTCTCTTCAAGGCGGGCATACGATATGGCGGGTATCACTCCGGCGGATATCGATATCTTTGAACTGCATGACGCATTCTCGATCATGGCGGCGCTTTCACTGGAAGCCAGCGGGTTTGCAGAAAAAGGCCAGGGGATCAGACTCGCTCTTGATAACGAGATCAGCATTCAGGGGCGTATTCCTGTCTGCACGCGCGGTGGATTAAAAGCCCGCGGGCATCCTGTCGGCGCGACAGGTGTCTATCAACTTGTAGAGGTTGTCCAACAGCTGCGAGGGGAGTGCGGCAGAACCCAGGTGGACGGTGCGCGGGTTGGCATGGCGCAAAATATCGGTGGATCAGGCGCTTCCATATTGACTCATATTCTGATAAATGAAGTCTAATTTAGGTTGATTCTTGATTATTGCTTTATTTTGATATATACTGGGGTTACCTGATCCGTTTTGTAAGAGAGCGTTTCTTAAGAGCCATTCACCACAGATCCTTGCACCGCCCGTTATGTGGGATCCAAAGTGCGGCGAGTGGGAGGGCAGGTGTAAGAGCTGGTCTTTATTTGTGGTTGATCACAACGTAGTAAACTGTTTCCAAGGAGGTTCCCATGGATACGGCAGAGCGGCGACAATTATCGCGGCGGCGTTTTTCATATTACATGTGTGTTGTTGATGAGGCCACAGGTAAACTGGTCGGTCATTTTTCTGATATTAGTACACGCGGGTTTAAACTGGACACGATCCATTCCGTGCCGATCAATTCAGATCTTCGGATGCGTGTTGAACAGACCGGCGAAATATCCAACAAGAGTTACATAACTTTTACTGCGCGCGCAAGATGGTGCAGTGTGGATATGTTCGACCCGAATATTTTTAATGTCGGCTTTCAAATTACAGATATGACCCCGGCTGATTATGAAGTTTTTACAAAGATGTTTTCAGCCTATGGCGTGCAGGATTTCTCACGGCAGAACAATTCCAATTTTTAATCCCGGTAAATTCAGCCTGTATTGGAAGATAGCCCCGTTCATGCGGGGCTATTTTTCTGCCGGATCGTCCGCTTTTTTTCAATTAAAAGCCCTTTGTGACAAAACCGTGTAAAATAAATCCATGAAAAAATTTTTACGCTGGCTTATTCATTCCGTGTTAAAGATCATTACCAAAATAGATGTCACCGGGTATGAAAATTTGCCGGGAAAAGACGGGTTCGTCATTGCAGTCAACCACTTGGGCATTTTGGATGCGCCAATGGCATATTACGCACTGGATGACTGGCATCTTTTTATTCCAGTGGCTGAAAAATGGGAGGAGAATCCCTTTCTTAGGTGGCTGGGTAAGCATCTAAATTTTATTTTTATCGATCGGTTCAAGCCTGACTTGAAAGCCATGCGTGAAATGATCAAGCGGATGGAGGAAGGGCAGACGCTGGTAATAGCCCCTGAAGGCACACGCGCGCGCGATGAAAAAATGGCGCAGGGCAAACCCGGTGTTGCCTATCTGGCTTCCAAAATGGGCTGGCAGATCGTACCGGTTGCCATCTCGGGCACGGAAGACCGACTCTTTTTTGGAAATCTGAAACGCTTTCGCCGTACGCACATAAAAATTACTGCCGGGAAACCTTTTACACTTCCGCCCTTTCCCAGGGAGAAGCGCGAAGAGGTTTTGCAGGAATATGCCGATGAGATCATGTGCAGGATCGCTGTCATGCTGCCAGAGCGCAATCACGGATATTATGCCGAACATCCGCGGTTAATGGAACTGGTCGCTCAAAATAACTCCAACGGGATGAAATGATCGTGAAATTATGAAATATAAAACCTTACGCTCCATGGTACGCTTTGTAATGAACCTGATCGCTGATGTGGAATTGGTCGGCATGGATAAACTTCCGGCGGGCAATGTGCTGCTTGCTGCGAATCACCTGGGGCGCCTGGATACGGCGGTGTTGTTGTACGCGATCGACCGTGAAGATATCATCATGGCAATAGCCGAGAAATATAAACGCCACCCGCTCTTTGGCGCCATGGGACGCGCCGTGGATGCGGTCTGGCTCAATCGTTTTGAAGCGGATTTTTCAGCCCTGCGCGAAATTTTGGCTCGCATGAAAAAAGGCGGGTTGATGGTGATCGCACCCGAAGGCACACGTTCAAAAACTGAAGCCTTGCAAGAGGGAAAAATGGGCGCCGCGTTCCTTGCCAGTAAAAGCGGGTTTCCTGTTTTGCCTGTGGCGTTGACCGGTACGGAAGACCGCGGGGTGCTTGAAAACCTGAAAAGGTTTCGCCGTTCCAAAATTCGCGCTGTGGCGGGAGAACTGTTTACGGTTGAAATTCCCAAAGGCAGGGGGCGCGAACAGGCCATGCGCGATGCCACCGATGAGATCATGTGCCGTCTTGCCGCAGAACTGCCGGAAAAATATCGCGGCGTGTATGCCGACCATCCGCGCTTGAAGGAATTACTGAAACACTAATGTAGGTGCAGTGGGGAGGGAATGCTCCCCCGGGGGGGCTAGTGAATGATCCACTCCCAGGCATGTTGTGGCGAGTCGCCGCTCCTGCCTTTTAGCGGCAAAGCGGTCTGTCATTGAGCGGCTCCATGACTTGCTGAACCTATTTACAAAACTGACAGCCCCGTTTCTCTGCTTCAACGATCGCCTGGTCGGAGGACCAAAAGAAATTTTCCGTGCCGATCTTTTCCGTCAGCCCGCTGCGCTTGATGATATTGCAGACGTTGTCGTGGATGCCGGCAAACATGAGCGTGCCGCCCTGTTTGTGCAGACGTTCATGCAGGCGCTGGATGGCTTCGACCCCCGCTGTGTCAATTAACGGAACCCCGCGCATGGAGAGAATGAGGGCATGGGTTTCCTTCAGATCTGCAAAGGCTTCATTGAATTGTCCTGTGGCTGCAAAGAACAACGGCCCTGTCAGGAATGCCACACGTACATGTTGACAATGTCCTGTGGTTTCGATCCCTCTTTGCTTGAGCCTTTCCGTGTCCACTTCCTCGACCGAAATGTTAATGCTGGCGATTTTATTCAGGAAGACCGCTCCTGCAAGGAAGGACCCGATCAAAATTGCCTGGGTCAGGTCCAAAACGATCGTTGCCAGCATGGTGATGGTGAAGGCAGTCATGTCGGTCTTAAAGCGTTTGCCGAAGATGAACTTGATCGCGCCCCATTCGTTCATGCGCACGGCAGTCACCATCAATACCCCCGCCAGTGCCGCCAGCGGGATCCGCGCCATGAATGGCGCAAGCAGGAACATGGAGAGCAGCAGTCCAACCGCGTGAATGATGCTGACCAGCCGGGTTTGTCCCCCGGATTTGATCCCCACACTGGAACGCGCAATGGCTGCGGTGGCAGGCACTCCCCCAAAGAACGGGATGAGCATGTTGCCCACGCCCTGCGCGATCAATTCCTGGTTGGCTTGCAGGCGCACTCCGGTCATATTGGAACCGACTGCACCCGCCAATAAGGATTCAACTGCGCCGAGCGCGGTAATGGTGAGGGTGGGGGCAATGAACTCGGAGATGTTGTCCCAGGGGATATTGGCAAGGTTGAGACGGTCTGCCAGGAACAGGGTTTGCGGGATGGCTCCGATCATTGCGGCTGACCAGCCCAGGGTCCAGTTTAATAGGGTGGCAAGGATAATTCCCAGAAGGGAGGAGGGGAATCGTGCGCTCCATTTCGGGGGCATGAGGACCATTGTCCCGATCACAACCAGACCGAGGAGGATGGTGTGCAGGTCGGGGGTAAACCCGCCATTGAAATAACCGATCAATTTTTGCGCGGCGGTTTCAGAGGACGGAGTTGTGACGCCGAGCAGGTTATCAATTTGTCCAATAAAGATGATGAGCGCGATGCCGGATGTGAAGCCGCTGATGACGGGGGTGGGAATGAAGGCAATAAAACGCCCCAGCCGCATGATGCCGATCAAGAGCAGAAGCAAGCCTGAAAGCAGCCCGGCAACCCAAATTCCTTCCAGCCCATAGCGGGAGACGAGGACGATCAAGACTGCCGACATGGCGCCGGTCGGCCCGCTGATCTGGTAGGGCGCTCCGCCAAGCAAACCCATGATAATGCCCGCAAGAATGGCAGTGACCAGCCCGGCGGCGGCACTGGCGCCCGAGGCGACGCCAAAGGCCAGCGCCAGTGGAAGTGCAACCGCGGCAACTGTTAATCCCGCAAGCGCATCCTGTTGAAATTTTGCAAGTGAATACCCTGAAAACTCGTCCTGGTAAAGGCGAGTGAGACTTCTTCGCGGCATAAGTTATTCTCCAATAAATTTGTTTTATAAAGGCTCAACACCGCAAGTATTATGCGGCGTACATGCTCCCCCAGGGCGTCCTTTACTATTTTTGTATTTTATCATGGCAGACTGTGAAAAAATATTAAGGAAATTTTTCACAGTCTGCCATAAAACGTGCCTACCCCATTAACTTGTTAAATAATTCCACAATGTGTGGGTCGAAATGTTTGCCCGATTGTTCGTTTATATATTCCCTTGTTTTTTCCTCATCCCAGGCAGGGCGATAGGGACGGTCTGAGGTTAACGCGTCCCATACATCGATAATGGCAAAAATTCTTGCGGCCAGGGGGATATCTTCGCCCTTTAACCCGCGCGGGTAGCCGCTGCCGTCCCATTTTTCGTGATGACAATAGGGAATATCCAGCGCAGGGCGCAGGTATTCAATGGAATGGATCATGTCGTAGGCATATTGCGGATGCTGGCGCATGATATCCCACTCCTCAGCCGTGAGTTTATCGGGTTTTAGCAAAATGGCATCAGGCACACCAAGTTTTCCAATGTCGTGCAGGAGCGCGCCGCGCCGGAAAAAGATCAAGCCCACTTCGCTGACGCCGGCCAGCCTGGCAAGTTTTTCTGACAGCAGGGTTACGCGCTGGGTGTGCCCTTCGGTTTCCTTGTCACGCAGATCCATGGCACGTGACCAACCCTCGATGGTGGCATCATAGGCAGCCAGTAACTGCAAGTGCACCTGTTCGAGGTTGACGCGGTCTTCAAGCAGTTTGCGGTAACGGTTCAGGCGTGTGATCCCGATCAAACGGGCGCGCAGTTCATGGCGGTCATACGGTTTGGTGATGTAATCATCCGCGCCTGCTTCCAATCCATCCAGCAGGGATTTTCTGTCATCCAATGCAGTCAGCATGATGATGGGAATTTCCGCGACGAGGGGGTTTTTTCTAATAAGCTGGCAAACTTCAAAACCATCCATGCCGGGCATCATTACATCCAGCAGGATCACATCAGGCAGGCATTGCTCGGCTTTTTCGAGTGCCTGAATGCCATTTTCCGCCATTACAAGTTGATACCCTTGCTGGTCCAAAATGGACTCAAGGGTATGCCTGCCTGCCGGGTCATCATCCACGATTAAAATAGTACTGGTCATGAGGGTCTCTCCTTGCCGCTGTAATTTGTACGGGTGTGCTGTATGTTGGTTGATTTCGTCCCATCATGACGAAATCAACCCGGTTTTCTTCACACACTTTTCAAACTGGTTTGAAACACACCCGGAGCCATTTAAGAATTGCTGCCACACAAGTGGAACTTCTGCTCCGGACCATTTTAATCGTCCTGTGATAAATATTGTTCAATGATCCTTACCAGTTCCTGCATTTCGACCGGTTTGCTCAGGTAATCGTTCATGCCGGCCGCGAGGCATTCTTCGCGGTCACTGGGCATAGCCAGCGCAGTCAACCCGATGATCGGAATATCCTTCAGGGCGGCATCTCTGCGGATCTGTCTGGTGGCATCAAACCCATTCATGATGGGCATCATGACGTCCATCAGAATGACCTGCGGCAGTTCCTGGCGGGCAAGCATAACACCTTCCTGTCCATTTGAGGAAGTGATCGTTTCATATCCCTGATGCCGCAGGTATTCACTCATCAATTGAGCGACCACTTCTGTGTCCTCCACGATCAGGATCTTGCCCGTGCGTTCCCCTTTCGGTGTTGGAATGCTTCTTTGGATTTGCGGTTGGATCGTTGATTGAAGCCTTTGCTCCGCCGGCCGCCAGGGCAGGGTGATCGTAAAACGGCTGCCCTCTTGTAATTCACTTGTCAGATCGACGTGACCGTCATGCAGGCGTACCATCTGCGCCACAAGCGCCAGCCCCAGGCCTGTGCCGGCATATTCACGCGCCAGACCGGCGTTCAACTGCACAAATGGTTTAAAGAGGTGTTGAATGTCTTCCTGTTTAATGCCAATTCCTTCATCCCAGACGGTGAAGGTAATTTCATTGGTTTGTGAATTCCCCTGTACATCAAGCCCGATATTTTTGCCTTGCGGTGTAAATTTTACCGCGTTGCCGAGCAGGTTCACAAGAGATTGCTTCAAACGCCGTTCATCGCCTGAAATGTAATGTACATTTTCGTCGATATTAAGCGAAATATTGAGCGATTTTTTCTGCGCCAGTTCCTTGATCATTCGCAGGCTGGATGCGCAAAGTTTTTCCACCGGGATGCTTTGAATATTCAGATCCAATTTGCCTGCCTCGATCTTGGAAAGGTCGAGGATGTCGTTGATCAGATCCAGCAGGTGGCGCCCGCTTTCAATGACGGTTTGAATATATCTTAGCTGCTTTTCGTTGAGCGCTCCGGATATCTGTTCCTGCAGGCTTTCAGAGATGCCCAGGATGGCATTAAGCGGGGTGCGCAGTTCGTGGCTCATGTTTGCCAGGAATTCATTTTTCATGCGCAAGCCGCGTTCCATTTCCGCATTGGCATACCTCAGGGTTTTTTCAGCCAGCTTGTGAGTGGTGATATCCTGGTTGGCGCCGATCATCCGTTCCGGGAGACCCAGTGCATCGTGGATCACTACGCCGGTTGATTTAATATAATGGATGCTTGCATCAGGCCAGATGACGCGGAATTCGGTGTTGTAGGGTTTGCTGCCGCGCAGCGCATCATCCATTAACTTTAATTGCGGTCCCAGGTCATCGGGGTGAACAGATTTGTGCCATGTTTGGGGTTCGGGCAGGGAGGTGGTACTTGACAGTCCGTATAAGCTGAATAACCGGTTGTCCCAGTATTCATTGTTATTTTTTATGTCCAATTCCCAAATACCGATACCGGCGGTTTCCACAGCCAGTTCCAGCCGCTGGCGCGTGGCTTCGATCTCGGCCGTGCGTTCCTGTACGCGCTGTTCCAATTCCTCGGCATAACGGTTGATCTCCTGATACAGGCGCGCGTTCTCAAAGGCAATGGCAGCCTGGTTGGCGAGGGTGCTGATCAATTTTTCATCCGCTTCGTTGAACGCATCGGGTTTTTCGCTTTCAATGCTGATCACTCCCAGACTGCGGTCCCCGGATTTCAGGGGGACGTATAGTCCCGAATGGATGCCCGGATAGGATTCAATATAGTGCGGATCGCTGCTTACATCACCACTGCGCACAATTTGGGATCGTTGAAGCGCGAAACCGCTTAACCCTTCGCCAAAGGGGGTGATCATTTTGCTGAGGTTCGCTTTTTCAGCATTCTGCTCTAATTCATCTTCCAGCCCCCGTTGGTCAAGCGCCAGCAATTCGAGGCTTTCATTCTCTTCATTGATCAGGCGAATGGCGGTATGATGCCAGTCCAATTTTTGTTCCAGCAGTTCAATGATCTTCTGGGCAACCTCTTGCGGGTTGAGCAGCTGGCTGAATGCCTGGCTGTTTTCGTACAACAATTCCATCTCCATCATGCGTTGACGGATAACTTCCTCCGTTTGTTTCCGCTCGGTGATATCCGAGATAATTCCATGCCAAAGGGTGCTGCCATCTCCCATCCGCTCCGGCTGCGCCTGCGACCAACGCCAGCGCAGACCCTGGCGCGGCAGGATGACCCTGTATTCACAATAGAAGGTCTGCAGGGTGTCGGCAGACTCCTGGATGGTTCTGCCGACCCGGTCAAGGTCATCCGGATGTAGTCGTCCAAAAACCGGGGTGGCGTCTTCCCGCACTTCCTCGGGGCTACATTCATAGATGTCATTCATGCCGGGACTGGAATAAGGGAACGCGGAACGTCCATCCGGGTAGAGCTGGTACTGGTAAACAACACCGGGTACAAGCCGGGCGAGCTTTTCGAGCAGGTTGTGGCTTTGCTCCAGTTCTTCCTCGGCTTTTTTCCGTTCGGTGATGTTGGCGATAAACCCTTCGATTGCGAGCAGGTTGCCATCAGGCCCATACACGCCCTGACCCTGTTCCCACACCCATCTTTCTTCACCGCCGGCTGTTATGATGCGGTAATTTAACTGATAGTGTTGTTTTTGTTTAAGTTTTTCCTGGATCACATCCCAGGTCATCTGACGGTCCTCAGGATGAATGATCTGCCCGTAGTCCAGACTGGTATTGTTAATTAATGCTGCCGGGTGATAGCCGGTGAGGGCGTAACAGCCTTCGCTGACAAAATCCATCGTCCATGCCTGATCGTTCTTACAACGGAATGCCATGCCAGGCAGGCTTGACATCAGGGTTAACAGCCTTCGCTGGCTTTCTTCAAGCGCCATTTCTGCCTGTTTTCGTTCGGTGATATCACGTACCAGCACCAGCAGCATTTCCTCGCCGTTGATGACCTGTTGCCCTCCGCTGACCTCGACCGGGAATAGTTCACCGCTGGCGCGGCGGTTGACCATCTCAAGCGGTATGTGCGCATAGTTCGACGGCTTGTCGATCATGGAAAAAGGGTCACTTCCTTCGGGAGCAAGGTCGGCGATTTCCAGGCGTAGAAATTCATCCCGCGGGTAGCCATACATTACACAGGCGCGGTTGTTCGCTGCCAGGATCCTGCCGTCTCTTGCCTCGATAAAGATCGCATCCTGCACGCCGTCAAAGATCGAACGGTAGCGTTTTTCGCTTTCCAGCAGGGCATCATTCGCCTGTTCGCGCAAGATCACGGCGGTTAACTGGCCGGTGATCTTTTGGACGCGCTGCAGGTCTTTTTCGGTCAGGATATCCGGACTGGAGACATCGAGCAGACCGATCACCTTTTTATCCGAGATCAGAGGGATCGTCAGGGTTGAGCGGATGTCCAAGAGCTTGAAGATCTGGGGAATGAGTTTGCGGACCGTCCCGCGGAATGCAGACGGCAGAGCTGTGGTCTCGGTAAATTCCAGCATCCAATCCTGAATAGCCCTGGGATCGGAGGTGATCAGGCCGTGCTCTGCCTGCAAGGCGCGTTGGAAAAAACTGCTTTTCTGGATCGGGATCTGGATCTGCGGCACCCGTCTTCCGATGATCTGTTCGATCTGTCTGATCAAAGTTGAGGGAAGCCCCAGGGTTTGCATGACCAAATTCTTGCCATCCGGGCTGAGCATATAAATGGTGGAATTTTTGCAGACACTGGTGCGGCGGAGTGACTCAGTAAATACTCCCAGGATCTCTTCCATACTGTCGCCGCGGTTGGCCGATTCATTCAGCGCATTGATCAGTTCCAGATCTTCTGTTCGATCCTTGATCTCGAATTCAGCCATCTTGCGGTCTGTGATGTCATTGAAAATGGCGGCAAATTTCCCTTTCTCGGGGCTAAAGGCGCGCACCTCAAAGTATTTGTCCAGCCCAACGAAATAATCTTCAAATTGAACGGGCACGCGGGTCAGAGCCACCTGACCGTACCTTTCGATCCAGACTGGTTCTGTGGTGGGCAAGATCTCCATAACGGTTTTGCCGATCAGCGTGGCGGGACTTAAACCGGTAATTTTTTCAAAGGCCGCGTTGACTGCTATGAAACGATAGTCGATCGGCTTACCCTGTTGATCGCAGATAATTTCGTGCACGGCGCCCCCGCTCATCATTTCGTCGAATAACAGGCGGTATTTTTGTTCACTCTTGAGCAGCTCCTGCTCGGCCCGTTTGCGCTCAAGATTTTCCTGTTGAGCCTGCTCATACAGTTGCGCGTTGCTGAGTGCGATGGCGGCCTGGGCGCTGAATGCATTCAGGATCTGCAGGTCATCTTCGGTGTAGGCGTTCAGGCGGTAGCTAAAGACCTGGATCACGCCAAGCGGCTCGCCCTCAACCATCAACGGCACAACCAGCGCTGAACGTGGAATGTCATTAATATCGGGGATTTCAACCAGGGGATTGCCGTTACCATCAAAGGTATGCGTAATCTGCGTATTCTTCAGCCGCGCTTGAAAATCAGGGACAAGCAGGGATTCTTTCGAGCGGATGACCTGGCTTTGCGTGCCGCTCCCCTCCGGTTCGAGCGGGATCGGAGCATGCAGTGTTGCATCCATGGGCTGTCCGTCATGCCAGCCGCTTGCGAGGGTGATCATTTTGCTGGCCGGGTCAAAGGAGGAGACCAGGAGCGTATCACAAGGCATTAAGAGCGAGATGCTGGTGTGGATCACGTCGTACACGTGACTGGCTTTAAGCGAGGCATTCAGTTTGTGGGTGGCTTCGTTGATCAGCCGCAGCTGTTGTGTGCGCTGGATGAGTTTTTGTTCGGCATTTTTGCGTTTGGTAATATCTTCGACTGTCCCGTCATAATACAGGACTGCGCCGTTTTCATCGCGCACGACTTGCGCATTTTCGCGTAAAAAGATCGGCATGCCGTCCTTCTTGCGCCATTCTGCTTCCAATCCAGTGACGTGGCCTTCACGTTCGAGCCGTTCCTTGAATAAGGGACGCGGGTAGGAGGTGATATTTGCGTCGCTTTGTTCCAGGTTGCGCCTGGTAAGTTCCTCAAATGAGGAGAAGCCCAACATTTGCACCAGCGCCGGGCTGCCGGCAAGGATGCGCCCATCGGGCGTGGTGCGGTAGATGCCGATCGGTGAGTTTTCAAACAATTGGCGATAGCGTTCCTCGCTTTCGCGCAATTTCTCTTCCGCCTGCCGGCGTTCATCGATATCGCGGAAGTTGATGACAATGGCTTCCATGCCCGGTTCTGCCAGCAGGTTTGTGAATATACTCTCGATCCAATGCCAGGACCCGTCATGATGTTTGAGACGGTATTGGATGGTCGGCGCTTTGGACGGGTTTTCGATCAAGTCCATCAAGACCCCCAAAACCATCGGCAGGTCTTCGGGGTGGGTCAGTTGATTGGCATCGCCCGTTGTAAGGTCTTCCACTTTATAGTTGAAAATTCTTAGCGCTGCCGGGCTGGCGTATTTAAATTTCCCGTCCAGCCCAACCATTACAACGCCATCCGGCGCGTTCTCGATCAGGGAACGGTAGCGTTTTTCAGTTTGGGCCGCCTTTTCCTCCGCCAGTTTGCGCTCGGTGATATCCTGGAATGACCCGACCAGATGTGTTACCTTGCCTTCCGGTCCCGTTTCTGCTGCCCCTTTTGCCGTGCAGATCCGTATGGTGCCGTCTTTGCGAATGGCGTGCAGTTCGAGCTCATAAGGGTTGCCTTCATGGATGGCAGACTCAACTGCCTGCATCAGCCGCTGTATGTCTTCAGGGGTATAAAATTTCGGATGTTCTGCAAAAGAAGGCGCACCTTCCGCGGGGTCTAGTTGGAAGATGCGGAATAACTCTTCGGACCACGTTACTGTGTCTGATGCAGCCTCCCATTTCCAACTGCCAACATGCGCGAGCCTCTCGGTGTTCGACAGCATTGCCTGCTTTTCCTGCAATGCATTTTCCGCCCGCCTGCGCTCAGTGATGTCGTTGAAACTGATTACTATTTCGGTTATTTCGCCAGCGTTATTCAGCGCCGGAAAGCCATTGACAGTTAACCAAACAATATCGTTTTTGTTGGGTCGGAAAACACCCAATGTTTGATTTTTAATTGG
>JFJP01012242.1_pt1 | contig 15994 bp, 18 predicted proteins | sample 431651 | NCBI WGS metagenome assembly JFJP01 (sample SAMN02602958, study PRJNA72255) | Microbial mat metagenome, whole genome shotgun sequencing project. | biome: fresh water; feature: sink hole; material: water; isolation source: purple microbial (photo- and chemosynthetic) mats found in... | reverse complement strand
GTCAAATCATGATGGTGATTCCCTATCAAAAAGCGCTCGAACTGTCAGACTTGCTGATGGGAGTACCGCAGGGCGCGACGCAGGCTTTGGGCACGTTGGAGCGGTCTGCCCTCGGTGAGTTGGGCAACCTGTGCGGCTCCTTCTTTTTGAATTCCATCGCCAAAACGGTTGGCGCCAGTTTTCGTCCCAGCCCACCGGCTGTGATGGTGGATATGGTGGGCGCAATTCTCGATATTGTGGTGGCGACAGTGGGCGGCGTCAGTGAACATGTGCTGCTGGTTCATGCCAACTTTACCGAAGGCGCGCGGGTTGTCGAAACGAACTTCTATGTCATTCCGGATATGATGTCATTCCGGATATGAAGGCGCTTCATACCCTGGTGCAGAAAAATCATGCCCATGAATAATCCGATCGGTTTGGGCTTGGGCGAGCAGGCCGTCAGTCGCGATCCGCAGGATGTCCTTGTGGCATACGGGTTGGGATCATGCCTGGGAATTTGCATGATAGACCCGCTCACACGCGTGACAGGATTGCTTCATGCTGTGCTGCCCGAGCACCTGAACGGTTCGGATTTGGTAGACCCAGCCCACTGTGGCAAGTACGTGGATCAGGGTATCGAAAGCCTGCTTGCGGCAATGTTGAAGGAAGGCGCAAACAGGAGCAGGATTATCGTCCGCATGGCGGGAGGGGCAAACATGCTGATTTCGCCCGCCTTGACCAGCGCCTTCGATATTGGAACGCGAAACATCGAAAAAGCCCGCGTGACGTTTAAACGGCTGAACATGAAAATATCGGCTGAAGCAGTTGGCGGACACCAGGGACGCACGGTACGAGTCTATGTCGCCGACAGCCGAATGACGGTCAAACTTGCAGGTGAGAAGGAACACGATTTGTAAAAAAAATCTTTGTCGCGGATTGTTTCCAAAATTCGCCCTTGTCTGTAAATTTAGAGGCAAAAATTTTTCATGAAAACGTTGGAGCAAAAAAGAGGAGTCAAGATATGGCAAAAGTATTGATTGTGGATGATGCTGAATTTCTGCGTGTGCGGTTGACCAAAATGCTCAGCGCCGAAGGTCATGAGGTGTTTCAGGCGGAGAACGGTCTCAAAGCTGTGGCGAGTTACCAGGAAATTCACCCGGACGTTGTGCTGATGGATGTGACCATGCCAGAGATGGACGGGTTGACCGCGCTCAAGGAAATCGTCCGTCTCGACGCGAAGGCGAAAGTTATCATGCTGACCGCGCTGGGGCAGGAGTCGGTTGTGCTGGAGGCTGTCAAATCAGGCGCGCGCGATTTCGTCGTCAAGCCCTTCGAGCAGGAGCGCGTGATGAATGCAATTACAAAAATTCTGGCATAGTCGCAAATGATAATCGGCAACGAACCGCCTTCCCTGGCTGGCGCCAAACCGCCAACAAAATCGCTGCGCGTCCTGGTTGTGGACGATTCTGCGTTCATGCGTTTTTCCATCGCCCAGCGCCTGAATGAAGACCCCGACATACAGGTTGTCGGTTTTGCCAGCAATGGCAGGGAGGCGCTGAAACTGATTCCCCAGTTGCAGCCGCATGTCATCACGCTCGATGTCGAAATGCCCCATCTCGACGGGCTTTCCACCCTGCGTGAAATCATGCGGGATTTCCCACGCCCGGTCATCATGTTCAGCAGTTTGACAAGGGAAGGAACTTCTGAAACGATACAGGCGCTGATGCTCGGCGCAGTGGATTTTATTCCCAAACCATTGAACCGCCTCGATACGCGGAATGTGTTGGAGGAAGTAACAGCCAAAGTAAAACTGGCGGCAGTCGCCAGGGTGAAGCCTGTGGTTTTCCTGCCGCTCAATACCTCCGCCGCCCAACCCGAAAAAAAGGTTCGTTCCTATCGAAAGACGGCGCCGGTCATCATGATTGGCGCATCCACCGGAGGACCGGGCGCATTGAGCGAAATTATTCCTGCCCTGTCTGCCAGTCTGCCCTCGCCCGTTTTGATCGTCCAGCACATGCCTGCGGGATTTACCCGTTCGCTTTCCGAGCGACTCAACACCATTTCGACGCTCAAAGTGAAGGAAGCAGAGCCAGGCGATGAGTTGCTGGTTGGGCAGGCACTGGTTGCCCCCGGCGGTTTTCACATGGTTTTGGATGAAAAGGACAGAATTACCTTGAACCAGAATCCAACCGTTCACGGGGTGCGCCCGGCAGTGGATGTCACCCTAAACTCGCTGAACCGTCAATTTGGCGGAAACGTGATTGGTGTGATTCTAACGGGCATGGGCAGCGACGGCGCGCTTGGCATGTCCATTCTGCATAACGCCGGCGGCTATGTCATTGCCGAGCATGAAAGTACCTGCGTGGTATGGGGCATGCCCCGCTCTGTGGTTGAAGCCGGGGCGGCAAGCGTTGTTTTGCCGCGTCCGCAAATTGCCAAAGCCATTGAATCTGCGGTTCGCGAGATGATGAAGTGAGAATTTATGGATACTGAAATTTATTCACAGGTGAAAACCTCGATCAGACATGTCTTGAATATTGACCTTGAAAATTACAAGGAAGAGCAAATGAAACGCCGCCTTGATTCGTGGCTGGTGCGCTCGCGTCTGCCCACCTGGCAGGAATACCTCAAGTTGATTTCCATCGATGCGGAGGAACTGGCGCGGTTTCGCAATTACCTGACCATCAACGTGACAGAGTTTTTCCGTGACCCAAGCCGCTGGGCGCAGGTCAGCGCGGAAATTTTGCCCAGCCTGATAAAGAACCCCGCAGCGGGCGGCGAGTTGAAAATTTGGAGTGCAGGCTGCTCCACTGGAGCCGAAGCCTACACCCTGGCAATCATGCTGGAGGAACTTTCCCCGCCGCGCAAATATTCCATCCTGGCAACCGACCTGGATCGCGGCGTTCTGCTCAAAGCCAAATCACGCGGTCCCTACTCCGAGGACGATATCCGAAATTTATCCCCACGCCAGCGCCAGCAATATGTCACGCCGTCGGCGCCTTATCATGTGGTCGAGAAATTGCAAAAGAGAATCGAGTTTCAGGAACAGGATTTATTGAAGGATCGCTTCGCCGCTGATTTCGACCTGATCGTCTGCCGCAACGTGGTTATTTACTTTACAACCGTTTCAAAAGACCTTCTGTATGAAAAGTTCAACAGGGCGTTGCGTCCGGGCGGGGTGCTGTTTGTGGGCGGCACTGAAATCATCTCGGTTCCCTCAAAATTTGGATTTCAGAGTTTTGGTATTTCCTTTTACAGGAAGGTTTGACAGGTGAAGGAAATGATTGGCAGGTTATGTATTTGGAGGTAAAAGATGGATGTGAAATTATTGAACCCGTTCATTCAAGCCGCTGTGGAAGTGTTGAAAGCGGAAATCGGGGCGGATGTTTCCCGCGGAGAATTGTCACTGCAAAAATCATCGCTGACATCCGATGACCTGACCGTGTTGATTAACCTGGTCGGGGATGTCTATGGCGTTGTAATGTATGGCATGTCCACAGCCACCGGGTTGAACATGGTTTCAAAGATTATGGGGCAGGAATTTTCCGAGTTCGACCCGCTTGCCCAAAGCGGTGTGGCTGAGTTGGGAAACGTCATCAGCGGGCAGGCGACAATTCGGTTTTCAGAGGCTGGCTACAACTCGAATATCTCGACGCCCACCGTGTTGAACGGCAGCGGTGTCCAAATTTCCACGCTTGATTTTCCCAGAATTGTCGTTCCCTTGACCACCCAATTTGGCATCCTGACTGCGCACCTTGCCTTGCGCGAAAAAAAAGCAGGAGAACCGTCTCATCACGCGGATAATTTTGTGCCGCTGATTGTGCCCCCGCCTTCCCGCGAAGGCGTCTAATCGCTATCCACACCCAAACAGATGAATTGGAGTGAAACATGAATGTAAAATTTTTGAATCCCTTTATAATCTCAGCCCACGACATATTGAGTCTCGAGACCCGCGAAACCATTCAGCGCGGGGAACTGCATCTTGAAAACGGTCCCTACCGCACAGACGATGTAACGGTCATCATCTCGCTGGTTGGCGCGGTGGCTGGGACGGTCTTTTATAGCATGTCAAGGGAGGCTGCCATTCGGTTTGCTTCAGCGTCAATGGGGGAACGCTTTGATGAAATGGATGAACTGGTTCAGAGCGGAATTGCAGAGTTGGGAAATGTCATTACTGGGCAAGCCAGCATGAGACTGGCGGATGCTGGTTACGAATCGAACATTTCAACGCCGTCCCTGATAATTGGCAAGGGCGCTTCGATTTCCACCCTTGAATACCCGCGCCTGGTTGTGCCGCTGACAACACCCATCGGCTGTTTGACCATTCACCTGTCTCTGCACGAAAATTTACACGCCACCTTGAAGACGCCCCAAATTGGCACGCCAAGGGTCTTTGAGTTTCCCAAACCGTAAAAATCAGGGGACTATTCCCGCGCACGCCACGCCATTTTTAGGGGCTGTGTTTTGCGCCTTTTTCCAAAGCACCTTATCCAGGGTAATTTTACAACTGATTTCTCCGCTTGCGCTGGGGTTTGAGGCGGTCAAATATACTTCCGTGCCGCTTTTGACGCGCATGGTTTTCGACCAGGGCACACTGACGGTTTGAGGCTTACTCATGTTTTCGCCGCCAGCATCCAGGGTAATCACTGCAAACCCACCAGCCGACCTCACTTCAAAGGTAAGAAGGTGACTTTCTGAACGAGTCTGCATGACCCCTGCGGAAATAAGGATGGCAATTGCTGTGCCAACAATTGCCAATATCAGGACTGCTTGAAGCGCTATTTTCATTCTGTCTGATAGGTTGGTAAACATGTTTGAACTCCTGTTTCTGCAATTGCATTTTCATAAAATCATTATATCCCCTTGTCCTTATTTTTGACTCTGTCGCGAAAATGTGAAGGGGGAAAATTAATGCGATCTTTACGCCTGCGGCTCGAAAACATCTCAAGTGTGGGGGCAGTCTGCCGAAACTGTATGTATGACCAAAAATTGAATACTTGAAATAAAGCACGACGGAGGCGCGTATCGCATAAAAAAACAGATTTCTCATCCGCTTGACCAGTCCGTCCTTGAAATACAAAAATCAATCGAATCCAAAATTCAAATAGGGGAAGGATCCCCTACCTATAATTCAAACATGGAGGTTTGAAATGGCTACTGTAGATGTAACTCGTATTGCTTCAAATATCGGCGCTCTGAATTCCCTCAATTCCCTGATGAACATCAATGCCAAACTGGCGACTCATCAGACTCGTCTTTCCACTGGCAAGCGCATCAACAGCGCAGCAGATGATCCCGCTGGTTTGACCATCGCGACCAAAATGCTCGCCCGCTCGGAAGGTTTGAAAGTTACGCTCGACAACATTGGCGATGCCAAGAACATGCTCTCCGTCGCCGAAGGCGGCTTGAGCAAGATGACCGACATCATCACCCAGATGCGCAACAAGGCTGAACAGGCTGCTTCGGATACGCTCGGCTCCTCGGAACGCGCGACCATCCAGACCCAACTCTCATCCTATGCACAGCAACTGCAAGACGTGATGGATCAGACCAAATGGAACGGCGTCAAATTGCTCGACAACAGCACCGGCAGCAAACTCTTCCAAACTGGTGTGGACGAAGGTGAAAGCACAGTCTGGAGTCTGCCCACTGCGTTGGATCCTGCCACACTGGGACTTTCCAAGGTTGTTGGCGCTTCCACACCCACCAATAGCGTGGTCGGTCCTTCCTTTACCGCTGGCGCTTCTCAAACTGGCACGTTGAACAACATGTCAGAATTGGCAACCGGTGATTATTCCTTCGAAGTGCTCGACAAAGCCACAGATTTAACACACGGTAACTTCAACCTTGATGCAGGCAGCAAACTCGTCACTGGACTCAGCGGCGTGACTGGCTCTGCCGCCCCCGCTTCAGCCGATAAGATGACCTCCGGTCACTACAAGCTGACGATTGATGCCGCCACCAGCGACGTCCTCACCAGCTACACCATTACCAATCTTGACGACAGCACATGGGGCGATAACGGCTCCCTCGGTGTCCAGAATGTTAATCTGTCCGCTACTGGTTCTACTGGCGCTCTGACTGACGGTGGTGGTGCAACTGCCGCGAATCAATTGGGCATCACGTTGGGCTTCACTGGCGATGCCGCAGATTTGGTTACTGGTCAATCGATGACCTTTGAATTCATCGCCCAGAATGAAGTCAAACTTGAACTGAATGACTCGTCAGGACAGGCAGTGCAGGTCAACCGCACAGCCGCCGATGCGACGAACTACTCAGCCACCTCAACCTATACTGCCGCTGGCGCTGCTTACCAGTCTGGTCGCGGTGCTAGTGTTACACTCGCTGCCATTGGCGTAGTCAGTGCAAGCACTGGAAACAAGAACGTCTTCACCTACGAACAGGCAAACAACTTCTCGGTCGACGTTTCCAATGCCTCCAAGGCTGGCAAGTACATGACCACAGCCAACAATTCTTTGGACAAGGTCACCAGCGCTCTCTCTGACCTCGGCTCGTTGATGGCTCGTCTGACCTTCAAGGAAGACTCCATCTCCACCGCCCAGATCAACGTCGAAGCCGCTCACAGCCGAATCATGAACGCCAACATGGCAGAAGAGCAAATGAATGCGTCGAAGTACACCATTCTGCAACAGACGGCGATTGCAATGCTCGCACAGGCGAACCAGGCGCCGCAGAACCTGCTCAGCCTCTTCCGCTAAGATCGAAAGCTTTACCCGTAGACTGGCACGAATTTCATGGGGAGGCGCCAAAAGCGCCTCCCCAGTAGACTTTTCAATCGGACATGAAAGACCTGCTCCATGCCCAGTCACCCAAAGAGTTTCGCAGGCAGTGAAGGTGAATTATGGCAACGACAATCTCATCCATCGACTCTACCATTAGCAAAAACCTCGCACAAACATTCCAGACCGCCATCAAGGCAAGCATCCAAGCCGAAAGCGTCTCCATCACCCGGATACAGACGCAGAAGGATAACCTGAATGTAAAGCGCGGAATCTATGCTGATATCAAATCGAACTTCGATGCGCTGCAAGTTGCGGTTCAGGCTTTGATCAGCAGCCAGGCTTCGTATGGATTGAAGCTGAACTCAAAAGCGAGCGTCACCCCCGCCACTGCTGGAACCAGCGTGATCACCCTCGGCAGCACCAGCGAAACCACGCCCGCCTCCGATTATGATTTCACCGTGACCCATCTGGCAAAGTCGCACAGCCGCGCCTCCGCTGTCGTTTCCAGCCCGGATGTTGCATTGAACAAAAGCGGCATATTTTGGTTGGGCGGGACGGGAACCGCTGCCTTGCAAACTGAATCATCGCCTGGCGTGTACAGCGATTTTGTCCCCACAACATCCGTGACAGGTGCCTCGACTTCAATAGTTGCCAGTGGTCAGCGCGAATTGGGAGAAGGTGACTACTCTGTACAGGTGCGCGATTCCAGCGGCGTGCGCCAGTTCAGGTTGGTCAATGCCGATGGTAATGCTGTCTTCATCCGCAAGACCGATGGCTCTGCCAGCTACACTTCGGACTGGCAAAGCATGTCCAACGGAGCATACGATACCGGGCGCGGTCAAACTTTGACCCTGAACACGTTGGGCGGTCTTGAGGAAACCAAATTCCACTACACAGCCAAAGGTACATCCATCACCATCAGCGCCAGCGATACCCAGCGTAATATTGTCACAGCGATCAATGCCGCGACACAGCCCGATGGACGCGATTTCCGCGCTTCGATTGTCGCCAATCAACTGGTTCTGACCGCCTCGCAAAGCGGGGTGAACCATGCCATGCTTTACACAGATGGCGCCGGGCTTGGTTTTGATACGCTTTTGCAGGATGCCCGCAACGCCGCGTTCACCGTCAATGGCATGAGCGTTTCACGCTCCAGCAATAACAATCTGACCGATGTTGTCGAAGGCATTACCCTCTCACTGGCAGGCGATGCGGAAGGCAAAAGCGCCCGTTTGAGCGTCAGCGCCAGCGCCGATAAAGCCGCCGCACTGATGACTACGCTGGCGAGTAAATTCAACACAACCATTACCCACCTGAAAGACAAGATGGCTTCCACATCGAAAACCGAAAACGGGAAAACCACCTACACCCGCGGCGCGCTCAGCGGTGAGACCGTCTTCAGTAATTTTCGTACCGATGTTCTGTATCGCATGAGTCGCAGCTATACTAACAGTGGAAGTTTGAAACGTTTTGAAGATGTCGGTTTATCCTTCGACAAGGACATGAAACTGACAGTTGATTCAGCCAAGTTTAGCGAGGCGTTCAAAAATGATAGCTCCAGTGTGACCGCTTTGCTGGATACCGGCATGGGAGAGATCAACACCATACTCTCGCGTTACACGGGAACCAGCGGTATGCTGACGCGGACCTTGAGTTCCATCGAATCGCAGGGCAAGGAGTACGATCAGCGGATTACCAAATACAACGCCTCACTGGAGTTACGCAAACAGGCTTTGTACAATCAATATATGGAATATCAATCCCAATTAGTGGAGATGGGCAACACAGCCACCATGTTCGGTATTAGCCTGGGATCAACTGTGAATACATCTGGTTGAACCTGAAAGATAAGGATGTGACATGAATACTTCATCCATCCAACCCATTGGTTCTGGGCAGCAGACTGAAAATAGTATGCTGTCCAAATTGACGGCGGCTCAAACGGAGATGCTCATCCAGACCCGCCAGGCGGCTTCTCGTGCAGAAAATCCACAACCCGAAGCCAAAGTCGAAACCGAAGCCAGGCAGACAGGCGGTCTGGAAAATGTTTCGATTCATTTTCGCGTGGATGACGAGACCAATGCCGTCACCATCTTTTTGGTGGATCGAAAATCCAGAAAAGTCCTGCGCTCCATTCCTGCCAGTGAATTGCAAAAAATGCAAATTGGAGACCTGTTGAAACTGACGGTTTGAATGAGCAAAAGATTTTATGTGGAATTAACGAGCGGGCGCTCAAGTTCAACCCAAGCCAGCCGAAACTTTCTACATAGTCCAATCATCATTCTATGAGGAAAGAAACCATGTATCAATCAGCATATCGCAATCAGTATCAACAACAAGATGTTATGAGTGCCAACCCGCTGCGCCTTGTGGTTATGACCTACGACCTGGCGATCCGCTCCTGTGAACAGCAGGATTTTGCCAAGGCGGTCAAGACCATCGGCGCATTGCGCGACGCGCTGGACATGGATTACCCCGAAGCGGCGCTTGGATTATTCCGCCTGTACCAATGGTGCCTGGATTGCATCCGTCAGGGAGATTACGCCGCCGCTGTCGCCACCCTCAGGGAATTACGCGGTGCCTGGGCTGCCACTGAAGAAAAAATTGCCGCCCGCCAAAACGCCGTCCCCGCCATGACTGCCGCGCCCACATATTCCGCATCCTTCGGTAATATCCTCACCTAAAAAACGTTCAACGTCCAACGTTTAACGTTGAATTTTCCCTAAAGCGCCTTTCCGAGAGGAAGAGGGCGCTTTATTTAATTCACACAAAATTTATTTTAACTTCACACTGCTTTTACTCCCTTTGTTCCCCTCCTTTGATACGATGGGGGCAACAAGGAGCAAGGCTATGAGTTTTTGGAATTCATTACATATTGGTTTGTCCGGGCTGACAGCGCAGCGCTTGCGCCTTGACCTGATTTCCAACAATATTGCCAACGCCCAAACCACGCGCACCGAACAGGGCGGTCCCTACCAGCGCCAGGATGTGGTTTTTTTGGCAGAGGGACAAAATGGCTTCCTGCCAAAACTTGTCGCTGCCCGCCGCAGTCAGGAAGGCAGTTTGCAGGGCGGGGTGCAGGTGGCGCAAATCACCACAGACACCGAAACAGGCGCCAGGGTCTACGATCCAACCCACCCCGACGCGGATGCGGATGGCTACGTTACCTATCCCAACGTGGATATTGTGGTCGAGATGACCAACATGCTTTCGGCAACCCGCTCCTACGAAGCCAACCTGGCATCGGTGGAAGCGTCCAAACGCATGGCGCTAAAAGCCCTTGAAATTGGAAGGTAAAAGATGGCAATTCAACCTATTACTTCCAGTCCCATCCCATCCATATCGGAAATCAACTCAACCCAGAAGCCGTCTGCCAGTGGAAGCACGCAGCAGATCGCGCAATCGTTTGAAGATATGTTGACCTCCCTTAATCAATCTCAGCAAAACTCCGACAATCTGGTCGGGCAATTGGCGCGCGGCGAAGACGTGGACCTGCATACCGTGATGATCGCGATGGAGGAAAACAACGTCAACTTCAATGTGGCACTGGGCATCCGCGACAAATTGGTCGAAGCCTATCGTGAAGTAATGAGAATGCAAGTCTGACCTTTTGCGGAAACTTTATTATGCTGACCACTCTTCAACAGCAATTCCTAACTTATTGGAAGAAACAAAGCCTGGGCAGGCAAATCACCCTGGCGGCGCTGCTTCTCTCGGTGTTGATCCTCACCCCGGTGCTGGTGAACTGGGCGAACACGCCGAGCTACTCTGTTGCCTATTCCGGTCTCAGCGAAGAGGATGCGGCGCAGATTGTCCAAAAATTGGACGACAACAACATCACCTACCAACTCAAAAACAGCGGCACGATTGAAGTGCCAAGCGATCAGGTTTATTCCACCCGCTTGCTGATGGCGCGCGAAGGATTGCCGCAATCCAGCACGGTGGGATATGAATTGTTCAGCGGCAGTTCCATGCTGGGTATGACCGAGTTTACACAACAAGTCAATTATCAGCGCGCCATCGAAGGCGAATTGGAGCGCACCATTGGCAGTCTCGAAGCGGTCGAGGCGGTCAGGGTGCATCTGGTCATTCCCGAAAAAAGTTTGCTTACCTCCCAGCAGACGCTTGCCACAGCCTCTGTCACCATTCAGATTGCAGCAGGCGAAACGCTCGACGCTGCGCAGGTGCGTGCCGTCACTCATCTGGTTGCCAGCAGTGTCGAAGGACTCCAGCCCGAAAATGTGGTGGTGGTGGATAGCGGCGGTAACTTGCTGGCATCTGGCGCAGGCTCGGAAAGCGAAATGAACCTGGCTGCCGGCGATAACCAGCGCGCCGTTGAAAAGGCGTACGCCCTCGAAGTACAAAAACGGGTTCAATCCCTGTTGGACAAAATCCTCGGACCCAACCGATCCATCGTCCAGGCAACCGTCGAGATGGATTGGACGCAACGCGAAGTCACTTCCAACACCTACGCGCCGACTGAGGTAGCTCTCCGCAGTTCACAGATCATCAATGAAAGCTCCACAAGCGGCGGAACCGCCGGTGGCGTTCCAGGCGCGACCTCGAACCTGCCCACGCCCGTAGCCACTACAACAGGGACGGGAACGGAAAGCTATCAACGCAGTGAAGAAACGCTCAACTATGAAGTCAGCCAGGTGCAGTCACATGAGATCATCGCCCCCGGACAAGTCGCCCGCATTTCGGTCTCTGTGATGGTGGATGGAATTACAGATCAGGCACAAATGGACATCATCACTTCGGCGGTGCAGGTGGCGGCAGGAATTGACACCACCCGTGGTGACCAGATCGTCGTCGAGTCCTTTGCCTTTGACCGTACCGCGTTGGATGAACTGAGCGCGGAACTTGCCGCTCGACAACAGCAGGAACTCTACCTGCGGATTGCGATGGGCGTAGCCGCAGCATTATTTGTACTTGCCTTGTTCTTCTTTATCCTGCGCATGATCAACAACACGCGCAACTCATCCAAGGAGGCTTGGCGCGCAGTGATGCTCCCTGTGGGTGAAATGGCGGCTCTGCCAAAGGATGTTGATTACAAACTGGCGGCAATGAAATTACAGGATGACCTGTCTACCGCCCTTGCCCGCCTTGCTGAAAAAGATGGTACCCCCATCCCCCCGAAGGCGGAGAGCGTTGAAGATGTGGTTGTTCAACTCCGATCCAGTCGGACACAGACCGCCACTGGGCTTGAAGATGAGCAGAACTCCCGCGTCATCTCCCGTTTGACGGAAGAGAACCCGGCAACTGTGGCTGAGATCATTCAAATCTGGTTGAACGAGGGCAAAAAATCATGACCAGCGGACTTGACAAGGCTTCTGCGCTTTTGCTCGGGCTGGGTGTTGATCGCTCTTCCCGCGTGCTTCAATACCTGAACGAAGGCGAGATTGAACAGGTTCTGATGGTGTTGGGTAAGCCTGGATTGGTTGCCCCGGATGTGCGCCACGAAGCGTTGAAGGAAGCCTGCGAACTCAGCATGTCTGATACCGCTGACATGCGTGGTGGAATCGAATACACCCGCCAGTTGTTGGCGCGCGCGGTGGGTCCACGGCGCGGCACTGAGATTTTGGAGCGCATTTCGGTTCACCAGCAAATGTCTTCATTTGACATGCTCAAAAACGCCAACACCACAGAAGTGGCGACACTCCTCCAGGAGGAAATGCCCCAGACCATTGCCCTGGTGCTTTCATACCTGGAGGCAAAGGTCGCCGCCGATATTTTGACCAGCATGCCTAAGGAAATCCAGATCGAAGTCACCCTGCGCCTTGCCGCCATGGATCGCGTTTCGCCGCAGGTGGTTCAGCAGGTTGAAAAAAGCCTCAAGAGTAAACTCTCCAGCGTTATCAACGAAGCTGATTTTAGGACGACAGGCGGCGTGACGTTTTTGGTAAAGGTGCTAAATCAGGTGGATCGCGGGGCGCAAAAATCCATCTTCGACGCGCTCGAAACCACCAACGCCAAACTGGTCGAGGAAATCCGCGCCAACATGTTTACCTTCGACGATGTCATCAAACTGGATGACCGTACCATGCAGCGTGTCTTGCGCGACATCAACAAGGCAGACCTGGCGCTGGCGCTCAAAGGCGCTACCGACCGCTTGTGCGAAAGAGTCTTCGCCAATCTTTCTGAACGGGCGCGCGAAAACCTGAAAGAGGAAATCGAAATTCTCGGTCCGCAACTGGCGAAGAATGTGTACACTGCCCAGCGCAAGATTGTGGATGTCTGCCGCACGCTCGAAGAATCAGGTGAAATTGTGATTGCCGGTGGAGGAGGGGAAAATGAAGTCATCGCCTGAATCATTTACAGCTTGGAATCCGCCTGTTCTGGCAGAGGAACTGTCAGTTCAGCAGCCCTCCGCCCAAAGGGAGCAGGCTCATGCCATCTTCCGCGGCGAAAACGCGGATGGGGCAAAAATCACAGAAAGGGAAGTTAAATCTGTGAAGCATCCCAAAGAGTCGGGTAAAAAGTTCGAGGTATGGCAGCCGGGTATTTTGGGTGTTCAAACTGAAACTGCCCAAAGGCATGAATGGGCTTTTCTCGAAGTGCGTGAGGCTCTCACCGCAGTGCCGCGGATTTCACGTGTTCAAAGAGACCTCCCTATGGGAGGTATGCAGCGTGAACTATTGCGCTCCGAAAATGAAGCATCGTCGATTTTGGAAAAGGCACGCCGCCAGGCAGAGGAGATTATTCTATCTGCCCAGGCAGAGGCAGATGATGCGCTTCTTCAGGTTCAAGTTGAAATTGATGAACAAAAAAAAGAAGGTTATCAGCAAGGACGGAACGAAGCGCGCGCCGAACTGGAACAAGCCATGAACGCGGCGCGAAAGATGACTGTCGAAGTGCAAGCCTGGCAGTCTGAACTCGTCTCGCAGGGTGAAGAGATTTTGGTTGATATGTTGAAGGAGATTTCAAAAAAGATGTTTGGTGAAGGCGCAAAACTGGACGCCGAAGCCTTGCGCGCTCATTTGAATCAGGTTATGGAAAATGCGCGCGGACTGGGCGTTTTGAAAATCTTTCTCAACCCCAATGACGCAAAACTCCTCGACCCTTCCTGGGGCGAACAGCAAATGCTTAGTTTGGGTGAGCAGGTAAAGATTGTCCCCACCAGCAATATTGCCCGTGGCGGCTGCCTGATAAAAGGCAACATTGGAACCGTAGACGGGCGCGTCGAAACCCAGCTTGAAGCCATTTTGAAGACCTTTGAGGAGGCGGGGACATCCGCCGCATAGATGATGCAAATGAACAACCCGAACCTTGCGCGTTATCGCAATGCAATTTCCCAAATCAACTCGCTTTCCATTACTGGACGCGTCGTGCAAGTTGTAGGCTTGACCGTTGAAACGATGGGCTTGAACTGTCAGATTGGCGAAATTTGTGAAATCCAAACCAGCAACAAAACCGCGCTGATGGCTGAGGCGATTGGGTTCCGCAATAACCGCATGTTGCTCATGCCGCTCGGCAGCATGGAAGGCATCCAGCCTGACAGCACCGTGCGCTCGGTTTCGCAGGTCTTCAAAGCCCCGGTGGGACGTTCGCTGATTGGGCGGGTCTTGAACGGCTTGGGCGAACCGATTGACGGCAAAGGCGCGTTGAAACCAACCAACCGCGCATCCATCAACCAGACCCCGCCGCACCCGTTACAGCGCTCGGCGATTGAACAGCCGCTGGTTACCGGCGTGCGGGTCATTGACGGCATGTTGACCTGCGGAAAAGGTCAGCGTATGGGAATCTTCGCGGGCAGCGGCGTGGGCAAAAGCACCCTGCTTGGTTCCATCGCCCGCAACTCCGAAAGCGACATTTCTGTGATTGCCCTGATCGGCGAGCGCGGACGTGAAGTGCGCGAATTTTTGGAACGCGACCTCGGTCCCGAAGGCTTGGCGCGTTCGGTCATCATCGTCTCGACCTCCGACCAGCCCGCGCTGATGCGCCTGAAGGCGGCTTCGGTTGCCATGACCATCGCCGAATACTTCCGCGATGAAGGCATGGACGTGATGTTCATGATGGATTCAGTTACCCGCTATGCAATGGCACAGCGCGAGATTGGTCTGTCCATCGGCGAGCCACCCGCCAGCAAAGGCTACACCCCTTCGGTTTTCGCCATGCTTCCGCGTCTTTTGGAACGCGCTGGAAAAGGCGAAGTGGGTTCCATCACCGGCTTTTTCACTGTGCTGGTCGAAGGTGATGATTTCAATGAGCCGATCTGCGATGCCGTGCGCGGTATTTTGGACGGGCACATCATCCTCAGTCGAACACTGGCGGCGCGCAATCATTACCCTGCCATTGATGTGTTGAACAGCGTCAGCCGCGTCATGCCCGCCCTGACCAGCAAGGAACATTTGGGGCTGGCGGCATTTGCCCGCAAGAACCTTGCCGTCTATGAAAAAGTCCGCGACCTGGTGAACATCGGAGCCTACGTCAAAGGTTCTGACCCCGAAGTGGACACCGCCCTGCTCGTGATGCCCGACCTAATCAACTTTTTACAGCAAGACCGCGCAGATGTCAGTTCATTCGACAAGACCCTGCAATCTCTGGCAGAAATCAACCCGGTCTCCCAGCCAATTAATGAGGTACAGCCATAATGTCACCTAAATTTTCACTGCAAAATGTCTTGGACGTCCGCCACGGAAAAGTGGAATTGCTGGAAATTGATTTGGGTAAATTGTCCATGCTTCACCAGAAGACTCAAAGCCTGCTGGCTTCACTCGAAGCATTCCAGGCGGGACTTCTCGAACAATTGAGTGAAGCCCAGACCGGCGAAATCGACCTGGTGAAACTCAACCTGCTGTTTTTGAATTCACGTCAAATCGGCAGGAATATCGAGACGGTCACGCTCGAATTAAAGAAGCAAGTCCGCGCAATCGAAGACAAGCGCGCGGAACTGATTCTTGCCAGGCAGTCGGAAGAAACCCTGCAAATCCTCAAGCGCAAGCGGCACGAGGTCTATGTGGCAGAGCAGGTACAAATCGAGGCGCAGGCGCTGGATGACATTTACATCGCCCGTTCCTTCCACAACCAACAGCAGGGAGCATAAGTTATGGACTCTTCATTCTTTACCGGTCAAATTCAATCCGTCATGCAGAATCTCATGCTGACCATGCTTGAGAAACTGCTCACAAAAATGGATGCCAACAGCCAGTCGTCAGGTGCTGCTGCCAGCGGCAGTTCCACTTCCACAGGGGAGGCGGTAACGGGCGACTTCGCCAGTCTGATTAATCAGGCGTCGGAAAAATACGGCGTCAACCCGAACCTGGTGCAGG
>JFJP01039033.1_pt1 | contig 15995 bp, 22 predicted proteins | sample 431651 | NCBI WGS metagenome assembly JFJP01 (sample SAMN02602958, study PRJNA72255) | Microbial mat metagenome, whole genome shotgun sequencing project. | biome: fresh water; feature: sink hole; material: water; isolation source: purple microbial (photo- and chemosynthetic) mats found in... | reverse complement strand
AGGCGGCAACTCCGAGCAAAACAGCCAGACGGCAGGGCGTGACATCATCAATAACTACTACCCGCCAGTAAAGGTCAGGGTGGCAAAATGAGCTGGTTTTCTGACCTATTCCGGCGGAAGAAGCGCAAGGCCAAGCGGGTGTTTCCCGCTTGGGCGAAAGACTTGTGCCAGCGCGAGCTTGAGCACATGCGGGCCGTGCTGTCTTCCAAGGTCCTGAAGCTCAAGGATGCCGACCTGACAGTGCTCTTCCACAAGGATTCGTGGTACGTCGCGGAGCCAAGCTGGAAGGGCGGCGGGGCACAGGTCAATGCGCTGACGCACGGCAACGGCAAGACCATCGAGTGCTCCTGCCGTGAAATCGGCAACGCCGGCACGATCCATGTAGGCAGCTTGTCGCACGAGATGGCTCACCACTGGCTTATCACTAATAAACTAGGCGGCAACCATGATCCAAAGTTTGATGATGTGGTTCCGGGATGGCGCGAGGCCCGTCAATTCATCGGAAAGTAAATGGCATGACACCACGTTTCATAGGCCGCCTCGACTGGGCTCCCCAGGACGCAAGCCACCCTCACGAATGGCGGCTTGAGGAGCCATACGGGCAAATCACCCGCGACGGTTATCTCATTATCTGCCCGCCGTGGCGTCCAGTCAATGGCGCATCCATACCGCGTCCGCTGTGGCCTGTGCTGGGACATCCGTTCGACGGTCCTAATCGTTTCTGGAGCACCCCGCATGATCTTGGGTACACACGGCAGGCAATCGTCCTTGACCTGTCGAAACATGCCGTGCTTGTGCTCACGCCAGAATCATGGGTGGACCAGTCAGACAACATCCCGAAGGCGCTGCATGTGCAGAATTTGCCCCGCATATGGTGGGATAACGCGCTGCATGACGGTATGCGGATCTGTAGCGAGCGGTCCATCAAGCGGTTTTCGGTCTATAGGGCAGTGCGCTTGTTTGGCTGGGCGGCATGGAACCGACTCAAAAGGGGTGAATAATGGCAAATGAACGGCTTTCGGAAGAAGAGATAGGGCGCATCGTGACTGCATTTACTGCCGCCACAAAGCACAGGTGCCGTTTTGATGAGATCGAGGCAAAACGAGTGCACGCACTATCAGATTCTCTCGATGGGGATGGCATGGACAATTTCAGGGCGGTTCTGGAGTTCGGTTCCATGCTGCGAAATATCCGTAAGTGGGGCGCGGCCGCAATCATCGCCGGCATCATCACGGCGCTTGGTGCCTGGCTATGGATCGTCGACATGGTCATCTGCTTGCCCGTGCTGTCATTCCAGACCATCTCCCCCTCACGCTTGCGGCACCATACGGCCAGATCCGCCACGGCCCGTTCCACGACGGCCGCCGGCTTCATCCGATACCGGACAGCCAACTCCTCGATCAAAGAGGCAGTTACCCCGTCCACATTCACACATTCATCCTTCATGTCTGCCCCCGCTTCTTTTGCTTTTCGTCAAAGCCTGCCTTCATCATGGCATCTACAATCAGCCGGTTGAAATACCGCGACCGATTCAGATGCTGTTCCTCGCACTGCTTCTCAACCCAGGCCAGCAATGCAGTGTCGATCGATACCGAGATCTTCTCCGTCTCCTGCCTTGTGATCATATGGCCTCCTCTCGTTTTACGAGATCGGTAGCATTCTATCCTACCCGCCCCCCAGTCGCGAGAAATATTTTTTCAGATTATTTCACTTTCCTATTGACATGACTGCTACTCTGTCCTACTCTGTCCCACCATGATAACAAAACTAAATCACTGCAGTAAGCTCAGCGTGTCGCTGCCGTCCGACCTCCGGGTCTGGTTGCAGAATGCGGCCGCCAAGCGTCGAACCTCTGTCTCCTACCTGATCCGGGAAGCGTTGCTCCCCGTTTTTCAGGCAGGGCAAACCAATTCGCGAAAGGCATGATCATGACCAGCATGATGTTGTTTCTCGGTCTTTTCGGAACGTTCATCGTTCTACCCGCATTCCTGGGCACATTCGCCGGAATCCTGGCGCGCACCATTCAAATGCCAATAATCAAGAAACGGCACCGCAATCGGAAACTCTCCCCACGCGAGATTTCCCAAGCGCGTTCCGCATTCATCCGGCCGGTCACGGCTTTCGGTTCCAGGATCATCCTCTGAGCTCACTCATGCAGACACTCACACTCTGGATCCCGTGCACCCCGCCAAAAGCCACCAGCCAGATGAAAGGTATGGCACGTTGCGCCGGCCGTGTGCACTTCTACAAAAAGGATTCCGTGGCCATGGCCGAGCGTTCATTCCTTGTCCATCTCAAAGGCAATATGCCTCCCGACTGGAATAAGATCGAGTCCGGCCCGATTCAACTGGACGTGTCATTCGTCTGGCCATGGCGTCAGACGGAACGCAAGTCAAACATGGAATGGCCACTACTGCACATGGACGTCAAGCCGGACTGTTCCAACATCATCAAACTGCTGGAAGACTGCATGACAAAGGTCGGCGTCTGGCGCGATGACGCACAGGTCGCCGACCTGCGTATCCGCAAATTCTGGGGTGAAGCGCCCGGCATCCGGATCAATGTCCAACCAATCATCAAATACGAAGACGGGGCAGCGTAGCCCGGTCAAAACAACAGGAGGAGGATACATGACGACAAAGGCAACCAAGACCAAGGCAAAAACAAGCGCAGCCGCTGAGCTACAGGAGATCCCGGTAAACGACGTAATCCCGACACCGGACAACCCACGCAAGCCACCGCAGCCGACAGACCCGGCTGTCATCGACCTGGCTGCATCCATCAAGGCTCACGGCCTGCTGCATCCAATCGTAGTCCGCAAGCACCCGACGCAGGAAGGCAAGTGGGATCTCCGTTGCGGAGCCCGCCGCCTGGCCGCGCATCTCGCGATCAAGGCCAAGACGATCCTCGCCGTTGTGCGTGACCTTGACGACGCCCACGCCCGCGAAGTTACAGCTATGGAAAACCTGCACCGGGAAGACCTCACGCCGCTGGAGGAAGGCAAAAGCATCGACATGCTACTTCGGGTCACCGCTCGTCCCGACGTCAAGGCGCTCGCCTCCCGTCTCGGCCGTAGCCTCTCCTGGATATACCGGCGTGCCTCGCTGGCCATGCTCAACCCATTGTGGGAGGAGCTCTACCTGACCGAGGGTTCCACGATTAGCGGATGGAGTGCCGCCCATCTGGAAATGGTCAGCCGTCTGCGCATAGATGTACAGCGCAAACTCTTCGATCAGATCAAGCCGGCAAAGATGACGATTCTTTCCGGAATGACCGTTACCGAGCTCGACAAGTTCCTGCACAACTACTTCACGAGCCTGTCAGGTGCGGATTCGCGTTTCCTCGAGCTCAGCCCAGCCTGCGGTACCTGCCCGCACAACACGGCGCGTCAACCGGAGTTGTTCGAGGGTAGCGATGATGCGACATGCGTTAACCGCGAATGCTACGAGTCCAAGTTCAACAAATGGATCAGCGAGCAGTATGCCGCTGCAGCCCAGATGCATTCGGGCAAGCTCGTTCTGATCAGTCAGCGCCACTGGGTGAATGACGAAAAGAAACTGTTGGCAGAACTGGGAGCGGACACCGAATCGGAGATTCTCAAAAGCTGGGAATATGAGATCGTTGACGCGACCGCGACCGGATCCCGCCCGGCCTTCATCGTCAATGCCGACCCAAGTGACGCCGAATTCTGGAAGCCCCACGTCTGGATCAAACTTCGTGCTGATGATTCCGGCGATGTCGACGATGACGATGACGATAGCGTTGACGGCGATAGCGGAGAGAGACGCCAACGCGAGCTTTCCCCATATGATGCCCACAATCAGTCATTGCGTGAGATGATGGCGCCCATTCCTGACCAAGTCCGCGCTCGCACATTCGATGACATCCGGGGATTTTCGCACATAACCGCCATTCTCGGTCTGCTGGTGTCTTCCACCGACTGTGACAATGGGCGAGTCAACGGCGGTGTCGCGGCAATCTTCGAACTGCTCGCGCTTGATCCGGATCTGGAATGGAAGACATCCTGGGAATTCGTTTCGATCCTCGCCGATAAGATCAGTGAGGAAGTTGCCCGCTGGGAACTATCGGAGCTCCAATTCCTTGACAAGCTCTGCATGGCATTCGTTCAGGCCGAAGCAGCCGACGACGTTACCGATTCGTTCCAATACCACATTAGGCAGGAACGCATCAGGCCTACGCTGAAAGCACTCGAAGTCATCGGCCTGGTTGACCCATCCGTAACGCCGCCGATCCTTGATCACATGGACCGAACGCCTACACGGGACTAAAAACGTTTCCCCGCGAGGCGATCAGTCCGGCGAGTGCCGGTAACTGACAACGTAAACCTCGCCGCGCGGGGAACACATCACGAGGAGGAAAATGAAACAGATTGGTATCACTAGCGACGGTCAAGGCTTGATCGTTGAAATAAGTCACAAGGAAGCGGGGCTCATTGGAGAGGGACTTCGCCAGATCGGGATTCTGGTTGCCAATATCATGGCCGGACTGCCATTCATGTCAAGTGTTGCACCGACCCAGCCAGAGAATGCGCCAGGCGACACGGACTCCGCAACAGGCGGGGCCACAGCAGCAAGGAAGGAACAAACGCGGGTAAAGACGCAAGTCAAGACAAAGGCCCCTGCAACGACACCACAGACAGTAAAGCAGCCCAAGACCAGCAAAGACCAGCCCAAGAAAAGCTGGAAAGCAATCCTTGTGCCGCTGATGGCCGGTCGTGGAGTCATGACAGTTGCCGAAGTGGTCGCGGCCGTAGCCAAGGCTGAAGGCATTGAAGCCGATGCCTCCATGATTCAGAGAGTCGGCCAGTGCCTGGCAGCAAAGACAAACCGCGACGCGTTCGAGCGTGTTGGAACCGGCAAGTACAAAGTCATGCCTGCAGTCGGAGAACCCGAAAATAAGCCCGATCAAAATGCGGCCTGTTCAACGGTCCCGTCAGATCCCGCCTCTCTCTCAGACGAGGCACTCCATGCGCGTCTGAAGCTTGCAGCCCGAAACAACCGCAATGATGAAGCCGCCCGTCTGGAATACATCAAGCGCAAGTCTGGAGGTAGCAAATGAGCGTCCGGATCAACCAATTCGAAGTCGAGAACGTCAAGCGGGTAAAGGCCGTTGCCTATGACTGCACAGGCGAGACGCTGACCGTAATCGGTGGCAATAACGCCCAGGGCAAGACGAGCGTCCTGGACGCCATCATGTGGACGCTGGGAGGGGACCGGTACAAGCCCGGCAACGCACTGCGCGACGGAGCCGAGAAACTCGCAACCAAAATCACGCTGTCCAACGGGATCATCGTAGAGCGCCGCGGTCAGGGGTCACTGAAGATCACCAGCCCGGACGGCCGCAGCGGACAGGCCTTGCTGAATGAGTTCGTCAACCAGTTTGCGCTGGACCTTCCTAAATTCATGAACGCCAGCCAGACCGACAAGGCCCATATGCTGCTAGACCTGTTTCCGGATCTCGGGCAGCAGCTCAACGATCTCAATGAAGAGGTCAAGCGCATGTTCGATGAGCGCCACGCGCTGGGCGTCATCGCCACCCGCAAGCAGAAGCATGCCGAGGACCTACCCTACATCGAGGGCCTGCCCGAGGAACCGTTGTCAGGCCGCGAAATGACCGACAAGCTCCAGAAGGCACTGGCCGTCAATGCCCGCAACGCCGAGACCCGCCGCCGCGCCGCCCAGGTCGCCAAGCAGATCACGCAGGCCGAGGCCGAAGTCGCCAGCCAGAAAACGCGGATTGCAGAACTGGAGGCGCGTTTGAATGAGGAGCGCGAGCACCTGAATGAGAAGGTCGCCACCGTCGCCGGCCTGAAGCTCGAAGAGCGCGAGGCCAAGGCGTCCATTGCCAACCTGCAGGACGAAGACACCACCGCCCTGGAAACCGAAATGGAAGCGATAGACGCCACCAACGCGAAGATCCGGAGCAACCTGGACAAACGCAAGGCCGAAGCCGAATCCCAGGACCTGCAGGGGCAGTACCGGGAGATCACGGAGAAGCTGGACGAACTGCGGGCCCAGCGCCTGAAGCTCCTCTCCAGCGTGGAAATGCCCATGGACGGCCTGGCCATCGGCGAGGCGGGCGAACTGCTGTTCAACGGCCAGCCCTGGGACTGCATGAGCGGAAGCGAGCAACTTCGTGTCGCTGTCGCGATCAGCGCGGCCGTAAAGCCCGAGTGCGGTTTCGTATTGCTGGATTCCATGGAACGCATGGACGTCAAGCAGCTCAGGCAGTTCGCCGCCTGGCTCGAAGCCAAGGGCCTGCAGGCAATCGGTACGCGGGTATCCACCGGCGACGAGTGTTCGCTCGTCATCGAGAACGGGTACCAGGTTGGCGAGACCGCCCCGGCGAAACCCGCCACAAAGGCCCCCGCCAAGAAAACACTGTCGTTCGACTGATTTCTAAACACAAAAAGAAAGAGGTACATCGCATGATAAAATCACAACCATCGCCAGAGAATAACGCGCCAGTTCTGGTTCACATTCACGGCAACGCCGACCGGAAAAAGCAGTTTGGCGAATTTCTCGCCACCGACAGCGACCGCTGCTGGCGGCTCAAGCACCGGCGTCGCAAGGCCAACGCGTAACAACAACACAACAAGGGGAGGATGAACATGGAGGCGATTCAGGGAGGATTGGGAATCACGACGGCTGCACCGGACATCACGAAACTGTCCGCAGCACTCGTCAAGGCGCAGGGTAAGTTGACGAACCCGCAGAAGAACAAGACGGTCAGAACCGGAAAATACAGCTACAGCTATGCGGACCTGGGAAGCATCATTGACCACGTGCGGCCCGTGCTGGCCGCCAGCGGGCTCGCGCTGATCCAGCGCATCGACACCAAGCCAGAGAGCGTGACGCTGGTCACAATGCTGGTCCACGAGAGCGGGCAGGTCATTGAGAGCGCCTTGCCGCTCCCGCGCGGTGCGGCCGCCCAGGAGCTGGGGAGCTATCTCACCTACGCGCGGCGCTACAGCAGCTGTGCCCTCTTAGGGATTGCGGCCGAGGATGACGACGACGGGGCCGGGTCCAAAGGCGTCGCCGGTGGCAGCAAGGAAACCACAGCGGAGGCATCCGCGCGCGACGAACTCATGGAACGGATCTGCAATGATTCGGTTTCCCCGATCGGACTTGTCCGCTACTGCCTGACGGAAGGCCTGGCCAATAAGGACACAAAACTGGCAGACGACCTGCCGCTTGATGTCGTCCAGCACCTTCTGGACCACTGGGCAGAAATCGTCGCGGCCGTCAAGGCGGCAAAGACCCGCCCCACGACCGCCAAGACCACGCCGGCGAAACCGGCCGACGAGGAAGCCCCGGAAACAAAACAGGCAAAACCTGATATCGCAAAGGCAAAACCGGCAACAAAACAGGCCAAACCGGAACCAGAAGTGAAATCGGACCCCGAGCCGGCCGCGGACGACACGCTGTCCCTGCTGCCGCCTAAACTGCGAACGCTGATGAAGCGCGACGGGATAACCCCCGCCATGCTGAAGGCCGTCTACGTTGCAGCAGGGCACCTGCCCGACACTGTCGAACCCGCAGACATGCCCGACGATTACGTCGACCTGATCTGCGAGCCGGAAACCTGGAAGAAGCTCGCCGCCAAGGCTGTTGCCCTGAACGCGGCATAAACAACAAGAGAGGGAGGAACCAAGACCATGAGCGACAAGAAACCAAACACCAATCCCGACGAACTCGGGTGGGATGACGAACTCGAACCGACCGTCTATACGGTCCTGCCCGAAGGTCCGGCGACCTTCGAGATCCTCGACTTTTCCCGGACACGCAAGACCAAGGGCAAGCTGGGCGAATGCAATATCGCCGTACTCAAACTGCTAGTCGAGCACACCGAGACCGGCGAATCCGCCACATTCGATGAAGAGCTCCCGCTCCACAAGAAACTGCAGTTCCTGCTGCTGCAGTTCTTCGCGGCCATCGGCCAGCGCGAACACGGGACCGATGGCCCCTTCTGTCCGGACTGGTCCAAGAAAGCCATTGTCGGCCTGACCGGCAACTGCATCATCAAGATCCGCGAATGGGATAAGCGCGACGGCACCAAAGGCCAGCAAAACGAAATCAAGACGTGGCTTGCGCCGGGGCAGCAACCCGAAGGCCTGCAGTTCTAACATTCCTCCCCGGACGCCCTGGGCACGGCGGAAAACTGCCCTCTCTTTCAGGCATCCATCATGACCGACACCGACAAGATCTATGACAAGTGCTGTGGCCAACCGCCGCATATCAAAGCCCGCATCGGATTCAAGTCAAATCATCCGGAGTTTCAGGTTTCCTGCGAGTCTTGCGGTAACGCTACCCAGTGGTGGCCATACAAAAGCCAGATCATGGTCGAATGGAATCGCAGCATCAGGAGAGCATCATGAATTTACGCCCCTACCAACAAGCCGCGAAAGAAGCCGTCTTCAACCAGTGGCAGGATGTTGACCGCACCCTGCTTGTGCTCCCGACCGGCACCGGCAAGACCATCGTGTTTTCCCACATTGCCCGCGACGTTGTCGCCAAAGGCGGACGCGTCCTGATCCTGGCCCACCGGGGCGAACTCCTTTCCCAGGCGGCCGACAAACTCCGGGCCGCGACCGGCCTTGCCGCCGCCGTCGAGAAGGCCGAGGAAACCGCCCACAATGCACTGGAGCGCGTCACCGTCGGCAGCGTACAGTCGATGATGTCCCAGAAGCGCCTGGACCGCTACGACAAGGCCCACTACTCGCACATCATCATTGACGAGGCCCACCACTGCATTTCCGAAAGCTACCAGCGGGCAGCCGGCCATTTCGAAGGCGCAAAGGTTCTCGGGGTCACCGCCACCGCCGACCGCGCCGACAAGAAAAACCTCGGGCAGTACTTTGAATCGCTCGCCTTTGAATACTCCCTCGGTCAGGCCGTGGCCGAAGGCTTCCTTGCACCGATCCGGATCCAGGCAATGCCGATCAAGATCGATATAACCGGCATCCCGAAAGGCCAGCGCGAGCCATCAGCCAACGACTGTGCAACCGCACTCGATCCATACATCCCCCAGCTTGCCGCCGGTTTTGCCGAGCATGGCCATAACCGCAAAGGTTTGATCTTCGTTCCGCTCTGCGCAACCGGCCAGAAGGTACAGACCGCCCTGAATGCGGCCGGACTCAGGGCCTACTACTGCAGCGGCGAGGACCGCAGCCAGATTGCAGCCTGGGAAGCAGACGGCCCCGGCAGCGTCATGGTCAATGCGATGCTGCTGACCGAGGGCTACGATCACCCGCCCGTCGATCTTATCGCCGTTTGGCGGTTCACCAAGTCGCGCGCGTTCTATTCCCAGATGGTTGGTCGCGGCACCCGCATTCACCCGGGCAAGGATCATCTGCTTGTCCTGGACAATCTCTATCTTGGCGACAGTCTCGAACTATGCCGACCGGCGCACGTCGTAGCCGAAGATCCGGAGATTGCCAAAGCGCTGACTGAAATATCAGAGGAGCAGGCGGCCGGCGGCGGCGGAATCGAGGTCACTAGCGACGAGGCCCTTGACGAAGCACGGCGCCGCGTGGTCGAGGAGCGCGAGAAGGCCCTCGCCGATAAACTCGAGAAAATGCGCAACCGCAAACACAAGCTGGTTGATCCCCTGCAGTGGGCAGTCTCCGTCAATGCCGAGGACCTGATGGATTACCAGCCGTCATTCGGTTGGGAAATGGGTCCCCCTTCCAAAAAACAACTTAAACAGCTCGAGGAGGCGGGCATCCTCCCAGATGAAGTCACCTGCGCGGGCATGGCGTCAAAACTCGTGGAGAAACTACAGATGCGCCGGTCAGCCGGTTTCGCGACGCCCAAGCAGGTCCGCTGTCTTGAGCGGTTCGGTTTCAAGAAGGTTGGCTCAATGCCGTTCGAGTCGGCCAACCAACTGATCACCCGGATTGCCGCCAACGGCTGGCGCGTGCCGGATGACATAAAACTAGGGAAGGAAGGTGCAGCATGAGTTCACCAAATGAATACGCAACCACTATGGACGCCAAAAACACTGCCATCATTCGCGCAGCCGCCAACGTCCGCCATCTTCGAATGACACCTTTCGAACGCTGGTGGGATGATATCGGTTCCGGAATCAGCCAGCAACCCGGAAAAAATATAGAGGAACACGCTTGCCGTGTTGCACGGCTCGCATGGGCAGCAGCAGTCATATCAATCGAGGTGGAATCATGAAATGCGACTGCGATGAATGCCAGGGAAACGGAAAAGTCACCTGCCACAACTGCGGCGGATCCGGAAAAGCCGTAACCTGCATCGAGCGTATGCAGCTCTACCCCAAAATGCCAAACTTCAAGGAGCTCAGCGACCTCAAAACTGACGTCAGCCTGGCGCGTACACAGGCCGAACGTCTTTGCGCCTTGAAGCCTCACCGTTCCGAATCCTACGAAAGCCAGCTCAAGGCGCTACTCAAGGACATCGATCGCCAAGCGCAGGAAATCATCGACTCCGAAGGGGGGTGCTAAGCCATGCAGATCATCAAGGAATTTCGCGCTGACCGGCCGTTGGCGCAGGTAAGATCCGGCACGATGTTGAGGCGCATCGTAACCAACAAACAGAAGCAACTCGCCGAACAGCACGGCACGCCAGAACAGTTCGAATCCGCCATCTGGCAGGCTTACAACGAACTGATGATAACGGCAGCAGAAGCCGACGGCGCGATCCAAAAGTACCGCGCCGACTGGGATGCAGCGGGCACAGCGCTAAACTGCACCTCAGTAAAAATACGCATTCACGCTGTCAACCGCTACGCCATCGATGAGGGCTGCAACTTCCAATCCCAACCAACACTTTCAATCAACCAGCAGAAAGGAACCCAAGACCATGAGTGAAGACACCGACCGGGCCCGCGCATGCCTCAATGAGATCGACCCCCGCAACCTCTCCTATGATGAATGGATGCGCGTCGGTATGGCCCTCAAGGATGCAGGCTGTTCAGCCTCAGACTTCGACGCCTGGAGCCGCCGGGACCCGGACCGCTACCACAAGGGAGAATGCGCCGAGAAATGGAATTCCTTCCGGGGCAACGGCAGCGGCCGTGTCACGATCGCGAGCCTGGTCAACATCGTCAAGCAGCAGGGCGGCCGGATCCCAGCGTCAACATCATTCGATGACGGCAGCGACGGCGCGCTCGACTGGGGCGATGCAATCTATGTCTCGCCAAAGAAAAAGCAGCTGTCATTCGATGACGCGCCGGCCGTGATCGACTGGGGCGATGCAATCTCTGTCTCGCCAAAGAAAAAGCAGCTGTCATTCGATGACGCGCCGGCCGTGATCGATTCCAATTGGCTGGCCACCGAAGAGATCCCGCCGCCGGCCGCAGACTGGGCACCCGGGGACCTCTCGCGCTATCTCGAGGCGATGTTCACATCAGAAGAGCTGGTCGGCATCGTGACCGAGACCTGGTTCAATGACCGGCTCGATAAATGGCTCCCGCAAAAAGGCATGTACGGACGCACCGCCGGGCAGTTGCTCCAGGAGCTGGGCGCCTGCAAGGGTGACATCGGCAAGGTCATCGGCGACACCAATCCCGAGGTTGGCGCGTGGATCCGGATCAACCCGCTCGATGGTAACGGCGTACGCGATGAGAATGTCACCGCCTTCAGGCATGCACTCCTGGAGGCCGACGACGAGGATCTTGGAAAGCAACTGGCCGTGATCCGCGAACTCGATCTCCCATGTTCGGCGATCGTCCACTCGGGCAACAAGAGCATTCATGCCCTTGTTAGGGTGGATGCGGCCGACCGCGAGGAGTACCGCAAGCGCGTGGACTATCTCTATAAGATCGTCGAGAAAAACGGCCTCAAGGTGGACCCGGCCAACCGCAACCCCTCCAGGCTCTCCAGGCTACCGGGCGTATCCCGCGACGGGAAACCCCAGTACATGATCAGCACCGCCTGTGGCAAGCGCTCCTGGACGGAATGGGTGGACTGGGTCGAGGACATGAAAGACGATCTTCCTGATCCAGAGTCCCTGGACGATATTTGGGATAACATGCCACCGTTGGCTGATGAGTTGATAAAAGGCATTCTGCGAGTCGGCCACAAACTGCTGATCACCGGGCCGTCAAAAGCCGGAAAGTCATTTGCGCTGATTCATCTCTGTGTTGCAATCGCAGAAGGGCGGGAATGGATGGGTATGCTTTGCAAGCAAGGTCCTGTCCTTTACCTAAACCTTGAACTCGACAAGCGTTCAGCATGGCACCGATTCAAAGATGTCTACACTGAACTTGGATGGAAGCGGGAATCGCGTAAAAACATCGATGTGTGGAACCTGCGCGGCCACTCGGTTCCTCTGGATAGGCTGGTGCCGAAACTACTCAGGCGCGCGCACCGCAAGGGATATATCGCCGTGATCATCGATCCGATCTATAAGGTCCAGACGGGCGATGAGAACAGCGCGGAGGATATGGCGACCTTCTGCAACCAGTTCGACAAGATCGCCCAGGTGCTCGATACGAGCGTGATTTATTGTCATCATCATAGCAAGGGGAGCCAAGGGCAGAAGCGCAGCATTGACCGGGCAGCCGGTTCAGGGGTATTCGGGCGGGATCCGGACGCCGTGCTCGACTTCATTGAACTCGCAATAGATGAGGCCCGCAGGCAGCAGATTGTCAGCAAGCATGTGTGTGCAGCCCTAGAGAAGGCGATCCGGGACATCGGCGAAGTCCCGGGCGCGATAGATGAGCTGGACCGCGCGGAACCTGGACGGTTCCTGAAGGCGGCGCAGATGCGATTCTCCCGCTACTCCAAGGAACTCTCGAAGGCTGCTTACGAGGGGCGGGAGAAAGCCAAACAGATGTCAGGCTGGAGAATAGAAGGCACTTTGCGCGAGTTCGCGACCCCGCCTCCAATCCGTATCTGGTTCGATTACCCGACGCACAAAGCGGACCAATGGAGCCTTCTGGCGGATGCTAAAGCAAGCGGGGAAGAACCCCCATGGGCAGCTGCACAGCGTACCAAAGAGAAAGCGGCCAAGGCCAAGAAAGCCGAGGCGACTCTGGCCTTGGCAGAAGCAATAAATGCCTCTGGCGGATCTGGAAAAGCGAGGGCGGACCAGGTAGCAGAAGAACTCGGAGTAGACCCCAAAACCATCCGGCGGCGCCTTCTATCGCACCCGGATTTTGAGATAGACAACGGTATGATTGTATCAAAGAAGAGAGGTGCCGCATAATCTTTCGCGCCTCTTCGGGTAGTACAGAGAAGGACAGCAAATGCTACTCCGGTAGCACACAGAAGCTGTTTTTAGCCGCTTTTGTGGATTTCAATGGCGAGGGACAGGGACAGACCGCGGGCCGTCGTGTCCTGTCCCTCTGTCATATATGCGAAAATAGGGACAGGGACAGACCGCGGGCCGTCGTGTCCCTGGAGGGACATCAGGGACAGACACGTTGTCCCTCGGGAGGGACAGGGACAGACCGCGGGCCGTCGTGTCCCTGGAGGGACAGACATGCATATATATTACATATATATTTGGGGGTGTCCCTCCCCCCAAATAAAAACGTAAATAATCCCGCGAGGGTGTCCCTCACCAAAAACAGGGGGGCAGCATGAAACCGAAGGACGCGCAAGAAGACAGGCTAGACCTGGCATCCTTCGTTGGTGCGGTCTCCCGTTGGTGCGACCTGACAAGGAATGTTCCAGCACAAGTACCGGATAAATCAAAGGCCAAGGCAGAACTCGAAGCATTCACCCAGCACCTCGACTACCTTGCCCAGAAAAAACGCAGGCAGCAGCAACTGACCTTTTGAGGAGAATCATGCCGACCTGCCATACATGCAAGACGTCAGAAGAAATAAAACGCGGACTGTTCGCAGACACCCCCTGGGGCGAAGTACCCTGTTCGACATGCAGGCACTTCGATAAGTGCAACTCGACAGACGCACAGGAGATGCTCACCGAGATTGCAGAAATAAAAGCCGAGGCGGCGCCGGTGGTTCTCCCGGTGTCACTCATGCAGGCATTCGTTGCTGGCATCCTCTCCCTTCCACCACACTTGAGAGATGTCGTCTCATACCGGTACCAGGGATACAGCTACAAACGCATTGCCGAGATCCAGCACATCTCGATCAAGGCAGCAACAAAACGACTCGCGAAGGCATTCGAATTGTGGCCAGAGCTAAGAACCCTTCAACTGAACCGGTACACACAGAGAACAGGACAGAGAGGCAACCAATGATCAAGATAGATTCAGACGTCCTTTACGAACGCGAGGAGATTGCACAGGCATTTCCGGGGATGGACAAGAACACACTCACGCGATGCATTCTTGCATGGGGGGGAACAAGGCCATATCCTGGCAGTCGCAAACTCTTCATCATCGGTCAGTCGATCCTCAAGGCTCTAGGCTCTCCACAAACGGGCGAGACTCCTCTGCCTGGGGGTTCTGGTACAGGCGGTTCGTCGCTTCGTCCTCGTGCCCAACAATCAATCTGCGAGCAGCGTCTGAAAGCGTGGTAACCTTGCGAAGCCGATCATTGAACCAGCGGCGCAAACCATGATGAGTCCACAAAAAGCCATTCTTGCGCAGCCAGTTATTGAATCCACGAGCCACAAAAGAACTGCGCATCTGGCCAGTCGCGGCATAAGGAGAAGGCAAAACCATTTCGCCTTGGGGAGAGATAGCTTGCAGCAGCGTTTTCACGCGGGGATGCATTGGCACAGGCCGGGGCCACTTGGATTTCCCATGCACATACAAAAGGCCACCAGGCAGGTCAACCCACTCCCAGCGAAGAAGAATAATTTCATTGCGGCGCATTCCAGCAAAAGCACCACACAGACCAAGCGCCTGATATTCAGGACACTCAAACGCCAGCAAGGCAACCATCCTCTTGACTTCCTCGTCAGTGGGGAAAAGAACATGGCGCTGGGGCCGCTTCGGATAGTCCACATCCTCACAAGGATTTTCAGAAAGCCAACGCGAGCCATCAGGCATTCTCTGACGGCGGATCCAACTGAACATAGCCGTGATGCACTTGAGGTCATTGATCACAGTGCTGGCCTCGTGCGTCTTCATCCGAGCATCACGGTAACTCCTCACACTTTCAGCAGTCACAGACTGCAGGGGAATCAAGTGCCTTTCCGGCGAGAGGTGCAAGACAAAAAACTTTACCGTGGTTCGATACCGCTCCACGGTTCGGAAGGCACAAGTTGCCTCGGAATTATTCAGCCACAGCGTAGCGGCTGTCTCAAGATCAATGGTCTTGGCAACTACAGTCCGCTTTGCCTCAGCAATGGCTTCAGCCTCTGCCGCAGCGTTCGCACGCTCAACCTTGGATAACCGCTTCCTTGCTGGAGTATTCAGCAACGGCGTGCCAGTCTGCTTGCCATTGCGATAAAAGTACGCGTACCACTTGGCACGATCCGACCGCCACACGATGCTTGCCATAACAATCCTCCCCAGTTTCGTTATGAAATGACTACCGGAATGACTACCGGCATGGAGATATGAAATCACTAAACGCTAATGGCGTCAAGGGGTTTCGGGGAATGGTGGCGAGGAAGGGAATCGAACCCCCGACACTTTAGGGGGGAGGAAACATAGCGATTTCCTAATGATTTGGGGTGTCTGCCACCTTAGAAATCACAAAAACACCCTAAATGACTACCGGAATGACTACCGCATTCCGGGAAAAAAAGCTACGCATGCGCAGTTCCACACACCCCGCGAATCCCGCCCGCCATTTGTTCTCACCGATACCGCCGAGAAAGGATAAACCCGCTACGCTTGCGCGTTCCTCACACCCCGTCTACCGCCCCCAGACATCCCCCCTCGGCCCTACCGGGCCTCGGTCAAGAACACAGCACACCCGGCAGACATACGGACGGCAGATCATAGAGTGACAGACACAGCCGGCAGACCCTCGCCCCTTTGGACCTCGGGAAGAATAAAACCGTTACACTGTCGCAGTTCCTCACACCCCGCCCCGCTACCCTCGGCCCTGCGTGCCTCGGTCACAGCCACACA